>PPYE01778413.1_pt1 | contig 27480 bp, 21 predicted proteins | sample 1559881 | NCBI WGS metagenome assembly PPYE01 (sample SAMN08240022, study PRJNA423297) | Human gut metagenome, whole genome shotgun sequencing project. | reverse complement strand
GTGAAAGAAACCTGGAAGGAACATCATTACCTGCTCGATCCTCATGGAGCTTGCGGTTATCGCGCTTTGCAAGAAGGACTGAAACAGGGCGAAACGGGAGTCTTCCTTGAAACTGCTCATCCTGCTAAATTCCTGGAAACTGTAGAAAGTATCATTGGCGAAGCGGTAGAAATACCTGCCAAGTTGCAGGAATTTATGAAAGGGGAGAAAAAGAGCTTGCAAATGACGAAAGAATTTGCAGACTTCAAGAAGTATTTGCTTTCTGTTTGATTGGGTTTTAAAGCAAGGTATAAAAGAAATAATTATGCAAGATATAGTAAACGGACGCTGTGGTTGGTGTGGAACCGACGAACTGTATGTGAAATATCATGATCAGGAGTGGGGAAATTTGGTGACTGACGACAAGACGCTGTTTGAGTTTCTTGTGCTGGAAAGTGCCCAGGCGGGGCTGAGCTGGATAACCATCCTCAGAAAACGGGAGGGTTATCGCAAAGCCTTTTGCGATTTTGATGTCGAACGGGTGGCACAGATGACTGATGAAGATGTAGAACGGTTAATGCACTTTGAAGGCATTGTGAAAAACCGTCTGAAAATCAAATCGACCATTACCAACGCCAGACAATTCCTTGCTATACAAAAGGAGTTCGGTAGTTTTTACGACTACACTCTCTCATTCTTTCCCGACAGAAAGCCTATTGTCAATACCTTCTCCTCCTTCCCGAAGGAGGAGAATGGAAGATAGAACCGACTATCATTTAGCTCATAACAATACGAAAAGGAATAAATTGCTTTGAGCCGCTCTACTAGAGAATTGAAATATCCAAAATTGCTGTCATCTGTCACCAAATGATAGATAACGCACTGATTATAAACTAATAAAGAGGTGACAGCACAGCGTGACGGCATTGTGACAGCATATTTTGCTATCACAATGTCGTCACGCTGTGTTATTATATCCTGCTACAATAATATACTGACCTCTTGGAATGATAAGTCAGGAATACCTTAGCTTAGTTAGTTTCCATGCAATGAAACTATAGTTCCAAAGCCTTGAAACCAATAGTTTCAAGCTGAAGAAACTTTAGTTCCAAACTGCAGAAACTAAAGTTTCAAGCGCTGGAAACTCTAGTTCCAAGACCGTGAAACTAAAGTTTCATTAGGCAAAAAAATAATAGTTCCACAGTAGGAAACTATCAGTAGTAAGGCAGATGGTATGATCTTCCCGTTTGCCGGTAGCACCTACGATGGCGATTTTCCGTATCCCTTTACTTTGCAGATAATGGACAGCTTTGGTCTGATCATTCGTCTCCTGATCCGAAATTTGAAGGATAATAGAGGAAAAACGCTTTTTATATTCCGGCAGGAGCGAGTCTCCATCGCCTATAATCACGTCGGGAGTATGTCCGCGGGAAATATATTCATTGGCGGCCCCGTCGCAACAAACGACGAATTGGGCTTCTGCCAAAAGACGCAGGGGAAGTTCGTGCGCAGGATATTCACCGTTGGCAAGTATGACGGCTTGGGGTATATAGTGTTCGTTTATCATTGCATGTTCATTATTTTTTTCCATTTGAAGTAGCCAAAGATAGCTATAATGGAGTAAAGTCCGTACAATGCGGAGGTGAAATAGAGATCTTTATAGATATAAAGTCCGCAACAGACGATGTCGACAAGAATCCAGGCAAACCATTGCTCGATGTATTTGCGTGCCAGCATCCACATTCCGACAATGCTCAACGCCGTTGTGAAACTGTCCAGCCACGGAACGTTACTGTCTGTGTATTCGATAAGTATCCGGGCGATGCCGACGAAAGACACGATAAACACAAGGAATAGTGGCAGATAGCATTTCCACGGGGTATGTATAATGGGGAGACTTTTCTTTTCCCCGTGTCCCCACATCCAGAAGAACCATCCGTAGATGGCAGCTATCAGATAGTAGATGTTGATGCCGAAGTCGGCATACAACCCCGCGTCGTAATAAACAAAGATATAAATGGCCGGCATGATGATGCCCGCCAGCCACAGATAGATACTGGCGCGATACTCCAGCCATAGGTAGATAATACCGATAAACGTACCGAATATCTCCAGATAATTCATTTCCATATTTGCTTATTTATTCGTTCTCTACGCCGGCATTACCCGGATCAGATTCTATGGGTATGTTCTCAGCCTGTCATGTTAGGGCACCCCTATTGCGTGAATCGGCGGTAAAATTACGAATTTAGCAGAAGGAAAACAAGGAATCATGTAAAAACAAGTCCTCCGTTGAAAAAACGAAGAGGAGATTTCAGCGGCATTTTTGCAATGCCGTGAAATCTCCTCTTCTCCTCATTTGTCGTGTATTATAAAACTTCTTTTTCTTTGGTCAGTTGCTCTTCATATAGCGTGTTACCGATCGTATATTTGAGGCTGAACTTTTTGGCGGTTGTGTTGTAGGTACTTTCTCCTGAGTCGATAATTACCGGTCCGTTTTCAGCATCCCATGCTTTGATCAAAACTTTCTTTACATCATTAGTGCCTTCCACTATCTGATCCGTGATGGTCAGTTCTATTGTACCCGTTTGGATATCAGCCTTCTCGTCGCTCTCGTTGTTCATGGCATAGAATAGTCTGACAGTGTTGACTCCGGTAGGCTTAATCGTTTTAGGCTTCTGAATCGTCTTCGGAGTTTCTCCTTCTAAGGTGGTATGGCCACTCATCTGGTAACTGCCCGAATAGTCATTCTTTAATTTTAATAGAATCAACATTTTATATCCGGATTCACTTATCGGATATCCTGTTGTACTTTCTATTTCGACGGGGATGACGTATGACTGGTCAATCTTCAGACTTGCTGTCTTTATCAACACAGGAACTTCGGCGGAAATACCTTCAGCGTGCTTGATTACCGTATTCTCCAAAGAAGGAATGGAATATAAATCAGTATCCAATGATTTATAATATTTGTCCTCATTCAGAACGGTCCAGTATTTTTTATTGTAAATATCTACCAACTCTTCGTTGATCTTCATCTTTACGTTCACATCTCGGTCTAATGCTAATGTACCGGAACTGCTGACCGTGAAATAAGTTTTCACTTCTTCGTTACTGTAGCTTACTTCTGTGGTCCATACTCGGTTGTAAGCACCGATCAGGTAGATTTCTTTCTGATATTGTTCTTTTTCAAGCAGGTCTTTTTCACAAGAAGTGATGGAGAGCGTTAACAAAGAACAGACCACTATTTTGTATATTGATCTCATTATATGTTCAATTTTATATGATTAATAATCAGTTATATGATAGAAAGGGGAAAGTTACCAATCTCCGAATCCGTCCCATCCTGGATTTTGTTTCAGTTTGGCATTTTTATCCAATACGGCTCTCGGAATAGGATAGAAGTACATCTTCCTGTCAAAGCTGCGTAATGCATACTTATGAGGCATCGGCAAGGGTGATGCCCGGCAATCCGGCACGGTAACGAATCATGTTGAAGTAGTACATGATTTCCTCCGGATTATACAAAACATGATAAGTGGTGTTATCTGCCGCTTCCGTATATTCCGGTTCTCCTTTCAGTTCATTCAATGCTTCTACATAGTTCAATAGTATTTCCGCATATCTGAATACAGGGAATGTTTTCGGTTTTATTTTAGCACCTGTATGACTGGTACAGTTATCCTCCGGATGGATATATTTCTTTAGAGTATATCCCGTTAAGTTATAGTCTTCTGGATTGGCAGCCTGTTTTGCACAGTTGCCATTCACGTAATATCCTGCTGTAAAGTTAGTCACGTTGGGAGCTTCGGTTCCTGTTACCGAAGTTGCGGGCCAGAAACATTCACAGAATCCGATAGATGCGTAGAAACGCGGTTCGCGGTCCAGATACATTTTGGCAACGGTTGGTCTCAGCTCATATCCTGTGGCGATGGTAGGTACAGTACCCGCTTCTTCATAATAATCAGGTTGTTGCACATAATCTTCTCCATCTTTCATGTAGTAGGCATCTATGAGTTTCTGAGTGATTCCTAAGCCGTTCCATCCTCCCAGTTTCAACGGGAAGGCGATTGAAATGATGTTGTTGTTCAAGGGAGTAGCATAAATAAGTTCAGGGTTTTTCACAGCCAGTGCTTCTCCATTGAACATGTCTATATACGAATGGTAAGGATCGATTCCTCCTACTCCTAACGGGAATTCCGCTTGTGACGCCTGAGAGGATGCATACGTGTTTTCATCGCTGGGTACAGTGTATAATGAGTAAATACCGCTATCGATAATTCTCTTGGAGGCAGCAGCTGATTTCGCCCATTTCACCGGGTCATATTGCTGGGCTATCATGTTTCGTCCGTCGGAAGTGGTCCAGTCGGCATAATATTGATTGCCGTTGTACCACTTGGAAGCTTGATAAAGCCGGACACGTGACATGAGGGCGGCTGCCGCATATTTGGTAGGACGTTCGAATTGAGTGCTCGGGCGCGTCGGGTCCAGTAGACTGTAAGCTTCTTCGAGGTCTTTGCAGATATATTCCACACATTCATCGTACGTGTTACGTTCGAATGACAAGTTTTCAATGTTTTCATCTACCGATACAAGTAGGTACCGGCGTACTCAGCTTTCTGCCATGACAGAAGAACTTCATCTACCGCAGTCTCGTAAGGACCGTAGGAACCGGAAAACAAGTTGCCTTGAGCGGGCATTAATGCCGCAGTTCCCCACACATAACGCTCCAGATAATCTTGTCTGGCAAAGATGGAGTCGAGTGGAGTCAGGTCGTTAAAGTATTCATCAACTGCCAGATAGTTGCATGAAGTCAGCATGAACGGGATGATTCCCAGTGTCGTGCATAGAATATGAAGGCTTTTCTTTAATATCTTTTTCATAATAGTTTTCAATTAGAACGTAGCTGTTAACTGTAAAGAGAAAGTACGCTGTAGCGGATATACGGCGCCGTTTTTAGATGCCTGTCCCGGATCCCATAGTTTCACTGAATCCCATACTGCCAGATTCTGTCCGACAAATTGCAGATTCATATCACTGATGCCCACTGTCCTTAGTACTTTATTCGTTCCGATACGATAGGAAATATCCAATGATTTCCAACGCAGGTAAGAACCATCTGCCAGCCAGAAAGTAGAAGCACGGTTATTGTTCTTATTCTCTCCGTAAGTCAGGCGCGGGAAACGTGCATTCGGGTTTTCTGTAGAAGGATCCCCTGAATACCATGCCGGTGTCCAACGATTCTTCGGGTCGTTTACGATGGATAGAATGTTGCCGACTTCTCCGCCTGAGAAGGGATAGAATCCGGAACCGCCGTATAAGAAGTTAACTTTGGCTGCTCCAGTGAATAAAGCACTGATAGTCCATCTTTTATATCTGTACTCCAGTGCAAAACCGTATTGAATTTGCGGTACATTGGAGTGTGCAATAGGAACAATATCGTCATCGTCAATTTTTCCGTCAGCGTTCACGTCTTTATAGCGGATATCTCCGGGGCGTACTTCGCCGTATGTCTGTTTCGGGCTTCGGTTGATTTCATCCTGATTTTGAAATAAGCCTAATGCAACCAAACCGCGCATAACACCATAATTTACATCGCTATACGATTGGTAAGGGTAGCGCACCGCATCTTGGTCCCAATGTACAACTTTGCTGACAGCATATGTCATGTTGGCACGCACCGTGAAAGAGTTGTCTTCGTTTATTTTCTGGTTCAGGTAAATGTTACCATCTATACCGCTACTGCGCATACGTCCTACGTTGGTATATGGGTTGGTCACGACGCCTACTTCCGAAGGCATCATTTTTCTTTCCTGGAAGATATTATCACGAGTGTCTCTGAAGATATCTACCGTTCCACCTATTTTATCATTGAGAAATTGGAAGTCGATACCCAGGTTATATTTCTTGGCTACCTCCCAGTGTAAGTTGTTGGCTCCGATTTGTTTTTCTGTCAATCCATTGGAACCCCAACGACTACCACCTCCAAAGTTAATCAACGTCAGATATGGGAACCGACGTCCACCACCGATCTGATCGTTACCAACTTCACCATAAGAAGCTCTGATCTTCAAAAAGTTGAGCCATCCTGCATGATTCTGCATAAATTCGTATTGGGTCGGGATCCATCCTAAGGCTATTGCAGGGAACAAACCGAATTGTTTGCCCGGTTCAAAGTTTTCGGAACCGGTGTATCCTACGTTTCCTTCTATCAGATAAGCATCTTTATAAGAGTAAGTGGCTCTGGCAGACAACGCTTGATAACGTTTGGGAATAGATGAAATTTCATCATTTGCTTCGGTGGTTTCGGTGCTTTGCATATAATAATGTATCAAACCGGTTACACGATGTTCCTGATTGAAAAGTCTTTCATAGGCAAGTTGCGATTCGAAGTAATATCTCCGGTCACTGGCAGCACTCTTGGCGAATTGAATGTTGCTGGCTGATACCGTACGTTGTGTCATTAATGAACCGTCATTGTAACGGCCAAAGGCCTTGTATAGGTCCGGCATTTTGGAGCGGACTACGTTGTGTATATTGTTATTGTTATACGAGAACATTCCTCTGGCAGTCAAACCCTTGATCCATTTCCCGAAGTCTTGACGTAAGGTGAAATTGATGTTCATAGTGGTCCGGTTTCCCTTTTTAAATCCGGTATGGTTCAACAAGATATATGGTGAGATTTGTTCTCCGTTTTTCCCATAAGCAGGAAGCATTCCATTGGAATAACGTAAAGGCACCGTCAGGGGAGTCAGATAGGCTATCTCTTTTTGCCAGTTAACGTTTGGATATAAGTCATTGTCCAGTCCTGCTTTAATAATCTCCAGTTCTGTCGGGCTATAAAGAGGGTCCATATTGCTTACTACTCGGGCTTCGTTTGCTAAGCTGGCATAATCGTATGCTTCCAGATATTCGGGCATGCGGGGAGAGTAAGAGAGAGTCATACTACTCTTCCAGGTTACCTTGGTTCGACCTTCCTGACCGGAACGGGTCGTTACCAAAACAACGCCATTTGCACCACGTACACCATAAACGGCTGTTGCCGAAGCATCTTTCAAGATAGAGAAGCTCTCAATATCCGACGGGTCGAGGTCGTTGAGGTTTCCTTCAATACCGTCAATCAAAACCAGCGCAGACTGGTTGGCACCAAATGTGCTGATACCGCGAATCCAGAACTCAGAAACATCCTGCCCCGGTTCGCCGCTTCGGTCAACGGCTATAATACCGGGAACCACACCTCCCAGCATATTGGCTACGGAAGTTGACGGAGCACTGATGGCAGCCGGATTGACACTGGTGACAGCACCTACCACGCTGACTTTACGTTGTGTTCCCATACCTACAACAACTACTTCGTCCAATGATTCTGAGTCGGGCTCCAGAGATATACGCAGCTTCTTATCGGTTTGAGCAACCACTATTTCTTTGCTCTTATATCCCATAAATGAAACAATCAGCGTTGTTTTTGGAGCTAATGATTTCATACTGAAGTTACCATCCATATCTGTTATAGTTCCGGTTTTTTCTTTCCCTTTAACAGATATGTTTGCACCCGGGAGCGGATCACCATGTTCATCTAACACGATTCCGGCAATTTGAATTGGTTCTTGTTGGGCCCATATCCCTTGTGTTGCATTTCCTGCCAATAGCAGAAAGAAACACAGGGCTAATTTAAAATATAGTGTTTTCATTTCTATTCCTTATTAATTATTCAATAGCAAGTTTTCTGATGCAGTGGTTGTTTTGATCTGCAATGTAAAGAAATTCATTTTTGTCCAAATAGACACCCCAAGGCTGATTGAATTGGGCTTCCAAAGGATCCCCGTCTTTGTATCCTTTCCCGCTACCTGCTATCGTGGTCACGATATTTAACTTGGTGTCAACTTTACGAATCCGATGGTTATTAACATCCGCTATATATAAATTGCCTTCTTTATCAATAGCAATTCCACGCGGCTCATTGAATTGTGCTTCTTGTACATCTCCGTCCCGGAAGCCTGCGCCTGCACCGGGAATATATTCTTCAATGTCTCCGTCTAGAGCTGGCCAACCGTCCGTATCGCGTGTGAGCTTAAAGCGATAAACTGCACTTTTACTATGCAACACACAATAAACATACTTATCAACCGGATTGTAAGCACATAAACCATTGGAGCCTACATTATAGAGTGTACCGATTCGTTTTGCTTTGTTGGGATTTAAGGTCCATCAGAGTCGAATATGAATACATTGTCATCATTGTCTACAGCTACATACCTTGGAGTATTGAATGTGGTCTCACCGAGAGTTCCGTCTTTATTGCCACCTTCTTTGGCTTTTCCTACTACTGTAGATACGGAAGAAGTTACAATATATTTGAATGTTTTTTCAGCATTGCTGAGTTCAGCTTCTTTTCCGGCAATCTCCACCCGTACATGGCTTTCCCCTCCGGCTTGCTTGGGCACTTGGGCATAAATAACATCAGGCTTGACACCTAAAACCAATGCCTCCCGTTCATTACCTACTTCATCCTTGAAGTAAACTTTCACTTGGCTTTTGTCTTCTCCGAAATTGGAACCTTTAACAATGAATTTGGTTCGTATGCCACCGGAATCGGGCATAAACTCTGTAAACTTGACTGGTTGATTAGGATCGAAAGCTGTGCTTTTCTTGTCTTCATTACAACCTACTATTAGTAGCAGGAAGCCGAAAACCATCCAGATTAGATTAAATGATTTACGCATGTTTTTCTATAAGATTTTATTAGTTTGAAAAAAGGTCTTTTTAGGCTTTCTATTTAAATAAGGTTTAATAGATTCTAATTGATTTCAATTTGACTTAAGGGCTTTTGGCTTTTTCTCTCATGTGATTAATTGTTTTAAATATTACAGATTCAAAGGTGTAAATGGCTATATATAATTGTGAAGCACACTTTCCGTTCGGTTTTCAGGATACAAACTTAGGGGATTTCAAGGAATCAGGAGCATATGCTTTTATTCATCCATGTATATCTTTTCATTCAAAATTGCTTTTTTTATCATTTGCTTCGCCTTTCTGTTATAATATTGATTATTTTTGTGACACTTAAACTAATATGAATATATAATGAAGCGAACCGTTCGATATACCGTCCTTGTTTTGATTGCTATTATAAATTCTTTAGTTATTACTACTTCTCTCTATGCTGTTCTGCCTTATAATGAACTTCATCAGTTGAATATGAGTAATGGCTTGGTAGATAACATCATTACTTGTATCTATCAAGATCAAGATCGTTTTATGTGGTTTGGATCCAGTAATGGGCTGAGTCGATATGACGGGAAGCAGATTCGCAATTTTAGTGTAGACAATGCGAGGATGTATGTTTCCGATATAAAAGAGACTTCTGATGATAAATTGTGGGTAATAGCTAATGAGTATTTATATTGTTTTGATCGACGGAAAGAGAAATTTGTTCTTCCGTCTTTTCAGGATGGAAAAAAGGCCATTTCTGTAAGTGCTATGGAAATAACGGGGGATTCACTTTTTGGGATAGTAAAAGGCGGACAATTGCAATGCTTGAAACGACATTATAAATTAGTGAAAGGTGACTTACAAATAGAGATGACCGTCGAAGCAGGCTATCCGTTTTTTTTAGATGAGGGGGAATCTTTTTCGAATTTATGTGCTTCACAAGACGGGCATTTCTTGTATTTGGTTACCGATAAGGGAAATTTGTTGTTCTTTGATAAGATTGCAGGTAAAGTGGTCCGGAAGTTCAAATACTCTATTAATCCTAGTGCTAATGCTACTACTATCATGAGTGAAGGGGAATATATTTGGGTTTCTTCTATAGTGGGTGGAGTAACTCGTCTGCATATTCCCACGGGAAAATCTGATTATTATCAGTATAATGAGGATGCCAGGTTGTCTTCTTTATCACATTCAGATGCGTATGGGGTGGTTGCGTTGGATAATGATTCTTACATTGCAGTAACCTGGAATGGATATACTCTGTTAGCTCCTGAAGAAAATGATCCTTCTAAGTTGTCGGCAACGCCTTATACGAATACCTCATTTTTGCAGTACCGGAATGTAGAGACAAGAATGATTTCTGTTTATTATGATAAAGAGGGAATACTATGGATCGGAACTAGAGGAGGAGGGATTGTCTATTTTGACTTTAGACAGCATTCTTATATGCAATATCACAGCAAAAAACATAATGAAATCTCTGCTCAGGTAGCTGACAAAGATGGTCGAATTTGGTTGGGCACTTACCATGAAGGAATTATGCGTAGTGACCAGCCTTATGCTAAATCGCGACCGCTGAACTTTTCTCCTGTGGGCAATCAAAAGGAAGTCCCGGTGTTTTGTGCAATCAAAGATTCATGTTCTAATTTATGGTTTGGAAATGCTTCCGGAAACTTGATTTGTTATGACTGGAGTTCCGATTCTTTCCATATATATCCGCTCAATCATTTAGGGAAAAAGGTAAACTCCTATATAGTGGCCTTAATGATTGACTCCCGTTATCGGTTTTGGGTATGCACTTCTGCCGGATTGTACTTATTTGATCATCAGACAGGTCATTTTGAATTATTCTCATTGCGTGAAGCCTTGAAAGAAGATGCAGAGCCATGGGTCACTGCTATTTGTGAAGATAAACAGCGGAATATCTGGATAGGGACAGCAAAAGGTATTGTACGATTATCACAGGTCAATGTTCGTCCATTCAAGATGGTTCATGGATATGAAGAAAAAGAAAATATAGGAGCTCGTGTAGTTAGTGCTTTACTGACTGGTACTGACGGAACTGTATATGTGGGTTATAAAAATGGATTTGGAATCATTCCTGTGGGCGAAGATAGGATAACGTCTTTTTATACAGTAAAAGATGGACTTTGTAATGATTGTATAGATTGTATAGTGGAAGATGAGAAGAAGCGTATTTGGTTGGGGAGTATATCCGGTATCTCAAGATATAGCCGACAACAACATGTCTTCTACAACTATTATATTTCTAGTAGCAATAAATCTGTGATGTTGTTTAAGAATACTTTATTTTGGGGAAATAACAAGAGCTTAACTTATTTTGAACCGGAAATACTGACATCTGCCACCATTGCCAGCAAAACTCTTTTAACTGGATTGGAAGTCGATAATAAGCAAATCAATATAGGTGAGAAGATAAAAGGGCAAGTTGTTTTGGACTCAAATATTGCATCAATTGACCATTTGGAACTGGTCAATGCAAACCGTGATTTCTCTCTCCTTTTCAATAATCTGGCTTTTTCGAAGGATCTGCAAAAATATAGCTATCGGTTATATCCATATCAAAAAGATTGGATTGTTTCTGAAGCGGGTAAGGTCTCGTTTACCAACTTGTCTGCCGGTTATTATATTTTTGAAGTCAAAACATTGTTCCCTAATAATACGGAAGGAGACGTTACTGCATTGCCGATAACAATCCTTCCACATTGGAGCCAGACCGTTTGGTTTCGTTTGCTTTTGATTTTCTCGGTTTTATTTTTGGTTGGTTATATTTTCTATAGTTTGTTGCGGCGGCAACGTCGTTTCAAAAAAATGATTCAATTGAAACATGAACTGACGATTGCAAATTTGGAGAGAAACGCAGAACGGCATATACGGGAAGAACGTGAGAATTTTTTTATGAATGCTGCTCATGAGTTAAGAACTCCTCTTACTTTGATACTTGCTCCTATACATGATATAATGAAGTCCATTACCCCATCGGATAATTGGTTTGATTCATTTAGCAGATTGCACAAGAATTGTCTTTCTCTACAGACACTGGTTGATCGTCTGCTATATGTACAGAAGATAGAGGGAGGCATGATAAAACTTCATTTGTCAGAATCGGATATAAAGGAGATTGTTAGCCGGGTGGCTAATCCTTTTCTGCAAATGGCTATGGTCAAGAAGCGGGAATTTTTGGTCCAGGTGGATACAGTGCCTTTGTATTTATGGGTGGATGTGGCGAAAATAGAATCAGCTGTTCAAAATTTGTTATCAAATGCCTTTAAATACACTTCTCAGAATGGACGTATTGAACTGGCTGTGTCAGAGGCGGAAATTGACGGAAGACCTTATTGCCTTGTAACAGTGTCTGATAATGGAGTTGGGATACCTGATGATTTGCAACAGCACGTGTTTGATTCGTTTGTAACAGGGAAACGTATCCCGCAATATTCCACGTCAATAGGTCTTGGATTACATATTGTAAAGCATACGATGGGGTTGCATCATGGATTTGTAACGTTGACCAGTCGTGTTGGAGAAGGCAGCCGATTCGTTCTGCACATTCCGATGGGGCTTTCTCATTTTGCGCCGGGGGAATATGAAATGGTACCTGATCCGATGAAGGGGGATTTGTTGGAAGGGTGTCCGGCAGAAGAACGTCCGATGGAAGAAGTAGTAGAAGAAAAGAATGAGACTATGGAAGAGCCCGTTAACAGAGTGAAAAATAATAAGGAATTTTTATTGATTATAGAGGACCACGATGAGATGAGAGAATATTTATGCAGTCTATTTAAAGAAGATTATAATGTTATTGAGGCTGGAAATGGAGAAGAAGGGGTGGCTATGGCTGATAAATATATACCTAAATTAATCATATCTGATATAATGATGCCTGTTAAAGATGGGTTTGAATGTAGTCGGGAGATTCGTGAAAATAAGCGGACTTTTCATATACCAGTTATCTTTTTAACAGCTAAAGCAGAGGATGCTGACCGGTTGAAAAGTTTACAAATAGGGGTAGATGACTATATAATGAAACCTTTTAATCCGGAGTTATTGAAAGAGAAGGTGAAAGCGTTGATAGAACAACGTGATCTGTTAAGAAAACTTTATGCGAAAACTCTTATGCTGGATGAAGAGGTACTGGATTCTTCAGAAGATGTTCAGGATGTTTTTATGCCTAAAATGCTTCAGATTATAGAAGAAAATTTATCAAACCGGAATTTTACAATAAAAGTGCTGACGGACAAATTGAATATGAGCCAGCCGACCCTTTATCGCAAGGTTAAGCAGAAAACTGGTTTGTCGATTATAGAGGTGATTCATGGAGTACGGATGAGTAAAGCTGCCTCTATTATCATGAGCGGGCGATATAGCAGTCTGACAGAAGTGGCGGAAATGGTAGGGTATGATTCGATGATTTCCTCGTTGAAGAGGTTGTAGACGGTCACACCCATAGTTACTTCTTTCACCACTTTTCGGGGTTTGAATGTATAGGCCAGATTCAGGTTGCTCACGAAATACTTATCCAGAGTCAATGCTTCCACTTCCGCATTTGTCATATATTGCTTGCCGACAAACTGGGATTGAAGGGCTGCTTCGAATCCTTGATAAGTAAAAGCAAAACGGTTGTTCAGCAGGAAATCCGGTGAAAAAGCGATGCGAGTACTCTTATGAGAAACGCTTACGACGTCCAGTAAGTTCCAGCCATCGTAAATGGGAATGTTTTCTACGAAATTCTTGATACGGTTTTTGCTCCATGTCGCATTGATATCCCATTGAAACCATTTACAGGGCTTGATACCTAGCATCAGTTCGATTCCCATCCGGTAACTGTCCGGAACGTTTTCTGTCAGTGCTTCACCGATATCGTTCAAAGCTCCGGTGAGGACAAGCTGGTCGGTATAATCCATGTAGTAGAAGTTGGCGCCTGCTGTCAGCCAATGATTGGCGAATGTGTATCCGGCTTCGTAATCGAGCAGCTTTTCTGCTTTCGGATAACTGTCGGGATCACCATCCGTATAATTATTTCTTGTCGGCTCTTTTTGAGCTACGGAGAAAGAAGCGTAGACACGGTGATTGGAGTTGATATTCCAGTTCAGTCCGACTTTCGGGTTGAAAAAGTCGAATTTCTTGTCTACGGCCAGCGGACGCAACGCACTTTTATTCCAGTCGTATTTGTCATTTGCTCCGTCGATGGTGTAGTCGATGTGCCGGTATTGCAGGTCGGCATAGGTACTTAGTCCTCCGGTAAGGTCGTAGCTTGCTTTCAGATAGATGTTACCGTCGGTTTTCTTCGATTGGTTGCGGTAGTATTCATGGTCGGGAGATAGTGCGCCGATGTAGTTCTTTACCCAAGTCACTTTCCCGAAGTTATTGCCCCGATATTGATTGATGCCTCCGCCCAAAGATGCCGTTAGTCGGTGGTTGGTATAATTGAGGGAGAAAACACCCCCGCCAAACTTATTATCCATTTTCTTCTGGCGGACCAGATCGCTTTCCGAAATTTCTTTTCCGTCTGTTGTAAAAGGTTTCAGACCGTATTCTACGAAAGATCTGTCTTCTTTATATTCCTCATAGTAGCCGTCACATTTCTGCTTTAGTAGCATATCCCCAGGCATGATACGTCTTTTCTTTTCCTGCGAATGCGATCAGTTTGACAGACGTATTTTCGGCGAAATATCCCCCTTGCAGATAGTAAGAGTTGAGATTGACGGAGGCACGGTCAATATATCCGTCCGTACCGATGTTGGAAAGTCGGGCATCGAATGTCCAGTGATTGTTCAGCAGTCCGGTTCCCACTTTTACAGTTTCCTTGTGGGTGTTGAAAGAACCATAGGAACCGTTGAACTCGGCATACGGTTTCATGGACGCGCCTTCGGTCTGCATATTGACACTGGCTCCGAAGGCACCGGCGCCGTTGGTCGATGTTCCTGCGCCACGTTGCACTTGCATATCCTTTACGGAAGAAGAGAAGTCGGGCATATTTACCCAGAACAGGTTGTGGCTTTCGGCATCGTTCATCGGGATGCCGTTTACAGTGATATTGATACGCGTGCCGTCAGTGCCTCGTACACGAAGAGTCGTATAGCCGATGCCCGATCCCGCATCCGATGTGGTCAGCGTGGAAGGAGTCATGCTCAGCAGGTAGGGAATATCCTGCCCGAAGTTCACTTTTTTAAGTTCGGCTTTGCCTATATTGGTAAATGCTACGGGAGTTTTTGCTGTAGCACGTGTGGATACTACCTGCACTTCTTGCAGGTTGATTACTTTCAGACTATCCTTTGCACTCGTTTGTGCATGGACAGGGAAGCCTGCGCCCAATAAGGCGACGGCCATCATCATCATTTTTTTCATCTTGTTTATTAATTAGTTCTCTACGCCGGCATTACCCGGTTCAGATTCTATGGGTATGTTCTCAGCCCGTCATGTTAAGGCACCCCTACTTAGTGAATCGTTGGCAAAATTACTGCTTTTGCGGGAGGAAAGCAAAAAAAACTTTTAGATTTGCTAAAAACAATATAACTTTGTAGTTTGTTGAAATATGACAAGTCAGCTATTTATTCATTTTAATATAATTATCAAATTATGCTACTATTATTTCAAGCGACAGCAACACAGCTTGCGGATTCTACACAAATCGTCGCAGATAAATTAATGGAAGAAGCGATAGCCAATGCGGACGGATTGGATAAGCTTTCTCTGATCACCCAGCAATTGGTAGATTTCGGTATCCGTGCCGGAGAACGCATTCTGATTGCAACCCTTGTCTTCATTGTCGGACGGTTCCTGATCTCGATGCTTAACCGATTTGTCGGACGTCTGATGGACAGGAGAAAGGTAGATATAAGCATCAAGACTTTTGTGAAGAGTCTGGTAAATATTCTGCTGACCATTCTGTTGATTATCTCCGTAGTCGGTGCTCTGGGAGTCGAAACAACTTCTTTTGCAGCCCTGTTGGCTTCTGCCGGTGTGGCTGTCGGTATGGCGTTGTCCGGTAACTTGCAGAACTTTGCCGGCGGACTGATCGTATTGCTTTTCAAGCCTTATAAGGTAGGAGATTGGATTGAAAGTCAGGGAGTTTCCGGAACGGTCAAGGAAATACAGATATTTCACACCATTCTGACTACCGGAGATAATAAAGTGATTTATATACCGAACGGTGCAATGAGCAGCGGAGTGGTGACAAACTATAATACACAGACAACGCGCCGTGTAGAATGGATTGTTGGCGTGGATTATGGAGAAGATTATAATAAGGTACAGCAGATTGTCCGTGATATACTGACGGCCGACAAGCGTATTCTGACTGATCCCCAGTACATGGTTGATTTTCCTTCTTTTTTCAAGGTCCTTAAAGTAGCTTTCTACTACCTGATAGAGATCAAAATTACTGGTTGATCCTGCGGCAAGATCGAGTGACTCCACCATTTTCTCTACTGCCTGGTGGATTTTCCCTGCGTCTATCAGATGCAGTTCGTTGCTGTGTATTAAATATTTCTCCATAACTGCAATGTTTTAATGTTATATTGTTATAACGTATCATAGTGATGGAAAGTTCAATCCCCGAATCTTCATTGCGTCTTGTTGTCAATCACATTTTAACAGACAAATAGGTTAGAATCTAATGTCAGATTTTGGCGAGTGCCTGTTCCAGATCGGCTATCAGGTCATTGATATGTTCCGTTCCGATGGATAGACGTACAGTGCCCGGATAAATCTCCTGTTCTGCAAGTTCCTGCGCATTAAGTTGTGAGTGTGTGGTACTTGCCGGATGGATGACTAGTGATTTCACGTCAGCTACATTGGCCAGCAACGAGAAAATCTCCAGACTGTCGATGAAGCGGTGTGCTTCTTCCTGTCCTCCTTTTACTTCAAACGTAAAGATGGAGCCTGCACCATTCGGGAAATAGCGTTGATAGAGTGCATGATCCGGATGATCGGAGAGTGACGGATGATTGACTTTCTTCACCTTCGGATGATTATTCAGGAAGTTCACCACTTTTAGCGCGTTTTCTACATGACGTTCTACACGCAAAGAAAGTGTTTCCAGCCCTTGCAGCAGGATGAAGGCATTGAACGGACTGATCGTTGCTCCCGTATCCCGTAGCAAAGTGGCACGAATGCGGGTGACGTAAGCAGCCGGACCGGCAGCGTCTACAAAGCGTACTCCGTGGTAACTCGGATCGGGCTCTGTCAACTGTGGGAATTTACCCGAAGCTACCCAGTCGAATTTACCGGAGTCAACGATTACTCCTCCCAAGGAACTGCCATGACCACCAATGAATTTGGTTGCGGAGTGCACTACAATGTCTGCTCCGTGTTCGATGGGGCGGATTAAGTAGGGAGTGCCGAACGTATTGTCTATAATCAAAGGTATTTTGTGACGGTGAGCAATTTCAGATACCGCTTCTATGTCTATAATATTGGAATTCGGGTTTCCGAGTGTTTCGATAAATACGGCTTTGGTGTTCTCCTGAATCGCTTTCTCAAAGTTGGAAAGGTCGCTCGGATCAACGAAAGTGGTGGTAACGCCATAATTGGGCAAAGTATGTGCCAGTAAGTTATAGCTTCCTCCGTAAATTGTTTTGGCAGCTACGATGTGGTCGCCTGCACGAGTAATGTTTTCGAAAGCATAAGTAATAGCGGCGGCACCGGAGGCAACTGCCAGACCTGCTACGCCTCCTTCGAGGACGGCTACACGTTCTTCAAAAACTCCTTGGGTGGAGTTGGTCAGGCGGCCGTAGATATTGCCCGGATCTTGCAAACCGAAACGTGCGGCTGCATGAGCGGAATTGTGGAATACATAAGAAGTGGTCTGATAAATAGGTACTGCGCGTGCGTCTGTTGCCGGATCTGCTTGTTCCTGTCCTACATGAACCTGTAATGTCTCAAAGTGTAAATTCTTTCTTTCCATAATTGTATGCTTTTTAAGTTTGATATTCTCTCTTTATTTTCTTGCAAAGTTATGGGATGCAGATATATCGAACAATATATAGTGTAAATATAGAAAATAATGCTATTTTTGTATCGTTATACAGAATAAAGCAACTGCTTTATTTTTAAAAATCACCTGTTAGAAGAATATTTTTCTTATGGATACTTTTGAGAAATTGGATAAAGTGGATTTGCAGATACTCCGTACTTTGCAAGAGAATGCGCGGTTGACGACCAAAGAGTTGGCTGCGCGGGTCAGTCTTTCATCGACTCCTGTTTTCGAGCGCCTTAAACGTTTGGAGAGTGGGGGATATATAAAGAAGTATATCGCTGTGCTGGATGCCGAAAAGCTGAATCAAGGTTTTGTGGTCTTTTGCAGTGTCAAGCTAAGGCGGCTGAACAGGGACATTGCGGCTGAGTTTACCCGAATCATACAGGATATTCCCGAAGTGACCGAGTGCTATAATATATCGGGCAGCTACGATTACTTGCTGAAAATCCATGCTCCTAATATGAAATATTATCAGGAGTTTATTCTGAATGTATTGGGAACCATCGATAGCCTGGGTTCGCTGGAAAGTACGTTTGTGATGGCGGAAGTGAAGCACCGATATGGAATACATATTTAGTGGGAAGATTGATGTATTTCCTATTTTTGCGACTCTTTGTTTTCGGCTCAGGTTTCCGGTGGATTGCCGATAATGTCTCTGTATAAGCTGCCGTCATGGTCCTTGTATTTTGCGTATTGGTAGAGGCGGACCAGTATATCACTGTAATCAAGAATGGCTGTATTTGATTTCTGTGATAAATTGGTGCCCAAGATACCACTGCCTATGATACCGGGATTGTATAATACGGTGTCTTGTCTGATAGAGTTCATTATCAGTTCTGCACAAATATAGTCTTTAATCCTTGCCTCTTCTAGTCGGGTCGTGATGTATGAGTTCAGATGGCTTTTGTCATGTTGAGTCATAAAGCCGTACCATAGTAAACACTTCATTCCTAACTGGGTAGCCTCTATTAATATATCCAGATATTTTTCTAAGAAATAGTAAATGCCATATTGCTGTTCCGAAGTCTGCTGCATCGGGTAGATGGCACAGGCAGAATTTGTTTCTACATAGACTTGTGGATGCTCGTTCCGAAGAACTTCGCAAAGTATCAGATGTTTCAGTACATCCGGCTGTTTGCCGAAATGAGTATAAGTTGCCATGATGCTAAAGGTTTATAGTGACGATATAAATGGTATACAGCAAATATACGGGATAATTTTTAGATACTTGCATCTGATTTCCAAAATTATCCTGTACATTTGTTATGTGATATGAACCTTGTTTTTTTAACGCAATGAAATGGCAACGTTGTAAATAGCTTCGCTCTATATGGATGATGGACAATGGTGAAATCTGTTGTTCGAGTCTTATGTGGCTAAACAGGTCACCCGATATTTTATTATTTTATTTAAGAAACCTTATAAAGAAGCAATTACAATGAATACAAATATTTATCCGCGTACCAATGACCTTCAGACTGTCTATCTGAATGCTGTTATCAATAATCTTCATATAAAGGTTGGTGACTACACCATATACAATGATTTTGTAAATGATCCTGTTCAGTTTGAGAAGAACAATGTTTTATATCATTATCCTGTCAATGGAGACCGGCTGATCATAGGGAAATTCTGTTCGATAGCCTGTGGAGCTAAGTTTCTTTTCAACAGCGCGAATCATACGTTGAATTCTTTGTCGAATTATCCGTTTCCTATATTTTTTGAGGAGTGGCAGTTGGATAAGGGAAATATCACTTCGGCATGGGATAATAAAGGGGATATAGTGATTGGAAACGATGTATGGATTGGTTATGAGGCTGTTGTCATGGCGGGCGTACATATCGGTGACGGAGCGATTATTGCGTCGAGGGCAGTAGTCACCAAAGATGTACCTCCTTATACGATAGTAGGCGGGACCCCTGCGAAGAAAATCCGGATGCGTTTTGACGAAGATACGATTGCGCAATTGCAGGAATTGAAATGGTGGGACTGGAGTACTGATGAGATAGCTCATTATTTGCCTCATATCATGAATGGGGATATGGAGGAACTTATGAAATAAAAAGTATCATAGCGACATAGAATGGAAGCTCCAATAAAATCTATGTTTCATAGATCCTATTGGAGCTTCCTTTTTATAATCTTTCTTTTAGATACTTATTGATACATCTCCGGTCCCAATTTATCCCTCGTTTGACAATTTTGGCCGGTATACCTGCAATGATTACATTCGGCTCATTAAATTCTTTTGTTACGATGCTTCCCCAACCAACGATACTGTTGTCCGCTATCTTCACATTCTTGCCAATCTTGCTATCTTTCCCTATCCATACATGCTTGCCGATTTCTATGCACTTGGCAAAATTGATCGGTTCACCCTTTAAATCTGTTATTGTATGTGCATCAGTACACCATATATCAATTCCCCAGCTTAACTGACTGTCATCTCCAATACTAACATATGAGTCATCTTCCTGCAAATACAATGTAACCCCATTGATTACAACACGGTTTCCGATATCTATCCGGCAATTGTTGGCTGTTCTTGAAACACCGGCACCCAGTCCCGGCAGCTGTCCGATGATTAGTTTCAATCCTGTCATACCTAATATGGTAGAATATCGTAGGATGATTGTTCCCATATTTACGATATTATTATCTCCTTTTACGATTAGCAGAAATCCGTTGCTAAGCAGCAATTCTTCCGCACTTTCTTCAGTGTCGAAATACATTGAGATACGATTGTTGTTTCCTGTGATTGTGATGTTGGCCTGATTAATAATCTTATTGAATTTGTCATTCTGAGAAGAAGTGCAATCAATTCTGTTATGTGGGAATATTAATGTAAATTCGTTGTTCTGTCCGGTAATATTTTCCATTTCATTCTAAGTTTTAGAGTTTATTTTTGATACGACCTTCCACAAAGATACGAAAAGGAATAGTCAAAGATTCATTAGATGGTTCTTTTTCTTTGTTTGTATTCTTATGGAGATTTCCATATCTTTTCTGTGCTGCTTTGATTTACTCCGTTGCCCGATATTCGTTCGTTCCTGCACCGTTATGAACTAGTTCCGAGTTTACGTAGATTTACTTTTTATGTTTAATGGATGTAAGATTAATGCTGCAATGTTTTATTCGTCTGACAGTTGTTTCTTTTTCGTCTGACAGTTGTTAGACGAAAAAATAACAGTTGTCAGACGAAAGTTCAACAGTTGTCAGACGAATAAGGTTATATAAACCGAGCATTAGATGATTGCATACAGCAAATTAATTTTAAGATAGACTGGGATTAGTTCGTTACGATGCGTTTCAGTGAGTTGTTATTTACCGTTTGAAATATTTATTTCTCTCTGTGATTACATATTTCCGCTTTATTTCTCTATTTTATAAAAGTAAAAATATTCATTCTTCTGTTGGGCGCTTTTTATAGTCAAAACGTATTCAAATTAGAGTGTTTAATAAATTTCAATATCAAATTTAAAATCAAAGAATATGAATTATCCAAAAGCGATACTTCTTTCATTGGCGTTATTAGCTATGCATTCGCTTAACGCAGAGGTAGTCACATACCCTGCTGGGGTCGGGGTGAAAACCTTAAACGATTTTTCTGTGGAAGTGCGTCAGGGTAGCGGACCGTGGTTGCCCGTTGACGTTTATCCTGTTAAAGTTGATAGGGTTGATGAAAAAGGGCATAACGTGGAGGTTGCCTCCATTGCTTATTTCGATTTTGACGGAATGGTAGATGTGCGAGTAATCAGCAACAAAGAGAGAGTCAATAGTGCGAGAGTACGTCCTTTAAGCTATAAGATAACACCGGATTGTGTTGGAGACACAGTGACATTCTCACTTTCGCGTCCTCGCAATCTCTCAGTAGAGGTCAATGGAGATATTTTTCACAATCTTCATCTTTTTGCGAATCCGATTGATAAATTTCGTCCTTCCGATAAAGAAATCCAAAGGGCTCTCAAGAAAAAAAAAGGGTCCAATTTGATTTATTTTGGTCCCGGTGTGCATAATCTTCCTAATGATACTCTATTTGTCCCCTCAGGAACTACTGTTTATATCGATGGGGGAGCTCGTGTTTATGGCAATATATTCACGGAAGGAGCACATGATGTGAATATTTTCGGGAGAGGCGAGGTACACCCTGATGGCAGGGGAGCCGGTGTTTGGGTCAGACGTTCTAAAAATGTCAGGATCGACGGAATTGTGGTTTCGCAACTCCCCATAGGACAATGCGATTCGGTAGAGTTGACGAATGTGAAATCAATCAGCTATTATGGTTGGGGCGACGGAATGGATGTTTTCTCAAGCAGTAACGTGATATTAGATGGGGTTTTCTGTCGTAATAGTGATGACTGTGCCGCAGTTTATGCTTCTACGCAAGGATTTAAAGGGGGAAGCAATAATGTATTGGTGAAAAATGCGACACTTTGGGCTGACGTGGCTCATCCAATCAATATCGGAGGACATGGAGATCCGAACGGCATGGATACAGTGCAGAACGTCACTTTTAGGAATATCGACATTCTTGATCAGGCAGAAAAACAGATTGATTATCAGGGATGTCTGGCTATAAATCCAGGCGACAATACATTGGTGCGTAATATTACGTTCGAGAATATTCGGATTGAAGATTTTCGTAACGGACAGCTTGTGAATTTCAGAATCAGTTTCAATCCGAAGTATTGTGTCTCTACTGGCAGAGGTATTCAGAATGTGCTTGTTAAGGATGTTACTTACAATGGATCGGGTGAAAACTTGTCGATCATTGCAGGGTATGATGAGAATCACAAGATATCTGGTATCAGGTTTGTGAATCTTGTGGTCAATGGGCGAAAGATTACAGACGACATGCCTGGGAAGCCGAAATGGTATAAAACCGGAGATATGGCCGGTATCTTTGTTGGAGAACATGTAGAAAATCTCTCTTTTGAATAGAAACGAAGCAGGCAGAATGTTAGAAATGGCGCCACATGCCAAAAACTGTCATACGGTCAGAAGGAAAGATTATACTTCAATTTTTATCACAATATAGATAAAAATTGAAGTTTTTTATCTATGTTGCAGCCGATTTTAGAAAAAGAAGTTTGGAATGAACAATAAATACGAAGAACGGCTGGGAACAGAACGTATGTTACCGCTTGTTTTTAAGATGGCACTCCCGGCAGTGGCTGCACAATTTGTCAATCTGCTTTATAGCATTGTGGACCGTATATACATCGGGCATATTCCGGGAATTGGCACCGATGCGCTGGCGGGTGTAGGGGTGACTACCTCTCTCATTATACTGATTTCTTCTTTTTCGGCAATTGTCGGCGGCGGTGGTGCTCCGCTGGCTGCCATTGCACTCGGACAGGGCGACCGTGTACGAGCCGGAAAGATATTGGGAAACGGGTTTGTTCTGCTGATATTGTTTACTTTGCTGACTTCTGTCATTGCATATACTTTTATGGAACCTATTCTCCTCTTTACAGGAGCTTCGGAAAACACCTTGGAATATGCGGTTGACTACCTTTCCATTTATCTTTTGGGAACGATATTTGTCGAAATATCCACAGGGTTGAATAGCTTTATCAATGCTCAGGGACGTCCTGCCATTGCCATGTTTTCAGTTCTGATCGGAGCCTTATTGAACATCATTCTTGATCCTATTTTTATTTTTTGGTTTGACATGGGCGTGAAAGGTGCTGCTTTGGCTACGGTACTTTCCCAAGCATGCAGTGCGGTGTGGGTGGTAAGTTTCCTCTTTTCCCGACGTGCCTCTCTACCTTTGGAGAAACGATATATGGGACTGGACCGGAAGATTATCCTTTCCATATTAGCTTTAGGAGTATCCCCCTTCATTATGGCAAGTACGGAAAGTCTGGTTGGGTTTGTCCTCAATAGCAGTCTGAAGGAATTTGGAGATATCTACATCAGCGCATTGACGATTCTGCAAAGTTCGATGCAGTTTGCCAGTGTACCGCTGACCGGATTTGCGCAAGGATTCGTTCCGATTATAAGTTATAACTTCGGGCATGGTGACAAGCAGCGTGTGAAAGATTGCTTCCGTATTGTGCTGGTAACCATGTTTTCCTTCAATTTGATATTGATGCTTTTCATGATTCTCTTCCCTTCGACGGTTGCCTCTGCTTTCACCAGTGATGAAAGACTGATAGAAACTGTACGTTGGACAATGCCCGTTTTCTTGGGTGGCATGACCATCTTCGGCTTGCAACGTGCCTGTCAGAATATGTTCGTTGCATTGGGACAGGCCCGAATCTCTATCTTCATTGCTCTGTTGCGTAAAGCTATCCTGTTGATTCCGCTGGCGTTAATTTTGCCGAACTTTATGGGAGTAACCGGAGTGTATGCAGCTGAGGCTATATCTGATGCGACTGCGGCCATCTGTTGCACGTTATTGTTCTTTTGGCAGTTCCCTAAAATTCTGGGAAGGATTAAAGGGAATACTTTGCGTGTGGAGTAATCGTTTCTTTGTAATTTATTTTTTTACTTCACAGATATGCATGGTATTACGGTTGTATTCTGACTGTTATCTCTCTCTTTATCTCATTTCCTGTGCGTAAATGTTGATTTATCCGGATATCTGTACCTGTTAATATATAGAAAAGTGTGTCTGTTTGCCAGGCGATGGTACCGGCTATCCTCTGATATAGGATTTCTCTTTTCATTCTTATTCTGTATCCGGCAAAGATACAAAAAGGATGTTTGTATCTTGGCAGGAGGTAAAAGGTGAATCTAAACCGGATATTTTTCAATTGTGTGAGTAACTGTGGCAGTCGGGCTTTTGGGAAGAAGCAGTTGTAGCCTGCGAATGGGCGTATCGTTCTCGTAGAAATTAATGAGATATTCGATTTTGTTACGAAGCATCGTTCTGCAATGCCTCGTACAGCTTACCGGTCGGTATGCACTGGAGAAAATGCCTAAAGATATGAGAGCGGAAGCTATGAAAAAATAGCTTCCTTTTCCTTCCTTTACTCTGCTTTTCTGTTTGGTTTTCGCTTAATAAGCAGAAGCCGTTCCATATCATTGAATAGTTTTGTGTCTTTTAATTCAAACATGATCCATTTGCCGTCGTGGAAAGTGGTAGCTGCATCATAGATCATCTGTACCTCGTTTGAAAACTGTCCCCGCTGAATTTCAAATTTGGCACGTTCATCTTTTCCTAAGATAACCATAAATCCCAGAGTCTTTTCCTTCGCATATAAAGCACAGAGGAGCTCTTCTCGATGCGCTGGCAGAGTGAGTTCCATACATCATAAAGGTCTGTTCCTATCAGATTCTCTATATCTTCGGAAGCTGGTATTTGAAAAGGTTCTTTCATGGTATTTGCTGTTTAATCAGATATATATGTCGCAAAGATAGGATGATCTTTTAGTAAATCGTTGTCCAATATAGGCATCTTTAGTTATACTCATGAGATTTAAAATTAAAATGTAAAGACATATTTCATACTTCACTCCAAATATAGTTTTAAATTTTAATCTATTTGTTGGGAAAAATTAAATGCTCTGAAGGGCGTTTATGTGCATTTTACAAAAAGTTGTATATCAGACGGTTATGAAATCTTATTTTTGGTTTAAAACCAACGGGGCGTTCCTTTTAAACCAACGCCTCGTTTCTTTAAAACCAAGAGGACATTTCTCGGTGAGAAATGGAGTATTGGTTAAAAGCTAGATCCAAATCCGGAGTGAACATTCAAATATTTCAAATACAGTATTTGTTGATTTAAGTAAGGTGATGTAACTATTTGTTGCATTCAAGTAGGAAAAAAGATAATTGCTTTAGCATGAAGTAAATAAATTCCAAAGATTTTACTTACATTTGTTTCTATAAATAAAATGTAAGTGAAAAACATGAGAAAACAACTATCAGTATCGCTTCTTTGCTGCCTTCTTGTTTCGGCTGCGTCATTGGCTCAAAGCTGGAAACCTTATGAACAGGCTGCGAAGGGGAAGACTTACGAAGCATCCGATTGTGTGACACTGTTGGATAGTACATCGGTATCTGTCCAGCCTACAGGACAAGGGTCGTTTGCTGTATGCAAAGTGATAAAGGTACAGACTCCGAGGGGAGCAGGGGATAATCGGGTGATTAAATACGATTATGACCCTTTGACTGCTTATGCCGAATTTAAACGTGTAACCATCCATCGTGCCAATGGAAAAGTAGATGAACTTGATGTCAGGAAAACCTGTGATTATGCTGCTCCTGCGCGTGCTATTTATTGGGGCGCAAGACAAATCATGATTGAAGTGGGCGCCTTGCAGCCGGGTGATATTGTGGATTACGAAATAGCCAAGAAAGGCTTTACCTATGCGTTGCTTGCAGCCGGTAATGAAGATGAATCACGCTTTATTCCGCCTATGCGCGGACAGTTTTATGATATTGTTCCTTTTTGGAGCAGTACTCCTACTGTACGTAAAGTTTATGTAGTAAGCATTCCGATGGAGAAGGAACTTCAGTTTCAGTTCTATCAGGGTGAGTGCGCATCATCCATGCGTTATGAAGACGGTCGCAAGAAATATAGCTTTGCGATGGATGATATGATGCCTTTCGTTAAAGAGCCAAACATGGTAGACCTTTTCGATGCAGCTCCCAAACTGATGATGTCTTCCACTCCCCAGTGGAAAGACAAGTCGTTGTGGTTCAATAAAGTGAATGAAGATTATGGTAGTTTTGATCCATTGCCCGAAGCACAGAAAAAAGTGGATGAACTGATAAAAGGCAAGAAGACCGAAATGGAAAAAATAGCTGTGTTGACTCATTGGGTGGCAGATAACATCCGCTATTCCGGCATCTCGATGGGAAAAGGAGAAGGATTTACACTTCATAATACTAAAATGAATTATACTGATCGTTGCGGAGTCTGCAAAGATATAGCAGGTACACTGATTTCGTTCTTGCGCATGGCTGGTTTCGAAGCCTATCCTGCCATGACGATGGCAGGCAGTCGGGTAGAAAGTATTCCTGCCGACCATTTTAATCATTGTGTGGCAGTGGTGAAACTGAGCAATGGAACATATATGCCTCTTGATCCGACATGGGTTCCTTTCTGCCGCGAGTTATGGAGCAGTGCCGAACAGCAGCAGAACTATCTGCCGGGTGTACCCGAAGGTTCTGATTTGTGTATCACTCCGGTTTCGGCTCCCGAAAACCATTATGTACGTATCAAAGCCGACAACCGCTTGGAAGCAGATGGTACACTACGCGGTACTTTTACCCTTACAGCCGAAGGACAGAGTGACAGCAATATCCGTCGCATCTTTACCACCGGCTTTCAGAGCGAATGGAAAAGCACGATGGAACGTCAGCTGTTGGCCATCTCTCCCAAAGCCAGATTGTTGAGCGTAGACTATGGAAAAAATCCCAAAGACTATCAGGCTGCACCTATTAAAATCACTTTTCGTTATGAAATACCCGATTATGCCTTGAAAGGAGAGGGCGAGATGTTTTTCCGTCCGATGGTGATGAATAACCTTTATAATCAGGTACGTTCTTATATGTGGATCGATACTTCGGTAGAAAACCGCAAGTATGGTTTCAAAGATGGTTGTTCCCGTTTGGTCGAACTGGATGAAACGATTCAGCTTCCGGCAGGATACAAGCTGGTGAGTGCCGCCAAGGATGAAACCATGCAAGGAGTGGGAGCCGATTTTGAAGGTTCGTTGGTACAGAAAGGAAATAAAGTGTTGCTCCACAATCGATTGGCTTTGAAGAAGCGTGTTTATGAGGCTTCTGATTGGGAAAGTTTCCGCAATGCTGTGAATGCCCACAAGGCGTATGGT
>PPYE01320232.1_pt1 | contig 27480 bp, 12 predicted proteins | sample 1559881 | NCBI WGS metagenome assembly PPYE01 (sample SAMN08240022, study PRJNA423297) | Human gut metagenome, whole genome shotgun sequencing project. | reverse complement strand
ATAGAACGTCCTTCTCTTTCGTTGATAGGAATTTTGGAAGCTCTATTGGGTAATGGATATACTTTTACTGTTAATTATACCCCAACCACAACAGAAACAAGTAATGCTACAGTTTTGATTAACGCTTCTATATTAGGTATATTACTACCTACTCAATTGGAAATTCCGGTAACTGCTAATGCTGATACATTTGACGGTACAGGTCCGCAATTGGTATCAACTGGCAATCTAACTGCTGAATTTATTGGATATGATCCTGATCAACCATTGCATGCTATATTTGAAGTAGTAGTTGAATTCGACAGAACAATCGTTATTGCTAGTGCTCATGCAGTGGGCGGACCAACGCCTGGTTTTTTCAAAAGAGTTTACACAAAGAATAGGCAATTAGCTGCACAAGCTTCAATTGCTCTTAGTCACATTCAGAATTTTGCCGGAAAAATTTCTATAGGTGTTGATGCTATAATTGATGCCAACGGTGATCCGCTTCAAGAAGCTATTTCCTTATATTTTGGTCTTGGCGATATACCCTTATAAGGAAATTAAATAGATATTATCTCGTAACGGGGCTGTCCAAAAAACGGATAGCCCTTTTGCAGTTTATTATTTTGATAAACTTGCTGTCTTGCTGTTGCAGAAATAATGCAATGGTAGCTAAGGTAGTCTTCGCTTTAGAAGCGCATTCGTTTTTTCTTGAATATGAGATGAAAATGATACGGTTGAAGTTATAATTTGTATGCAAAAATAATTGAAGTCATGGCGTGAGATTCATAATTATAGATTTGTTTCTGATAAAAGAATTTAATGATTTATTTAGATACTTTCATTTTTGTTGATTGTTTGCTGTTTTATAAGACTTATTTTTAGTTTTATGATATATTTTTTATTGTTTTTCTTTTTGTTATATATTCTGAAATATGCTCTATATAGCATTTTAATGGAATGATAATTATTATTTTTCTTAATAAGTAGAATGATTTTGTTGAACAAATTGATAAATTAATTGTTGTTTTATTGTATGGTTTATTTGGTTGTGTATTTGATGTAAAATTATTAGTTGCTACTAGAGTGTATAAATTGAAAAGTCTTTTGAGTCAATATATAAAATGCAAAACAATTTGTTAATCCAATTTTAAAAAGAAAAGTAATGAAGAAATTTAAATTTTTACTTCCGGTATTCTTTATTTGTGGGTCTCTATCGGCACAGTTATACGTGGATCCAAATAGTGGAAATGTTTCTATTAAGAGTAATTTACGTCCGCTGTCGACGCTTTCGATAAATGCGGCGGGAAGTTCTGAGTATGATCTATTTCTTGCTACGCAAGGTGGAGGCATACGGGCTGAAAGAAGAACTGTATCTCCCACTTTACATACTCATCTTATAAGTTTATCTGTGTATAATACGCCTTCAGCTTATAATTCAGGAGTATCTTCTGCGGTTTGGGGCAACTCACCTAGTAGTGGTCGTGCATATGGAATTATAGGTAGAGCAGGGAATGCTACTTCCGGTTATAATTTTGGGCTTTATGGACATTTAACCGGTACTCAAAATGGTGCAGGTATATATGCTACAGCTGATACTAACAATGAGAATGGCGAATATATATCTGGTCGTTACGCAGGATTTTTCAGAGGAAATGTATACGTGACAGGTAACATTTATGGTCGTCTTTTAACGTCTTCAGCTATCATGTCAACACAAAACCTACGTTCATTATCTAACGAGCAATTAAGAGGTGGAGAAACAGTGACTGATAAAATGAATCAATTAAATATTGTTCAGTACAACTTGAAACGTCCTGAAGAGATGTTAGCTTCCAGATCAGTAAATGCAGGTGATACCGTAGAAGTAGCGCCAACTCTTTCACCGGAAGATTTACAAGCCCTTGAAAAACCTCATTACGGACTTATCGCTCAAGAATTAAAAGAAATTTATCCGGAATTGGTATATGAAAACAGTGAGGGCGAATTGAGTATAAATTATGTTGAAATGATTCCTCTACTTGTTCAATCTATTCAAGAGTTAACATCTAAGATAACTGTGCTGGAAGCACAAAATGCAACCCAAATTGAGAGCATTGGTAAAGTAGAAGAAACTTTACTTTTCCAAAATACTCCAAATCCATTTAATCAAGATACAGAAATAGCCTTTACATTACCTGAAAGTGTACAGAATGCATCTCTTTATATTTATAATATGAATGGAAATCAAATTGACCAGATCCCTTTGAGCCAGAGAGGTAAAAGTGCGATCACTCTTAAAGGTAAAACACTTGCTGCAGGGATGTATATATATACTTTGATTGCAGATAATAAGGTGGTTGATAGTAAGAGAATGATCTTGACTAAGTAATCAGACAATCAAATAATATTATTCAAAAGACTTTGTTATAAATAATTAGAGGCTGCTCACAGGAATTGAACAGCCTCTTTCATATCAATAAATTCTAGATTACTTCTTTATAATTTTTCTGGTATACGTATTATTTTCTGTTTGTATATTTATCAAATACATTCCCGATGGAAGGTCAGTTACGTCTATTGGTGAATTTATATTATCTGTAGTTTTCATTAATTGTCCTTTTTCATCATAAATATTAATAGACAGGACTGTTTCTTTAGACCCTATATTTATTATATCAATAATCGGATTCGGGAAAATTTCAATATTAAGTTCCTTTATATTCAACTCCATATCAGTAGACGTTCCCGATCTGGAAGTAATATTTAAGAAATCTTTCCATTGATCTGCTTCACTATACAGTATTACTGATTCATCAGGAACTTTAAGGGTGCAATTAAATTTATCTACATTGTTAAATACATTGGTTCCTAATTGTGGTGGAGTAATGCTATTACATGTAATTTCTCCTAGCTGCAAGCAACCGGAAAATGCATTATTACCAATTGTTTGAAGGGTGGCCGGAAATATAATCTCTTGTATGGTTGCTTGACTGAATGCATTATTTTGTATATTTATTAAATTGGGAGGCAAGTCTGCATTTCCTGCAAAAGCGTAGAAAGTGAAACTAGGTAATATCTCCATATTTTCGGGAAGGATAACATATCCGTCATATCCGGAAAAAACTCCCCGTTGACTATTCCACGAGTTAAATCGCGTTAATTTAGCATTGGTTGAGAAATCTAATGTATTATTTTCTAAATTAATATTCCGGAAAGCCCAGTAACCTATTTCTTCAAGGCTATCACAATTATTAAAAAATAATTGTGGTATCGTAGTCTCTTCAAATGCTCTGTCTCCTATCTTTTTGAGCGTAGATGAAAAGTGTAAATGATCAATAACCATTCTTTGAAAAGCTCCTTCCCCTATTTCAATAAGTGTAGCCGGCACAGTCAAATCATGTGATGGCTGGGATAGTGCAAATGCATAATTTCCTATCTTCTCAAGGTTAGTAGGTAGTGTAACACGTCCTTTAAAAGCATAAAAAGAAAATGGAGAAAGTTCTTTCATGTTGATCGGAAGAATCACGTGTCCATTATAATCTGAAAATGCTCCCCGTTGTCCTCCCCACTCTCCAAAACGCGATAGTTTCTGATTATATGAGAAATTTAAGGTATTCTCCGTTAATGCGATATTTCGAAATGCCCAGTACCCTATTTCTTCCAAGTTATGACAATGAGCAAAGAATAATCGGGGTATAATGGTAGATTCAAAAGATCTGTCTCCTATCCTTTTGAGAGAAGAAGGTAAGAGAAGCCTTTCAGTCTCCATACCTAAGAAACCTCCTTCCCCAAGTTCTATAAGACTATCAGGTAAATGTAATTCATGAGAGGGATTTGAATATGCAAAGCTGTAATTTCCTATTTTTTTTAAACAGGTAGGGAAAGTTACTTCACCTTTGAAAGCGTAAAAACCGAATGCTGGTATTTCACTCATATTTGTTGGTAGAATCACGTGTCCACTATAATCTGAGAATGTTCCACGCTGACCACCCCATTCTAGGAAACGATTTAATTTGTAATTATTGGAGAAATCTAATTCAATTACTCCGGTATTCCGGAATGCCCAATACCCTATTTCCTCAAGCTCAGGACAAGTATTAAAAAGTAATTGAGGTATTTTAATTTCTTCAAATGCTCTGTTTCCTATTTTTTTAAGAGAGAATGGAAACTTTAACTTTTCGGTTGTCATTCCCATAAAGCTACCTTCTCCTATTTCTATCATTGTATTAGGTAGTTGCAACTCATGTGCAGGTTGTGAATAGGCAAATGCATAATTTCCTATCCTTTGTAGATTAATAGGGAGAGTTACATATCCGTTAAATTCATAGAAAGCAAATGCCGGTATTTCGATCATATTAGTTGGTAAAATCACGTGCCCGCTATAGCCTGAAAATACTCCACGTTGAGATGCCCATTCGGTGAACCGCGTTAAATTATTGTTATAAGAAAAATTTAAAGTGTTTTCCTCCAATTCAGCATTTCGGAATGCCCAATATCCGATCTCTTCAAGCTCTGGACAATGTGCGAAGAATAGAGAAGGTGTTTTTATACCTTCGAATGCCATAATTCCAATTTTCTTAAGAGAGAAAGGTAATTGTAGTCTATCAATTTCCATACTTTTAAAACATCCTTCATCAATTTCAGATACGGAGTTTGGTAAAAGAAGGGGCTGAGAAGGTGTGGAATAAGCAAAACAATGTTTTCCTATTTTTTGCAAGTTTTCAGGAAATGTAATATGCCCTTTAAAGGTATGAAATGTACATTCGGGAAGGTTTGTTAGGCTTGCAGGTAAAATAACATGTCCGGTATATTCAGAGAATACTCCCCGTTGACCTCCCCATGAACCGAAATTGACCAAATTGCTGTTAGAGGAAAAGTCTAGGATATTCTCCTCTAGGATAAGATTTCGAAATGCCCAATGCGCTATATCAGTCAGACTGGTACAATTTGTGAAAGTCAATTGTGGAAGCTTAGCTTCTGCAAAAGCACCTTCCCCTATTCTCTTAAGTGAATTAGGAAGAATAATGTTTTCCATAATTTTATTTTGGAAAGCATAGCTGGGGATAGCCTCATTTGCAATCTCAACAAACTGAATATTCAAGTTTTTTAATAAAAGCATTTGTTTTATTGTCTGAAAGTCAGCATCATTAATACTTCCCGTAACGGTGAGATCAGATATTAAATCTCTGTCAGTTCCAAGAATAGTGGACAATGTTCCCGGAGTAGGAACGTTAACAACCCTCGACTCTTGTGCCCATACTTGAAAAGAGCACAAAATAATTCCAATAAGGAAAAAAGTAGTTTTTTTTCGCATAGAGATAAAAATTAAGTTAATAAATTAATGAGGGGGATAAAATGTTTTTTATGGCAAAAGAATAATATGGAATTAAAGTGAGGAATGCTTTAAAATGCTATAATTCCATTTATTCAGTATATAATACGATTGTAATGGCCAATCTGTTGATTTCAAATATAATAATTAATTATTGAATTAGTGTTATAGTTTGATTTGTTTTTTTATCATGTATGTTGATTTTTTTATCACAACCAATAGAGTCTCCACTAAATACTTACTAAGTACAAGCTTCCCCTTCATCCGTCTCTTATTACAGTCATAATACAAAAAAGTAATTAATTAAAATCAATACGATGATTCTAAAGCAATTTAAGTCAAGCTGTATTTTAGCAATTTTTCTATTTGCATGTGTTGTAATTGACGTACAGGCACAAGGAAATATTCCTCAGACTGAGTTTCATTACCTTTCCGGACGTGGAGCGGATGATATGGTAGAATGGGATTTTTATTGTACAGACGGACGTAATTCCGGTGAGTGGACCAGGATCGGTGTACCTTCTTGCTGGGAATTACAAGGTTTCGGTACTTTTCAATATGGTATTACTTTTTACGGAAAACCTTTTCCGGATGGGATAGCCAACGAAAAAGGCATGTACAAATATGAATTTGATGCACCTAATGAGTGGCGTGGAAAACAAATCAACCTTATTTTCGAAGCTTCAATGACGGATACCGAAGTAAAGTTGAATGGTCGCAAACCGGGAAGCAAGCATCAGGGAGGATTTTATCGTTTCTTTTATAATATAACGGATATGCTCAAATATGGAAAAAAGAATCTGCTGGAAGTGACGGTAAGCAAAGAAAGCGAAAATGCCAGCGTTAATCTGGCTGAGCGTCGTGCTGACTACTGGAATTTCGGGGGGATCATCCGTCCTGTTTTCCTTGAGTTGAAGCCTGCATTAAATATTAAGCATATAGCAATCGATGCAAAAGCAGATGGCTCTTTCATGGCTAACTGTTACTTAAATAATGCCGGTGATAATTTAGACATTCATACACTTATACTGGATGCAACAGGGAAAAAAGTAATCGAAACTACAACTCCTGTGAAAGCCGGAAGTGACTGGACTGCTCTAAACCTGTCGGTTTCTAACCCTGCTCTATGGAGTGCAGAAACTCCTAACCTGTATAAAGCTCAGTTCTCCTTACTATCTAAAGACGGCCGGATCTTACATCGGGAAACGGAATCTTTTGGTTTTCGCACAATCGAAGTCAGAGAGAGTGACGGGCTTTATGTAAACGGTATGCGTATTAGTGTACGTGGTGTAAACCGTCATAGCTTCCGTCCTGAAACCGGACGCACCCTCAGCAAAGCAAAGAATATTGAAGATGTACTTTTAATGAAAGATATGAATATGAATTCGGTACGTCTTTCACATTATCCTGCTGACCCGGATTTCCTGCATGCTTGTGATTCATTGGGATTATATGTGATGAATGAGTTAGGTGGCTGGCATGGTAAGTATGATACCCCTACAGGCGTGAAACTAATTCAAAGTATGGTAGAACGCGATGTAAACCATCCGTGTGTAATCTGGTGGAGTAATGGAAACGAAAAAGGTTGGAATACAGAGCTGGACGGAGAGTTTCATAAGTATGATCCTCAACACCGCCCTGTCATTCATCCACAGGGAAACTATGGTGGGTTTGAAACAATGCACTATCGCTCTTATGGAGAAAGCCAGAATTACATGCGGCTTCCGGAAATATTTATGCCCACAGAGTTTCTTCATGGCTTGTATGATGGCGGACATGGTGCCGGACTGTGGGATTACTGGGAAATGATGCGTAAGCATCCGCGCACTATAGGAGGATTCCTTTGGGTATTGGCAGATGAAGGTGTAAAACGCGTAGACCTGAATGGTTTTATTGACAATCAGGGTAACTTCGGTGCAGATGGCATCGTTGGTCCGCATCATGAAAAAGAAGGAAGTTATTATACCATTAAAGAGATATGGAATCCGGTTCAGATCATGAATCGTAAAATAGACAGAAACTTTGATGGCAGGTTTACTGTAGAAAATCGTTATGAATTCCTGAATATAAATACGTGCCGTTTTATTTGGCAACAAGTGCAATTCCCTACAGTGTTATCAGATAATAAACAAATAAAAGTTTTGAAAAAAGGAGAAGTAAAAGGAAGTGATATTCCTCCGCATACTTCCGGAATAGTAGATATAAACACAACAATAGATAACAGCGCCGATGCCTTATTTATAACAGCTGTAGACACATACGGTCATGAACTCTGGCGCTGGTCTTTCCCTGTAAAAGAAGTCAATGAGATACAGATGATTTCTCCTTCTCCTTCAACAGGCAAAGTGTCTTATACTAAAAAGGAAGACGAATTAACAGTAAAAGCAGGGAAGAATGTTTATACTTTCTCATCCGGCAATGGATATTTGAAACAGGTTTCTGCAAACAACCGTACAATTAGCTTCGGTAACGGACCTCGTTTTATAGGGGCCCGCCGTGCAGATCGTTCTTTAGATCAATTTTATAACCACGATGACGAAAACTCAAGAAAGAAAGAACGTACTTATACAGAGTTTCCTGATGCAGCTGTTTTTACCGGATTTGAAGTGGAAGAAGAAGGAAGCAATCTAATAGTTACCGCCAATTATAAATTAGGTAATATCGATCAGGCAAAATGGACGATCTCCGCAGATGGTACAATGACATTAGACTATACTTACAACTTTTCAGGCGTAGTAGATATGATAGGTATTTGCTTTGATTATCCGGAAGAAAAGGTAGAACACAAACGCTGGTTGGGTAATGGTCCTTACCGTGTTTGGCAAAATCGCTTACACGGTACAGTCTATGATATTTGGGAGAATGATTATAATGACCCGATACCGGGAGAAACATTTACTTATCCTGAGTTTAAAGGATATTTTTCTAATGTATCCTGGATGAAGATAAAAACCTCAGAAGGTGTCATAAACATTCAAAACGAAACTCCTGATATTTATGTTGGTGTATATGAACCCCGTGATGGACGCGATAAACTTCTGTATACATTTCCTAAAAGTGGAATTTCTTTCCTGAATGTAATTCCCGCCGTGCGTAATAAAGTAAATACAACTGATTTGATTGGTCCTTCTTCTCAACCCAAATGGATGGATGGTGAGCAGAGAGGAAGGGTCAGGTTTATCTTTGAATAAATATAATCTCCGGGCTGGAAGGCTTTTTTATTCCAGACCGGGGTTTTGTCTGGTGTCATTAAATTATGCCCTAGAGCTTCAAACTAGAATAAATGTACCCAGATAAGTATAAGGGCAACAGATAGGCTTACAATAAGGATTATCTGTGGTAATATAGAAACCATCAATAATATCAATATATCTGTAAAGTCTATTTTCTTTGCTATGCCTAGGCTGTTATTGAACCTGTTTTTCAAATCCTCAAAATCATTCTTATTGAATCGATCTTTATCTTTGTCAGCGGATACCCAGTTCAGATAATATTCATAACCAGGGGTGCTCCTGATTCTTAACACATATCCTATTTTCTTAAATAAAAACAGAATGGAATAAGCATTGTAGCTTTTTATATCGTTATAAAATATTGTCGACATTGTCTGTTCGGAATGGCTTGATTTGAATGTTTTCTTTTCAGTAATATGAATTCTGTCGTTTTCAAACTTGCAGGTTACAGCCTTTTCATATCGTAATAATAACTTGTGAATAATTATTATTGTTATTGACAACAAAAATATGATAATATACGTTTGGCTTGTCGTATATTTAATATTCATTGCAGATACAATTATTGCTACAGCTCCAATTGTTAGAAATGTTAAGGGTATTGATAGTAATACAACTTTGAGGCTTACAGCTTTGAAACTTACCGCTTTTAAATTGATTTCCTTATTCACAATATCAGTTTTGTTAATCTACCCTTCCTGTTTATAAATTAGACTCATACTAATCTTTTCAATAATTTCATTCCAAATTATGATTTATCAATCTACCGGATTATCTGCAATTACTTCAAGTCCTTCTTTGGCGGCATCTTCGGCTAAAGCTTTAGCCAAATCAGCTCTTGCATTTTCGGAGAATAATGTAGCAATAAAAGGAAGAAAAAATAAGAATCCTTTACCAATATTTTTTGCATTACCCTTCAATGATTGGGAATTAACGTTTTTCCCATCCTGTACCATACTGGGAGTCATTCTATTTGTATTAGGATATCTCATCTGGGTTTTCCATTCTGGGTATTTTCCTGCATTTAAATCAGCCAATAGGCTTTGTGCTATTGGGTTAGTTCTTAATACCGGTCTGGATAATCCGTCTAATGATTTAAGTTTTCCTGCAAGTTGAACATCAGTTACAATTAGCTTTCCGGAATTATAAGCCTCTACGATGTTGAATACATCTGTAACATCTTGAGTAAAATCATCGGGTTTGGAAGGAGGAACAAATATTTTATTATCATCTAGATCATTCATGTTTTCGTAAAAAACATTATCTTTCAGTTCTCCTACGTTTTCATTAATATTTCTTATGGCTTCTTTTTCACCCCAAATGGCAACACTGAAAAATACATATCCGGCAGTAAATTTCCCAGCCATAATTGCACCGGCTTTGAATGTTATTCCTACAAGGCTACCTGGTATCGCAACACCGGCAAAGAAAGAACCGATAGTGCTTGTCGCTAATTCAAGCTTATTATTGTTTGAGATATTTTCTGCTGCTTGGCATGCGGATGAATAACTGAAAAATGGAGTTAACACTCCTCCACAACTACAGGTAAGTATGGAAGAACGCGTGATTGCAGCAGAACCGTTTATTACTACAGAACTATGAATAAGTTTCCATTGTCCTGTTGATAATGGGCCAGTACATTTGTGGTTGATTGCTTCAATCGTTTTTACGGCTCCAACAGTGAGACAGACAAGAGCTCCTGCAGCACATACGGCTACTATCCATCCTGCAGGATTGGATAAAAGTAAAAGGCCAACTAAAAGACCTGCGCCAAAAGCTAGGAACGAGGCAGCCAGATTCCATGGCGATTTACAGGTAAATTGCTTATCCAGATTCCTGTCATCTATATTTAATAGAGGATATTCCTGATCATCCCCGTAAAATACAGTTGGCGTTTCACGGCAATTAGATAATTTCTGAGGTTCCGGGCTTAATTGATAAGTGCATACAGTGTATACTAAATTTCTTGCAATATATGAAGTTCCCATATTTTCTCGTTATTATATTTGTCTTGAATTGTGAAAGAAATGATTTAATGTTAAAGAGTAAAGATATAATAAAATATACCTACAAGTGCTATAACTCCTACTACTCCTGCTATTTGTGGCAGAATGGAAAATAACAATGTAACAAATATATCAATAAACTCTTTTTTCTTGTTTAGTTTCAATTTATCTCCGAATATATTTTTCAGTTCTTCAAATTCTTCTTTTCCAAACTCTCCCTTCTTGTTGGAAGATACCCATGTTAAATAATAGCCATAGTTTTTATTACATCTTATTCTTACTACGTTTCCACTTCTTTTAAAGAATAACGATAATGAATAAATATTATAATTTTTAATGTCCTTATAAGGTAACGTTATTATTACTTCTTTTTTGAGGGAAGCAGTGGCTTTGCTTTTAGTTAACCAGATTTCTTCTTTTTTAAAAAAAAGTGAGATTGTTTTTTCTTGTGTTGATAAAACAGCAGCTACCATAATTATCGATATGGATGAACCTGCAATTATAAAATAGGTTTGGTTAACTGTATTTTTAAAAAAAGGAGCAGTGCCAGCTATGAACACAATTAAAATGCTTAGTATTATAGAAGCCATAAAAATAGCATTGAAACTTACCGCTTTGAATTTTATTTCTTTATCCATAAATATCATTTTATACTTCTACACTTCTTATTGCAAACTGGGTGATTACTTCAAAATTATTTTTGATCTTCTCGCATAATAAAGCTTTAGCGTCAACCAGCAAATGCGTAGTGTTATCAATTGAGTAAGTGATATTATAAATATGGTCAAACTCTGAATAAGCATACTTAATAACCGGTTTGTAAAGTTCGTCATACATTTTCTTCAAATTATCGTCAGAAATATTTTCCCTGTTCAAAACACCTTTCAATTGGTAGGTAGTAGTAGCTTCATTTTTCTCTATTTCTGATTTTATTACTTCGTACTTAAGCTCTAAATTAGGAAACAGTTGTGAATATTGCGAGGCAGAATATCCTTTTAGCTTTTCTCCAGCATTTGCTTTTAACAGGATATGAAAGAAAAGATTGCGGTTTAAAGTTTCTCCTAACTGTTGTGATGACGAAAATTCCTTATTGCCTGTATTTACTATATCATCGGCTTGCTTGGGAGCTTTTTCCCTTAAAGCTTTATATAGGGCTAGATTATTTAACTCATTATCTCTAAGCTCTTCCCATTTGGATTTGATTTCAGGCAAATTTATTATCTTTTTAAATTTACCGTCTAAGTTTTGTGTGAATACTATTTTTCTTTTGATAACCTCTTCCAGAGTCTGGGCAAATTCAAAGGCTTCTTTTAGATTAGTTGGCTCTATTAAAGAGATATAATCTTCCAAAAGAACTTCCATTATTATATCTTTTTCTATTTCTTGGCGTGAAAATAAATATTGAGTCTTACTGTCAGCATAAAAAGTTATTATATTTCCATTAATTCTTGAGATATTAAGCTGTTCACATCTATATCTCTTACTGACATTCCCTCCTTCTGCCAGATATTTTTTATCTTCAGATTGTTTTTTTTGTTCTTCTAAATGCTTAATCCGCTCCTCTAAAGGTAAATTTTCTAGTATAATCATAGTTCAATATATTATTAGCCAATGTATTAATAATTTCAATATTTTCTTTAACCAGAATTGTAAAATACTGATTAGACGTTTCCTAAATATTGTTTTGAAGCTTTGTTACTTAACTGTTATCGGGGGAAGCTTAGGAGTAAGTTGCAAATGTATACAGAAACATCCGCCATTAAAAGTGATAATATTTAAAATTAGTTAATTGATTGTTTCTGTTAAGATTTTCTTTTGCAATAACATTTCCTCCTCTCCACCCGGTTACAAATCCTCCCTTCATCCGTCATCCTATCAGACTAAGTAAATACAAGATATCTTTATTAAATGAAAAACTACTGTAAATATATCCTTTCAGGGATATTGTTCTTATTATATCTTTTACCGGTTACGGTGACGGCACAATCATCTTTATACCAACAATTTAAGAATCCTCCGGAAGAGGCAAAGCCCTGGTGTTTCTGGTATTGGATGTATGGGGAAGTTTCTAAAGAAGGAATAACCGCCGATCTGGAAGCTATGAAACAAATAGGACTGGGCGGAACCTACTTAATGCCTATCAAAAGCCCGGAGCAAGGCAGCACCGGATATGCTAATCCCGTTATGCAATTAACACCCGAATGGTTTGAACTGGTAGATTTCAGCATGAAGGAAGCCGAACGTCTCGGGCTAAAACTGGGGATGCACATCTGCGATGGTTTTGCACTGGCCGGTGGTCCCTGGATAAAGCCGGAAGAATCTATGCAAAAAGTTGTATGGAGTGACACCATCGTCAGGGGAGGACATATAAAAAATCTTCGCTTGTCTCAACCGGAATCCTTTCAGGGGTATTATGAAGATATTGCACTATTAGCCTTTCCTGCAAAAAAAGCAATGGAGCAACAGCCGGTCATTACCAGTAGTAATCCGGATGATTTAACTCCTTTTTCCGGGCAGAAAGATGCTTTTCGTAGCAGCAAACCCTGTTGGATACAATATGAATATAAACAACCTTTCACCTGTAGGAATGTAGAGATCATATTAAGCGGAAACAATTACCAGGCACACCGTTTGAAAGTAATGGCAAGTGATGACGGTGAAAACTTCACGTTAGTGAAACAACTAATTCCCGCACGCCAGGGATGGCAAAATACAGATGAGAACTCTACCCATGCAATTCCTCCGACTACTGCACGCTATTTTCGTTTTTATTGGGATCCTGCTGGGAGCGAACCGGGTAGTGAAGATATGGATGCTGCCAAGTGGAAGCCTAATCTTAAAATAAAAAATCTGATCCTGAGTAGCGAACCCAGATTAAACCAATGGGAAGGAAAAGCCGGGCTGGTATGGCGCGTAGCACATAATACGACAGAAACGGAAATACCGGATAATGACTGTATCAAAAAAGAAGATATCATTGATATTACTTCATTTATGAAAGATGGAGTGCTTACTGCTGAATTGCCACAAGGAGAATGGAAGATCCTTCGCATGGGACATACGGCAACAGGACATATCAATGCTACTGGTGGTGCAGGAAAAGGTTTGGAATGTGATAAATTTAGTCGGGAAGCTGTTATAAAGCAATTCAACCACTGGTTTGCTGCCATGTTCAATAATACAACTCCCGGACTTGCCAACCGTGTATTAAAATATATGCATGTAGATAGTTGGGAATGTGGAAGCCAGAATTGGAGTAAGAATTTCCCAGGTGAATTTAATAAAAGGAGAGGGTATGACCTGATGCCTTATCTGCCTTTACTGGCAGGTATTCCTATGGAAAGTGCGGAAAAGTCGGAAAGTATATTGCGGGATGTTCGCACTACCATTGCAGAACTCGTTGTTGATGTATTCTACGAAGTTCTGGCAGAAAAAGCAAAAGCATACGATTGCGAATTCTCTGCTGAATGTGTAGCTCCTACTATGGTTAGCGATGGACTACTGCATTACCAAAAAGTAGACCGCCCGATGGGCGAGTTTTGGTTGAGAAGCCCTACACATGATAAATTGAATGACATGCTGGACGCTGTCAGCGGAGCACATATTTATGGCAAAAAGATAATCCAGGCAGAAGGTTTCACACAAATACGTGGTACTTGGGACGAACATCCCGGGATGCTTAAAGCACTTCTTGATCGTAACTTTGCTTTAGGTATCAATAAGATGTTTTACCATGTATACGCCCATAATCCCTATACAGATCGTAAACCGGGAATGACCCTGGATGGTATTGGACTTTTCTTCCAACGTGACCAGACCTGGTGGAAACAGGGGAAAGCTTTTGTAGATTACACAAAACGTTGTCAGGCATTGTTACAATATGGAGTACCGGTAGTAGATATTGCCGTATTTACAGGAGAACAAATACCACGACGAGCAATCTTACCCGACAGGCTTGTACCTTCCCTTCCGGGAATTTATGGAAAAGAAAGGGTAGAAAGTGAGCGTATACGTTTGGCAAATGTAGGCCAGCCTCTTCGTGAGATGCCGGTAGGAGTCACTCATTCCGCCAATATGGCTGATCCTGAGAAGTGGGTAAATCCCATGCGTGGATATGCCTATGACTCTTTTAATCGTGATGCACTGCTTCGTTTGGCTAAAGTGGAGAATGGGCGTATCATACTACCCGGAGGGGCATCTTATAAAGCTTTGGTTTTACCATTGCCCCGACCGATGAATCCGGATAATATGCCTCTATCCCCGGAAGTACAAACTAAAATTAAGGAGTTAAAAGATGCCGGAGTAATCATACCTGAGATTCCCTATCTGGAAGAAGACTTCTCAAAATATGGACTTGAACGTGATGTGATTGTACCGCAAGATATAGCCTGGACACATCGCAGAAGACCCCAGGCAGATATCTACTTTATTGCCAACCAAAAAGACGAACCTTTAACTTTCAATGCCTCTTTGCGTATATCGGGCAAACAACCTCAGCTATGGAATGCTGTTAATGGTGAAATAAGCCTTGCGCAAGGATGGACTACTGATGGAGTCCGCACTATTATTCCTATTGAATTAGAAGCTAATGAATCGGTATTTATTGTATTTACAGATGATGTGGTGGTACCTGATAAGCATATCAATCAGAATAAACAAGCTGAAATCCTTCCTTTTACAGTGAAAGAATGGAAAGTCTTTTTCCCTTCAAACGGGATAACACTTAGCAAGAAAGAACTCTTTGATTGGAGTAAAGAAAGTGATGACAAGATTAAATATTACTCGGGTACAGCTATCTATAAAGCTACATTTAAATGGAGCGGTAAAAATAAAGATCATATTTATCTCTCTTTAGGTAAAATAGCCAATATAGCTACCGTGCGATTAAATGGTATAGATTGCGGCACTGTCTGGACTGCACCTTTTAGAGCTGAACTTACCAAAGCTATTAAAAAAGGAACAAATGAGTTGGAAATAGAAGTTGCAAACACATGGGCTAATGCCATCCGTGGTGCAGACAAAGGTATGCCTCCGTTTGAAGGAATATGGGCCAATGCTAAGTACAGGATGAAAGAAGATAAATTGTTGGAAGCCGGATTGTTAGGCCCATTAGAATTACACATTTATAAATAAAAACGATGAATCGTCAATTAATCATACCACTAACTGTTCTTTTAAGTTTTATATTTCTGGTACCTGTATATGCAGAAGTAAAATTACCCGCCTTCTTTTCAGATGGCATGGTGATGCAACAACAAACAAATGCTAATCTTTGGGGAACTGCTACACCTGGAAAGGACGTTCGTATTACCACCGGATGGGATAATAAACTATATCTTGTAAACTCTGACGCCCAAGGCAGTTGGAAACTATCGGTAAAAACCCCGGAAGCCGGTGGTCCTTATACGATAACTTTCGATGATGGAGTGAAAACAACTCTCAACAACATCCTTATGGGTGAGCTTTGGGTATGTGCCGGACAAAGCAATATGGAAATGCCCATGAAAGGATATAAAAACCAGCCGGTAACCGGAGCAAACCTGGATATATTAAAAAGCCGGAATCCTCAATTACGTTTATTCACAGTGAAACGAACTTCAACAGTAATCCCACAGACGAATGTAATAGGAGAGTGGCACGAAGCAACTCCCGCATCTGTTCGTGAATTCAGTGCAACAGCTTATTATTTCGGCCGTTTGCTTCAGGAGACTTTAAACGTTCCGGTAGGATTGGTCGTTGCTGCATGGGGAGGTTCCGCAGCGGAAGCCTGGATGAATGAAGACATGCTAAAAGCATTTCCCGAAGTTAAGATACCCCGCAAAGAAGAAGATATAAAATCAAAGAACAGAACACCCACCGTGCTCTACAATGGGATGCTTCATCCATTGATCGGAATAACAATGAAAGGTGTACTGTGGTATCAGGGAGAAGATAACTACAACCGTGCCCATAATTACACAGAGATGTTTAAAACATTGATAAACGGTTGGCGTGAGCAATGGGGACAAGGTGACTTTCCTTTCTATTACTGCCAGATAGCCCCTTATGATTATGGTTTGATAACAGAACAGGGAAAAGAAGTAATTAACTCTGCATATCTCCGTGAGGCTCAGGCAAAAGTAGAACATTTAGTACCTAATACAGGTATGGCGGTATTGCTAGATGCAGGTATGGAAGGGTGTATACATCCTTCCGATAAACGTACTCCGGGAGAACGGTTGGCATTCCTGGCTCTGAATAATACCTATAACATAGAAGGAATAGAAAGCAAAAGCCCTTATTATAAATCGATGGAAGTACAGAATGATACTGTAATTGTATCTTTCGAACGTTCTGATATGTGGTTGAATGCTGAGAATTTCAAGTCGGAACTGTTTGAAGTAGCCGGTAGTGATAAAGTCTTTTATCCGGCAAAAGCCTGGCTTGCACGTAGTAAAGTGCATGTGAAAAGTGATAAAGTAGCTAAACCGGTAGCCGTTCGCTACGGATTTGAGAATTATGTAAAAGGAGACTTATTTAGTGGAGGCGGATTACCCGTCAGTTCATTCAGATCGGATGATTGGTAAGATATGAAAAAACTTTTTTTATTGTTGTTGTTGATAATTGGCATGCAGGCTGTTAGAAGTCAGCATGCCAATGTTATCTGGGATACCCAGAGCCGTAATTCTTCTGAATCCATGCCATGTGGAGGTGGTGATATCGGTTTGAATGTCTGGGTAGAAAACAATGAAATCTTATTCTATATCAGCAGGAGCGGTACTTTTGACGAACACAACTGTTTACTTAAACAGGGTCGCGTGCGCGTGAAACTTTCTCCTGATCCTTTTACTGATACAAATACTTTCCGGCAGGAACTAAAACCGGAAGATGGCTATTTAGAGATAAAAACAGGAGAAACCACAATACAGCTTTGGGTAGATGTTTTTCATCCTGTTATCCATCTGGACATAAACAGTAAAAAAGCCATATCTACAGAAGTGTATTATGAAAACTGGCGCTACCGGGACAGGCTAGTACGTAAAGGCGAAGGACAGCAAAACTCTTACAAATGGGCAATTCCTAAAGACTTGGTAACCAGTAAAGACTCTGTATCAGCAGAAAAAGATGGAATATTATTCTTTCACCGTAATCCTTCGGAAACACTATTTGATGTAGTTGTTGATCAACAAGGAATGAATAGTGTAAAACAAGAGATGGCTAATCCATTGAGCAATCTTATTTCCGGAGGTTATTTGTGGGGAAACAATTTGACGTATGTATCTACCCACGAAGGTGAATATGCCGGGACAGACTACCGTGCATGGCAGTTGAATAGCCGTAAGCCCGTCCGGAAACATACTATCAATATTGCATTGCATACAGAACAAACTCCTGATATTGCTCAATGGGAAAATAACTTAGAGAAGACAATTGCATCTATTAACCCGGTAAAAGATAAAGCAAATACCCGCCGGTGGTGGAATGAGTTCTGGCAACGGAGTTTTATTCAGGGAAAAGGAGAAGCAGAGAATATAACCCGTAATTACACACTATTCCGTTACATGTTGGGATGCAATGCTTACGGTGATTATCCGACCAAGTTTAACGGAAGCCTCTTCACTTTTGATCCCATATTTGTAGATGACAAGCAAGCCTTTACACCCGATTACAGGAAATGGGGAGGTGGAACAATGACAGCACAAAACCAGCGGCTGGTTTATTTCCCCATGCTAAAAAGCGGAGACTTCGACCTGATGCACTCACAATTTCGTTTTTATACCCGAATGCAGAAGAATGCAGAATTGCGGTCATCCACCTATTGGAATCATCCCGGTGCTTGTTTTAGTGAGCAACTTGAAAACTTTGGATTACCCAACCCCAGTGAATATGGCTGGAAGCGCCCCGATTATTTTGATAAAGGAATTGAATATAACGCATGGCTGGAATATCAGTGGGATACGGTATTGGAGTTCTGTCTGATGATGCTTGATACCTACACATACACCCATCAACCTATCGATGAGTATATCCCTTTTGTAGAAAGTTGTCTTACCTTTTTTGATCAACATTACCGTTATCTGGCTAATCAACGCGGCCGGAAAGAATTGGATGGAGACGGACATCTTATTTTATATCCTTCCTCTGCTTGCGAAACTTATAAAATGGCTTACAATGCTACTCCACTAGTTGCAGGACTTAAAACAGTTCTGGAAAAGCTGATTGCCTACCCGGCACTTTCCGAAACCAAGCGTGAGCATTGGAAATCAGTATTATCTACTGTTCCACCCATCAATCTTCGTGAAATAAATGGAAGGACAACCATTTCCCCGGCAAAACTCTGGGAGCGAATAAATAACGTAGAATCCCCACAACTCTATCCGGTTTTCCCCTGGCGCATATATGGTGTTGGCAAAGACAATACGGAGGTCGCACTCAATACTTATTTTTATGATCCCGACGCCCTAAAGTTTCGTAGCCATGTTGGATGGAAACAAGATAATATTTTTGCTGCCTGCCTTGGACTGACAGATGAAGCCCGTCGCCTGAATATGCTTAAACTTGCTAATGGCCCTCATCGATTCCCAGCTTTCTGGGGACCCGGGTTTGACTGGACACCCGATCATAATTGGGGTGGAAGCGGCATGATAGGACTACAGGAAATGCTTTTGCAGCACAATGGAGATAAAATAATTCTTTTTCCCGCATGGCCCAGGGAGTGGGATGTACATTTCAAACTTCATGCACCGGGAAATACTACAGTTGAAGCTAAACTCGAAAACGGCGAAGTAAAAGAGCTAATTGTAACTCCCCAAAATCGGGAAACGGATATCAAGTTAATGATAAAATAATAAAAATACTATATGAAAAGGCAAACACTTATTCTCTTATTTTCCTTCATATCCTTATTTACTATTTCAGCAGAATATTATCGTCCCGAAATATCTGTTGCCGGTTTTATTCCTTTATCTGATAGCGGTAGAGAGATATACAATTTTAATCCCGGCTGGCGTTTCTACCGGGGTGATATACAGGGAGCGGAAGCTATAAATTATGATGATTCCACATGGGATCTTGTTTCTACTCCTCATACAGTTGAACTCATGCCCGCAGAAGGCAGTGGCAACCGAAACTATCAGGGGCCTGTATGGTATAGAAAGCATTTTACCGTTGATACTGCCCTGCAGGGAAAACAGGTTTTTATCCATTTTGAAGCCGTTATGGGCAAACAGGATATTTACCTGAATGGCAGATTAGTAAAAGAACACATTGGAGGTTATCTTCCTTTTGCAATAAACTTAACCGAAAATGGAGTACATGCCGGGGATACCTGCCTTATAGCAGTCATGGCAGATAATAGCGATGATAAAAATTATCCTCCCGGTAAGCCACAATATTCTTTAGACTTCGCTTATCATGGCGGCATATACCGGGATGTATGGATGATAGCAAAATCTCCTGTATACATTACCGATGCAGTCGAATCAAAAAAGATTGCCGGCGGAGGTGTTTTTGTTCATTTTGATAAAATAAGTGATAAGCGTGCACAGGTATTTGTCGATACGGAAATACAAAACAGTAGTAAAAGCTCACAAAGCGTTACTATAGAAACTAAACTCTGTGATAGTAAAGGGAATGTGATAAAAAGAGTATCAAAAGGTGTCAGCCTGAAAGCAGGTGAGGCTAAAACCGTAAACCAGCAAATTATAGTAGGTAACCCTAACTTATGGACACCGGATTCACCCTACCTTTACTGTGTTGAATCCATTGTCAGACAAGGAAATAAGAATCTGGACGGAGGCATTACCCGCATAGGAATCCGTAAAGCGGAATTCAGGGGTAAAGATGGTTTTTGGTTGAATGGCAAGCCTTTCGGACAGTTAATCGGTGCCAACCGTCATCAGGATTTTGCTTATGTGGGGAATGCAGTCCCCAATTCCCAACACTGGCGTGATGCTAAAAAATTGCGTGATGCAGGATGCACCATTATCCGCGTAGCCCATTATCCACAAGATCCGTCATTTATGGATGCTTGCGATGAGCTGGGCATGTTTGTTATTGTGGCTACTCCGGGTTGGCAATTTTGGAATAAAGCTCCCCGGTTTGCCGAATTGGTGCACGAGAATACCCGCCAGATGATAAAACGCGATCGTAACCATACATCCGTATTAATGTGGGAACCTATATTAAATGAAACCCGCTATCCTCTTGATTTCTCCCTGGAAGCATTAAATATATGTCGTGAAGAGTTTCCTTATCCCGGCGCTCCCGTCGTAGCGGCAGATATGCATTCGGATGGAATAAAAGAGCACTACGATGTAGTTTATGGTTGGCCGGGTGAGGATGAACAAAACCTTGTAGAACAACCTATCTTTACCCGTGAGTTTGGAGAGAACGTAGACGATTGGTATGCTCATAACAATGATAACCGTGCTTCCCGCAGTTGGGGAGAGCGTCCTCTTTTGGTGCAAGCCCTTTCTCTGGCAAAAACTTATGATGGTTTGTTCAGAACCAATGGTCAGTTTATCGGAGGAACACACTGGCATCCTTTTGATCATCAACGTGGTTATCACCCTGATCCCTATTGGGGGGGATTATTCGATTGTTTCCGTCAACCCAAATATGCCTACTATATGTTCCGTAGCCAGACAGATCCGGCTTCTAAGCATCCTTTGGCAGAAACCGGACCTACGGTATATATTGCACACGAAATGTCGCCCTTCTCCGGCAGTGAAGTAATTATATTCAGTAATTGTGATTCAGTTCGTCTCACAGCTTATGATGGAGAGAAATCATGGGTGAAACCGGTTATTCACCGTCCGGGCGGGATGCCTGATGCACCTGTTATATTTGAAGATGTATGGGATTTTTGGGAAGCAAGAGAGTACTCTTATAAACAAAAGAATTGGCAAAAAGTAAATCTGGTAGCCGAAGGAATTATAAACGGTAAAGTAGTATGCAGTACGAAAAAAATGCCTTCCCGTCGCAGTACGAAACTCCGGTTGAGTATTGACCATCAAGGCCAGGCGTTGATTGCCGACGGTTCAGACTTTCTTGTTGTAATAGCAGAAGTAACAGATGATAGCGGAAACGTTCGCCGTCTTGCCAAAGAAAATATAGTTTTCACGGTAGAAGGCGAAGGAGAAATTGTAGGTGATGAAAAGATCAGTGCAAATCCCCGTGCTGTAGAGTTTGGCTCGGCCCCTGTACTCATCCGCTCGACTCAAAAGGCAGGGAAGATAAAAGTGACAGCCCATGTACAGTTCGAAGGAACCAACGCACCAACTCCGGCAGAAATAGAATTTGAAAGTATTCCGGCTGAATTACCCTTCTGTTATTTGGAACAGCAACAAGTGAGATCATCTGGGAAGGGACAAGAACGCAGCTCCCGGCAAATTCTTTCAGAAGAAGAAAAAAGAAAAATATTGATAGATGTGGAAAGGCAGCAGACAGAATTCGGGATACAGAAATAGTGCTTTCAGGGTCGTGTCGGGCAGGTCGTCTGTCCTGACTAGTCAGGATACAAATCTTGAGTAGTCTCGACAACCGTCCTGACTACTCTAGTGTATATGTCTTGACTACTCTAGTGTAGGTATCCTGACTACTCTAGTATGTATGTCTTGACTACTCAGGATGAGTGTCGAGAGTAGTCTGGATGACTGTCTGAACCTTATTGGAATAACATCTCTATTGGATGCGTTAAGAATTAATTTTACAATGTTGCGTATTTAGACGACTTTTGTACTAATTACTGGGCTGATGAATGAAAATAAATAAGTTATGAAAATGCATGTTTTTGCAAGAAATATAGCTTTTGTCTATCTGATTTTTTTATATTTGGTAAAGGTTTACACTTACCGGCTATTTAGACTATTATGCGCAGAATTTTATTTGTAATACTTGTTTTATTATATTCCGGGCAATTTTTATTCTCTTATCCCAACATGATCATTGAGCATTATACTGTGGATCAGGGATTGTCTAACAATATTGTGAACTGTACATTTAAAGATCGTGACGGGTTTATCTGGTTCGGCACATGGTATGGATTGTGCAGTTTTGATGGTTCAAAGTTCAAAACATACAATAACCGCGACGGATTTTATTCAGATATCCCACCCCGGCGAATCCAGAACATCCTGGAAGATAAGAACTCTTTCCTGTGGATAAAAACTATTGATCATAAACTCTATTTATTTGATAAGAAACAAGAACGCTTCCATGCCGTATATGACGATATGAAGAACTATTCTGAAAACACACAAATCATTAAAATACAGGGAACTAAGGATGGAGATGTGTTGCTTCTTGCAAAAAACAAGAATCTTTTACATGCCTCTACCGAGCAGGATGGAAAGATCAACATTACCTTATTGCATGATTCGCGCTTTGAAGTGAATACATACGATTCCAAACTTCGCAATAATGTTTTTAGCGAAACGGCCCAGACTGTCAACTGGATTGGAATGGACTATAAGATTATCTCCCACAACAAAGGTGAAAACCTGAGTGATAAACCCACAGATTTTATCCTTAAAAAAATCTCAAGTGGTCCTAAACCTATTTTTACTTGTGCCTATGACGGCAATACGTTGCTTTGGTTGGGTGACCAGAATGGAAATATATTCAGCATTAACCCGGAGAATGGGAGTGTAAACAAATATAATATCCCGGGCATAACCGGACCGATCCAAAATCTTCTCATCATGGATTCGGGAACGGCCTACCTGAGTGTTATCGGGCAAGGTATTTACGAATACAACTTCGGGCAGCAACAGCTTCAGAAGCTCTCTTTGCCCATTAGTGGAGAAGACGTCACCAGTTCATTTGCCGATACTTACGAAAAAATATGGTTTGTAGACGGAGAAGAAGCCCTTATCTATTATGACCCTTTAAATAACTACCACAAACGTTTCCCTTACCCGAACGGTAAACCCACAATAGGGGAATTTATGGTACAGGATGCTGATGAACAAGGCATGTTTTTCCTCACATCCAATGGCGATATGCTTTTGTTTGACCGTGAAACACTGACTATGAGCCGGATTAACCAGATAAAGCAATTGGCCAACGACCAGCCCAACCAGTTGTTCTTCCACCAGTTTCTCGATAAAGACGGTATCTTATGGTTGGCCTCTACCTCTTTGGGAGTATACAGGGTCAGCTTCCCCAAAAAACAATTTTATTTATATGATCCTGCTTTTAAGAAAACAAATCCTTATGGACATAACACACAGGGAGTACGTTCTTTGCTTCAAACACAAAACGGAGATATCTGGGTAGGAACCCGCGAGCAGGAAGTATACCGGCTCGATAGGAATAAACAGTTGAAACAGGTTTTCTCTAAAGACACCTATTTTATCGGAAGTGTATATCATATCATGCAGGATAATCAGGGTAACCTCTGGTTCTCAACCAAAGGAAACGGACTCCTGAAAGCCGAGCCGGATGTAGTGGCTCCTTATGGATTTCGCTTTACCCGTTATATCTATAATAAAGATGTCGATACATCTATCAGTAGCAACGATGTCTATTTCACCTTTCAGGACAGTAAAAACCGTATATGGATAGCTACGTTGGGAGGAGGGCTCAACCTGCTGAGCGAAGAAAATGGTGAGATTGTATTTAAACATAAATACAATGGCTTCAAACAATATCCGTCTTACGGCCTTTATATGGAAGTGCGTAATATTGTAGAAGACAATAACGGACGTATTTGGGTGGGAACTATGGACGGCTTGATGTCGTTTTGTTCGGAATTTGAAACGACGGACCAGATTGCTTTTGAAACTTACCGTGAAGAAAGTTCAAGTTCTAACGTTGCAGACAATGATATATACACCTTGTTTAAAGATGCATCTTCTCATATCTGGATAAGCGTTTTTGGGGGAGGGCTGAATAAACTGATCAACTATAACAAGCATACGCACAAACCGGAGTTTAAATCTTATGGATTAAAAGATGGGCTGAACAGCGATGTCGTAATGTCTATCGTAGAGGATAATAATGATAACCTCTGGTTTGCTACCGAAAGCGGATTATCTTATCTGAATAAGAAATCGGGACTTTTCCGTAATATAGATAAATATGATGGATTTCTGAATATACGAATGGAAGATAATACTACCCTTAATACTCAGAATGGAGAACTCCTGATAGGTTGCCGTGAAGGAATACTGGTATTCTCTCCCGATAAACTTGAAACCTATAATGCAGATTATAACACCTATATTGTAGATTTCAAAGTCTCCAACCGCGAGTTGCAAAGCTTTAAAGACAAACCCATACTAACCGGGTCTATCAAATATGCTGATGAAATCACTCTGGATTATAATCAATCCATGTTTGCTATTGAGTTTGCAGCTTTGAATTATTATAATCAGAATCGCGTTACATACAAGTATATCCTTAACGGCTATGAACGCGAATACCACTACACAGGGAAAAACCGGATAGCCTCTTATACCAATGTACCTCCCGGCAAATATACTTTCGAAGTTCAGGCTATAGATGAGGCCAATCCTGATTTGCACTCCGTCCGCAAACTTGCCGTTACCATATTACCACCTTGGTGGAGAAGCTGGTGGGCTTATACTATTTATGTTATCCTGAGTATTGTATTCCTGATATTCATTCTCCGTCTCATATTTTTCATGATGAAGATGAAGAATGATATCTATATTGAGCAGAAGCTATCTGAGCTTAAAATCAAATTTTTTACTAATATCTCTCACGAGTTACGTACCCCGCTTACCCTTATTAAAGGTCCTATTCAGGAGTTGAAGGAAAAAGAGAACTTATCTCCCAAGGGACATCAATATGTTGAGTTGATGGAGAAGAATACAAACCAGATGTTGCAATTGGTAAATCAGATCCTTGATTTCCGTAAGATACAGAATGGTAAAATGCGTCTCCATATCTCCCAGGTAGATTTGAATGAAATAATGACTTCGTTTCACAAAGAGTTCAGGATATTATCAGAAGAGAATGAAATCAGTTTTTCCATCCATCCTGCTGACGAACCCATCTTCGTATGGGCTGATAAAGAACAACTGGGGACAGTTATCCGGAATGTACTTTCTAATGCCTTCAAATTTACCCCGTCAGGAGGTAGTATCTTTATTACCACAGGTGTAACGGAAGATGGTAAGCGTTGCTTTGTACGTGTAGAGGATACAGGTATAGGCATCCCGCAAAATAAACTGACGGAGATATTTGACCGCTTCTCCCAAGGCGAGAACGCCAAGAAAGCTTATTACCAGGGAACCGGGATAGGTCTTGCTCTTTCAAAAGAAATCATCAATCTGCATCACGGGGAGATTACTGCCGAAAGCAAGCAGCAACAAGGTTCTACTTTTGTAATAGAACTATTGCTGGGTAGAGAACACTTCAAATCTTCCGAAGTTGATTTCTATGTAAGCGACAGCGATTCAATCTCACATGCTCCCGGCGATAACAGCAAAGCAACTACAAAGACATCCGTAGAAGAGAATGAAATGGATAGTTCACTTCCAAGTCTTTTGTTAGTAGAAGATAATAAAGACCTTTGCGATCTTATCAAGCTGCAACTGGAAGATAAATTCAATGTCTATGTAGCCAACAATGGTGTGGAGGGTTTGAAGAAAATCCATCTGTATCATCCTGATATTGTAGTTACCGACCAGATGATGCCCGAAATGGATGGTATGGAGATGCTTCAATGCATTCGGAAAGATTTTCAGATCAGTCATATCCCCGTTATCATACTTACTGCAAAAAATAACGACGAAGCCAAAACAAAAGCAATCAGTATGGGGGCTAATGCCTACATCACCAAGCCATTCAGCAAAGAGTACCTGATAGCACGTGTGGAGCAGCTTTTAAAAGAAAGAAAACTATTCCGTGAAAAAGTATGGAACAACACCGAGGATGAAGACGCTGACAATTACGGGCAATATTTGGTGAAAAAAGATGTCCAGTTGCTTGAGAAAATACACCAGGTGATTGAAGAGAACCTGGACAACAGTGACTTCAATATTGACACCATAGCTGCTAACATCGGATTGAGCCGGTCGGCATTCTTCAAAAAGCTCAAGAGCTTAACGGGGCTTGCTCCTGTAGATCTGGTAAAGGAAATCCGGCTGAACAAGTCTATAGAACTGATAAAGAATTCTGATCTGAGTATATCGGAGATAGCGTTTGCCGTGGGCTTTAAAGATTCCAGTTACTACAGTAAATGTTTCAGGAAAAAGTATAATCAGACTCCAAGGGAGTATATGAATGAGTATAGAAAAAGCTAGCGAAGGTATACCAAAAAGTTTGAATTGTCTTTTCATTTTTTTTAATATAGAAATGCCTCAAGCTGTAACTTCCTTATAAAATATTCATATAATTAATTTAGTTTTGATGTATAAATAAACTTGATAAGATTATGAACCAATAACAAGAATTTTGTTGAATTGAGTTCATAATCTTATTTTTATTGATTTTAGTAAGTCATGTAATGCCCTTGTTTTGCTTTCAATTGCTCTACCCAGATATTAGAACTCCATTATAATGGTCTTTCGAATTGTAATGATACAATTTTTATTCAATTATTTTTACTGAAAATAATTTTTAAATAATGGCTTTAAATCATAGTTGGTAACCATCTCGGCTAATGAGATAGCATTGCTTCCATAATCATTTTCCATAAGTGGATCTGCACCTGTTTTTAATAACAATGCTATAATTTCTCCTCTTCCACGTGAGGCATATGTAGCTCTTAGAATAACGTTATTACCATAAACGTCTTTTGCATTTATCTCTGCTTTTGATTCTATTAGTAATTTAGTTATATCTATCAAATATCTATCAGCAGCAAAATGTAATAAAGTCCAGCCACTTTTGTCATGTAAATTTATATTCGCTCCCTTATTTAGTAATATTTTTAATGCACTAATATTTCCTTCAATTACAGCATGAAAGGCTAAACTTCTTTTTTCTTTAT
>PPYE01311395.1_pt1 | contig 27482 bp, 26 predicted proteins | sample 1559881 | NCBI WGS metagenome assembly PPYE01 (sample SAMN08240022, study PRJNA423297) | Human gut metagenome, whole genome shotgun sequencing project. | reverse complement strand
GGCTATAGCTCAGCTGGGAGAGCGCTTGCATGGCATGCAAGAGGTCAGCGGTTCGATCCCGCTTAGCTCCACCAAATTCCGAACCCTCGCTGCGGCGGGGGTTTTTGTTTTTATCAGGGAAATGTAAAGTACTTCCTGAATAAGTCAGTAAATCTCCGCGTTAAGTAATTTCAGATTTTTTCACTATTTAAAATCTTGCCTGCCTTTATTAAGCAACATAATATTTGCTGCCTAAATATATTTGTTGCCGCAGGAGTTTTAATTAACAATAATGATTGATCATTTTAACATTAAGATCAAAAAAACTCTGCTGGCCCTTCTGGTCTGCTTTATAGCCATTCCGCTGTCCAGATTTATTTCTCCTCAAACTATTATTGACGGAAATCAAATTTATCTGGCATGGCTGCCGTTGAGCTTAATGTATGCTGTGCTTTTTATTTTTGGCCGCTATGCCGTTGCTCCATTGGTAATCGCGTTTGCGATTACCAATGCCTGGATAATCGATCTGACCTTCACTCAGGCGGTCATCCTGCTTTTTTGCCAGCTCTTCTCGGTATTCCTCTCCTGCGCTATTGTCCGTTATCAGCTTGGAAGGCGCTGGCGCGCCGGGCTGACGGCGAAACATATGGGCGTGAGGGTTTTCTGGGGCGGTTTCTTCGCGCCAATTCTGCTCAAGATCACAATGTATCTGGCGGGGCGCTTCTTTTCGTTTCCGCTGGCGATTTCCAGCTATTTCGGCAATATGTCGGTTATCTACACCGTTATCGATATACAGAGCCTGATTAGCGCTGCGTTAATTTTTACGACCTTCTTTTATTATCCGTTGCGGATGATTATCAGTCCGCGATATGCGCGAGTATTCTGGCGCAATCTTTGTCATTCATGGCAAGTGCGCGAGCAGCGAGTATTTACGCTGTACTGGTTTGTAGCGCTGGCGGCAATATTACTGGTGCTATGTACGCCTTATGATTCTGTTTTTATTGCTGGTTATTTAGTTCCTCTTATTTTCATTTTGTACTTTATTGGTATTAGTCGTCTGGCGCATACGCTGATTCGCATTTCGTGGTCCGTTTCAGCATTTTTACTCGTGGCCTATAACCAGAATTTTTTGCATGGGGTACAAACTGAATATTCCCTGTCATTTGTGCTTTCGGTGCTAATTTGTTTCACTATCTGTCTGTTTTATATGGCGGATATCTACGCGCGCAGTGAAAGAATGAAGTTCAGATGGCGAGACCAGGCGGAAGAAGATCCGCTAACCGGTTTGCCCAATTTGCGTGCGCTGGAGAGTCATCTGCAGCGTAACCCCGCGGTTGCTATAAGCAGCCTGCGAATACAGAATCTGGATTTCCTTAGCCGCCATTACGGCATGATGATGAGGGTTGAGAGCAAACGGCAAATCGCCTGTAAGCTACAGCCGCTATTGTCTCAGGGAGAGCGGATTTTTCAGCTTCCCGGTAGTGAGCTATTGCTGGTGCTAAACGGCCCTGAACCTGAGGCGCGTTTAAATCATATCGTTTCCACGCTTAACCATAAAAAGTTTAGCTGGAACAACCAGACGTTGGATCTCGAGTTTGGCGCATCGTGGGGAGGCTATAGCGGTACCGAATCGGATATTCACCCGATGCTTGGTCAGCTTAGCTGGCTATCGGAGCAAGCCGGCGCGGCTCGTCGCGTGTTAGCGCTTGACGCCGCTCAGGAACAGATTTCCGATCAAACAAGCGAACAGGTCCGGCTGCTGGCGCAGATTAAGCAGGCGCTTAACGAGCGCGGTCTGGTACTGTATGCCCAACCCATCCGCGATGCCGCAGGAAAGGGATACTATGAAGTTCTTTGCCGTATGCGCTGCGGTAATAACATCATTACGCCCGATAAGTTTATTCCGCCGATCGCGCAGTTTAATCTGAGCCAGCGCTTTGATATGCAGGTACTGGAAACGCTGTTCAGCTCGCTCAGGCACCATCAAGGGCAGCACTTCTCCGTGAATCTGCTGCCCTATACGCTGATGCAAAAGGATAGCGCAACGCAAATTATCTCGCTTTTTAAACGCTATAACCTGTCGGCGGAGGCGATAACGATTGAAGTCACCGAAGAGCAGGCGTTTTCCGATGTGGAAACCAGTATGTATAACATACAGCAGCTGCGAGAATTCGGCTGCGCTATCGCTATCGATGATTTTGGCACCGGCTACGCTAACTATGAGCGGCTGAAAAGCCTGCAGGCCGATATTTTAAAAATTGACGGTTGCTTCGTGCGGGATATCGAAACCGATCCGCTGGACGCCATTATGGTCAAATCGATTATCGAAATGGCTAAGGTTAAAAAGATGAAGGTGGTGGCGGAATACGTTGAAACGTCGGAGCAGCGGGAAAAACTTCTTCAGCTAGGGGTCGATTACCTCCAGGGGTATCTGGTAGGTAAACCGCAGCCGCTGAGCGAGCTGCGGACGTAAAAAAGCCGGGACTTGCCCGGCTTTCTCTCTAGCGAAGAGGGATTACAGTACCAGCGCGGCGATAGACGCAGAAAGCACGCTCACCAGAGTGGAACCGTAAACCAGCTTCAGGCCGAAGCGAGAAACCACGTTACCTTGCTCTTCGTTCAGGCCTTTAATTGCGCCAGCGATAATGCCGATAGATGAGAAGTTAGCGAAGGAGACCAGGAAGATAGAGATGATACCTTCCGCACGCGGTGAGAGCGTGGCGGCCACTTTCTGCAGATCCATCATGGCGACGAATTCGTTAGAAACCAGCTTGGTTGCCATAATACTACCTACCTGCAGCGCTTCGCCTGCCGGTACGCCCATGACCCACGCCACCGGATAGAAGATATAGCCGAGGATCCCCTGGAAGGAGATGCTATAGCCAAACCAGCCGGTAACGGTGGCGAACAGGGCGTTCAGCGCGGAGATCAGGGCAATAAAGCCAATCAGCATGGCGGCGACGATAATCGCCACCTTAAAGCCCGCCAGGATATATTCACCCAGCATTTCGAAGAAGCTTTGGCCTTCATGCAGATTAGACATCTGCAGATTTTCTTCGCTTTCGTCAACGCGATACGGGTTAATCAGCGACAGAACGATAAAGGTACTGAACATGTTGAGTACCAGCGCCGCAACAACGTATTTCGGCTGCAGCATGGTCATGTACGCACCTACGATAGACATGGATACCGTAGACATCGCGGTCGCAGCCATGGTGTACATGCGGTTGCGGGACATTTTGCCAAGAATATCTTTATACGCGATGAAGTTTTCAGACTGACCCAGAATCAGCGAGCTGACTGCGTTAAAGGATTCCAGCTTGCCCATACCGTTGATTTTGGACAGTACGGTACCGATCGCGCGAATGACGATAGGCAGAATACGAATATGCTGCAAAATACCAATCAGCGCGGAAATGAAGACGATAGGGCACAGAACTTTCAGGAAGAAGAAAGCCAGGCCTTTGTCGTTCATGTTGCCGAAGACAAAGTTTGTCCCTTCATTGGCAAAGCCGAGGAGTTTTTCGAACATCTCGGAGAAGCCCTTCACAAAACCCAGACCAATGTCAGAGTTCAGGAAGAACCAGGCCAGCAGCACTTCAATGACAAGCAGCTGAATGACATAACGAATACGAATCTGCTTACGGTTGTGGCTGACCAACAGGGCCAGAATAGCCACCACTACGATCGCGAGAATAAAGTGCAAGACGCGGTCCATATTTGCTCCAAATATGAGGCAGGTTAAATTTCTGTGCACATTCTATGTAACAAGCGCAAAGAAAACGAGAGCCAGCACACACTATTGCAAGGATATGTGACTAATGGCAAAAATAGTGATCAACCATGCATTTTTGTTATGTTACGTAAAAGTTTTAAAAGTTGCGCTGTTGTACTATTCTGATGACTGATTAAGAGAATTTATCAGTTCCCCGGTTTTAAGTTACTGACCTGCTATCGTTCCCCCCTATCACAGCAATCATTATCATCGCTCTAAATGAACTTGATAATCATTCGCATTTTGATAGCATAAAACATAGCAAAGGCTATATTTCCAGAGGCAGAAAATGACAAACAGTCGCGTTGAGAATAGCAGCGGTCGCGCAGCGCGCAAGATTAAGCTCGCCCTGATGGGGCCTGCGTTCATTGCTGCCATTGGCTATATCGATCCGGGTAATTTCGCGACTAACATCCAGGCCGGCGCCAGCTTTGGCTACCAACTGCTATGGGTGGTCGTGTGGGCAAATCTGATGGCGATGCTGATTCAGGTGATGTCGGCGAAGCTGGGTATCGCTACCGGTAAAAATCTGGCAGAGCAAATTCGCGACCACTACCCGCGTCCGGTGGTGTGGTTTTACTGGGTGCAGGCGGAAATTATCGCTATGGCGACCGACCTTGCAGAGTTTATTGGCGCAGCCATTGGATTTAAGCTGGTGCTCGGCGTGTCATTGCTGCAGGGCGCGGTATTGACGGGGATCGCGACGTTCCTGATCCTGATGCTACAGCGCCGCGGACAAAAACCGCTGGAAAAAGTCATCGGCGGACTGCTGCTGTTTGTTGCGGCGGCTTATGTCGTTGAACTTATCTTCTCCCAGCCGGCGCTGGCGCCGCTGGCGAAAGGCATGCTCGTACCGTCTCTGCCAACCAGCGAAGCGGTATTCCTTGCCGCCGGGGTATTGGGGGCGACCATCATGCCGCATGTTATCTATTTACACTCGTCGCTCACTCAGCACCTGCACGGGGGGACGCGCAAAGAGCGCTATAACGCCACGCGCTGGGATGTTGCCATCGCTATGACCATCGCAGGTTTTGTTAACCTGGCCATGATGGCGACCGCCGCCGCGGCCTTCCATTTCAATGGTCACACCGGCGTTGCCGATCTCGATCAGGCCTATCTGACGCTGGAGCCGTTGTTGAGCCACGCGGCAGCCACCATCTTTGGGCTGAGCCTGGTCGCCGCCGGTTTATCCTCCACGGTTGTAGGCACCCTGGCGGGGCAGGTCGTAATGCAGGGTTTTATTCGCTTTCATATCCCGCTGTGGTTTCGTCGGGCCATTACCATGCTGCCTTCATTCATTGTGATTTTGATGGGGCTTGATCCGACGCGTATTCTGGTGATGAGCCAGGTCTTGCTGAGCTTCGGTATCGCCCTGGCGCTGGTGCCGCTGCTCATCTTTACCAGCAATGCGCGGCTGATGGGGGATCTGGTTAATTCCCGGTGGGTGAAAGTGCTGGGGTGGGCGATTGTCGCGGTGGTTGTGGTGCTCAACGGCTGGCTGATTGTTGGAACGCTGGTCGGTTAAGCAGGTAATTAAAAAGGGAGCCGGATGGCTCCCTTTTGCGATTAATGATGCCCGTGACCATGGCCGCGGCCGCCATGGCCTCGTCCCCAGCCGCCGCGTCGGTCGTCGCGATCTTTCCAGCCTTCGCGATAGCCGCGTTCGTAGGCTTTACCTTTATCCCAGCCGCGATGCCAGCCGTTATCGTGACGACGCCAGCGGTTATCGCGCCATTCATAGTGTTTACGCCAGTAATCACGGTCGCGCCAGCCGCCACCGTCCCAGTAGTTACCATAATTGTCGCGATCGCCAATTTGTAATTTTATTGATGGCAACAGGGTGATTTCACCAGCGTTAGCGACCAATGGCGCTGAAGCCAGAAGCACTGCAGCCAAAATCAGTGACCTGAACATACTCTTCTCCTTCACGATCGGGGCCGTTGTCGGCCTGTTAACCCGATATTACGGGGCAGTAAAGCCCCGTCGCATCGGAGGAACTCCTAAATCGCCAGTGAGAGCACTTTTTGCTAAAGTAAAAATGAATTTACACCGCAAGGATTGCGTCAATCGTTGCCTGTTCTTCGGCGGTGAAACGGCGGTTTTCCAGCATGCCAATCGCATCGTCGAGCTGCGTGGTTTTGCTGGCACCAATCAATACCGAAGTCACTTTCTCGTCGCGCAGCACCCAGGCCAGGGCCATCTGCGAGAGCTTCTGCCCGCGGGCTTCGGCCACTGCGTCAAGTTGACGAATCTTTTCCAGTTTGCTTTCGGTAAGCTGATCCGGTTGCAGGAATTGACTGCCGCTGGCGGCGCGGGAATCCGCCGGAATGCCATGCAGATAACGGTTAGTTAACTGGCCGCCGGCAAGCGGTGAAAACGCTATACTTCCCACCCCTGCGCTCTGCAGGAAATCGAGTAAACCCCCCTCGACCCAGCGTTCGAACATGGAATATTTAGGCTGATGAATCAGACACGGTGTGCCCAGCTCGTTAAGAATATTGACGGCTTCCCGGGCCTGTTCGAGAGGATAATTCGATAATCCAACGTACAGGGCCTTCCCCTGGCGGACGAGATGGTCCAGCGCGCGCATGGTTTCCTGCAGCGGCGTTTCAGGATCGGGACGGTGGTGGTAGAAAATATCGACATAGTCGAGGCCCATTCGTTTAAGGCTTTGGTCGAGGCTGGCAATCAGATATTTGCGTGAGCCCCAGTCGCCATAGGGGCCGTCCCACATGGTGTAACCGGCTTTACTGGAGATAATCAGTTCATCGCGATAGGGCAAGAAGTCCTCTTTCAGGATGCGACCAAAATTGCTCTCCGCGGAACCCGGCGGTGGCCCGTAGTTGTTGGCCAGGTCGAAATGGGTGATGCCGAGATCGAATGCGTGACGCAGAAGCTGACGGCTGGTTTCCACCCGCGTTTCGTCGCCGAAATTATGCCAAAGCCCAAGAGAAATTGCCGGTAGCTTTAGCCCGCTATGACCGCAACGGCGGTATTCCATCGTTTGATATCGCGTGGTGTTTGCCTGGTAAACCATACTTCCTCCGCACTTAAAACAGGGTTGTGTATACGTTTACACTAAAGAATGTTTGCCGGCGAGTATACTCCCGGAACGCGTAAATTTTGCTTTCCACCGTCTTTGTTGAGTGCAATCTGGACAGCACAACTGCTTATTCAATACTCAACTTACCTGCACGAGAGGAGAGTAAGGATATGCAACCGACTTATACCATTGGCGATTATCTGCTGGATCGTCTCGTAGATTGCGGCATAGACCGCTTGTTTGGCGTACCTGGCGATTACAATTTACAGTTTCTCGATAGCGTTATTGCGCAGCAGAATTTAGGGTGGGTAGGTTGCGCTAACGAGCTCAACGCGGCCTACGCCGCTGATGGCTATGCGCGTATCAAAGGCGCAGGCGCGCTGTTGACCACCTACGGCGTCGGCGAACTGAGCGCGCTTAACGGTATTGCCGGCAGCTACGCCGAACATGTTCCGGTTCTGCATATTGTCGGCGCACCCTCAACCGGCGCGCAGCAGCGCGGCGAGCTGCTGCACCATACGCTGGGCGACGGTGATTTCAGCCACTTCTCGCGCATGAGCGAGCAGATTACCTGCTCTCAGGCGGTACTGGCGGCGGGAAATGCCTGCCATGAAATCGACCGCGTACTCTGCGAGATGCTCACCCATCATCGCCCCGGTTATTTGATGCTGCCTGCCGATGTGGCGAAGGCAAAAGCGACACCCCCTGCACATCCTTTGCTTATTCCGAGTCTGCCTGCCGATGAGAACCAGCTGGCGGGATTCCGCGAGCACGCGGAGCGGATGCTCAGAAGTCGTCGTCGCGTATCGCTGCTGGCTGATTTTCTTGCTCAGCGCTATGGGCTACAAAATGTTCTCCGAAAATGGGTCGCCAGCGTGCCCGTCTCCTGCGCCACGATGTTAATGGGCAAAGGGCTTTTTGATGAGCAACAAAGCGGTTTTGTTGGCACTTACAGCGGGATTGCGAGCGCAGAGGAAACCCGCGAGGCCATTGAAAACGCTGACACCATTATTTGTATCGGCACCCGTTTTACCGACACCATTACCGCGGGCTTTACCCAGCATCTGCCGCAGGAAAAAACGATTGAAATCCAGCCGTTTGCCGTTCGGGTGGGCGACCATTGGTTCAGCCGGGTTCCGATGGATAAGGCGCTCGAAATAGTCATCGAGCTCTCCGCAAGCCTGGCGGGGGAATGGGTACCGCCGAATATTCAGGCGCCCGGGGTGAGCGGCGCGCCTGAAGGAAGCCTGACGCAGAAAAACTTCTGGAGTACGGTGCAGGAACAGCTCCGCCCGGGAGACATTATTCTTGCCGATCAGGGAACCGCGGCTTTTGGCGCCGCCGCGCTTAAGCTGCCCACTGACGCAACGCTGATTGTCCAGCCGCTATGGGGATCGATAGGTTTCACCCTTCCGGCAGCCTACGGGGCGCAAATAGCAGCGGCGGACAGAAGGGTCGTGCTGATTCTCGGCGATGGCGCAGCGCAGTTAACTATTCAGGAACTGGGATCGATGCTCAGGGATAAGCAACGTCCGCTGATTCTGTTGCTCAATAACGAAGGCTATACGGTGGAGCGCGCGATTCACGGCCCCGAGCAGCGGTATAACGATATTGCGCTCTGGGACTGGAATCGTCTGCCTGATGCTTTTGCTCCCGATGTCCCGTCCCGATGCTGGCGCGTGACTCGCACGCATGAGCTGAGAGAAGCGATGAATAGCAGCGTCGCCTCAGACAAACTGACGCTGGTAGAGGTGATGCTGCCCAAAATGGATATCCCCGACTTTCTGCGCACGGTCACTCAGGCGCTGGAAGAGAGGAACAGTCGCGTTTAATCGCTATTCTTTCTGGCAATCATCAACGGCTTTCCGGCCAGCAGCAGCCAGGCCGGAAGCATAACAATGCACAGTAGCGGCAGTAGCGTGGTATCCGACACGACCACCGCCGCCATAAACAGGCTCAGCCAGCCATCACGCGTCACTACCAGCGTCAGGCCGAGGATAGCGCAGGAAACCGTGATGGCTGCCGGTACGGCGGGAACGTGTGCATGCAGCATCAGACCGAGCGCGACGCCGACGAACACGGCAGGAAAAATACGCCCGCCGCGAAAACCGCAGGCGGCGGCAAGTATCAGCGCCGCAAGCTTGATCACGGCAATAAGCAGGTAATCATTGGCGCCAAGCGTCAGGCTTACCGGCAACTGCTGCATCTCATCAAGGCCTTTAAATAGCGTGATATGCCCGCCGATGACGCCCAGAATCCCTAATAAAAACCCGCCGACGCCCAGCGTAAGCACAGGATTTTTCAGACGATGCATCAGCGTGTGTAGACGCGGCAGGCACCAGACGGCGACCATGCCAACGGCAATCGCGATAAGCGTCACGATGGCGCCGCTAATAATGTCGACGAAGCGCAGCTCCGAAAGATAAGGCAGCGGTAGCGAAAAATGGGGGTGAAAAAACAGGCTGGTGGTCAGGGAACCCGCTGCCGCCGCAAGCAGCGGAGCAAATAGCTTGTCCCACAGGGGAACATCGTTGCTGCCGTTCAGCGTTTGCGAAAATATCAACGCCGCCGCGACCGGAGTGCCGAATAGCGCGCCGATGGTGCCGGAGGCGGCGAGAATCGTCCAGTCCAGAGGGGTAATGCGCGGAAACAGGCGACTGCCCACCGCAGCCGCCAGGGCGATATTCACGACCATAATAGGATGTTCCGGCCCCAGGCTAACGCCGCCCGCCAGACCCACTATCAGCGCCGCAAGCAGACCCGGCAGCGCGCTGGTGCTGACCGGTGCGCCTATCAGCGACTCTGTTGCCGGGTCCGGTCCCGCGTGCCCGGGACTAAAGCGCACGATCAGCCCAACGGCGATGCCGGTTCCGGTGAGAATAGCCATCGTCCACAAAGGGCCATCGGCATTGATGCCTACGCTCGCAGGCAGGCTGGTCCACAGGATATTTTGCAAAACGGCGGCTATTTTCATCGCCACGATTAAAACCAGACTGCAAGCAATACCAATGACGATTGCGGGTATCGATAATAGGAGCATGGTTCTGGCGCGTGGGTGCAGCATGAAAATATCCTTCTGAGTATCCTGGGCACTAATTTGCATGGACTCGTAAAGAGCGTCGACGCAAATGGTGCTGAAACGATAAAGTAATGATGCAACCTGAAAATTGTAAGCGCCAGGATGCTCAATTTTTCATGAATTTCAGTTCAATTGTGACGCAGATCGCTAAACCAGGGGCGCTTATGCGTTGGTCGTTGTTGTTAGCGCTTCATGAATTTAGAGTGTGCCAAAAGAATTATTTTGACTTTAGCGGAGCCGTAACGGAATGACAAAATTTGCTTTAGTAGGGGACGTAGGCGGAACGAATGCTCGTCTGGCGTTGTGCGATCTGGCAAGCGGGGAGATCTCCCGTGCAAAGACCTATTCCGGGCTCGATTATCCCAGTCTTGAAGCTGTTGTTCAGGTCTATCTGGAAGAGCATAACGTCAAGGTTGAGGACGGCTGTATAGCCATCGCCTGTCCCATTACCGGCGATTGGGTGGCGATGACCAACCACACCTGGGCATTTTCTATCGCCGAGATGAAAAAAAATCTGGGGTTCTCGCATCTGGAAATCATTAATGATTTCACGGCGGTGTCGATGGCGATCCCGATGTTGAAAGCCGAACATCTGATTCAGTTTGGCGGCGCGAAGCCGATTGAAGGCAAGCCGATAGCCGTCTATGGCGCAGGTACCGGGTTGGGCGTTGCTCATCTGGTTCATGTCGATAAGCGCTGGGTGAGCCTGCCGGGAGAGGGCGGGCACGTGGATTTTGCGCCTAACAGCGAAGAGGAAGGCATTATTCTGGAAGAGCTGCGTACCGAGCTGGGTCACGTCTCCGCCGAGCGCGTACTTTCAGGGCCCGGATTGGTGAACCTTTATCATGCGATCGTTAAATCTGACGGGCGTCTGCCGGAAAATCTGCAGCCTAAGGATGTGACTGAACGTGCGCTGGCCGATACCTGCATCGATTGCCGTCGCGCGCTATCGCTATTTTGCGTCATTATGGGCCGCTTTGGCGGTAACCTGGCGCTGACGCTCGGTACTTTTGGCGGCGTGTATATCGCTGGCGGCATTGTGCCGCGCTTCCTCGATTTCTTTAAAGCTTCAGGTTTTCGCGGCGGTTTTGAAGATAAAGGTCGGTTTAAAGCCTTCGTGCAGGATATCCCGGTCTATCTGATCGTCCACGACAATCCGGGGCTACTGGGATCCGGAGCCCACCTGCGTCAGACTCTGGGACAGGTTCTTTAATCCTGACGTTAACCCGGATAAATCGCTTATCCGGGTAACTTTCCTACAGATGCATGAGCTGGCGAAACTCTTTGACCTTGCTGCGGCTGACCGGAACCTGGAACTCCAGATCGCGAAGCCGCAGAATATAGGTGTTGTTAAACCAGGGTTCGATTTCGCGAATTTTGTTCAGGTTGACGCAGTACGAGCGGTGACAGCGGAAAAAGTGCGCCGTCGGTAGCTTGTTGCAGAACTCCGTAATATTCATCGGCATCACAAATGACTCTCTTCGGGTATAAACAAAAGTCATCTTTTCATGCGCTTCCGCATAGTAAATATCGTGGATGCTGGTGACGATAATCCGCTCATCTTTAATCAGGTTAATGGTGTCATTTTCCCTGGCCGGATTAGGCATCGCACCGGCGCTCGGCTGCTGCTGCTGCTGCTGCCAGGCGCTGGTCAGCTTTTGCAGCATATTAATGATGCGCGACTCCTGATAGGGCTTCAGGATGTAATCAAAGGCTTCCAGCTCAAAGGCTTCCACCGCATGTTCTTTCCACGCGGTAATAAATACGATAAAGGGCTTATGCGCGAACTGGCTGATATTTTGCGCCAGTAGTACGCCATCCAGCGAAGGAATATTGATGTCGAGAAAAATGGCGTCGACTTTGTTGTGTTGTAAAAACTTCAGTACGTCCAGCCCGTCGTCAAAGGTGCCGGCAATCTCCATCTCGCTATGGGTGTTAATCAACCAGGTGAGCTCTTGCTGCGCGAGGAACTCATCTTCAACAATGATGACTTTCATTTTATCTCCGCTCATGACAGCAGCGACTCCCTGGCCGCCTGGGGCGCGTGCTGGTGAGGCACATAGAAGGCGATTTCGGTCCCTGGCGTCAGGCGTCGGATATGCAGGCCTTCGCCGTACAGCAGCTTGACCCGATGATGAACATTGAGCAGGCCAATTTTATTTCCCGGCATTTCGTTAGCCTCGACTCTCGCCACTACCGCAGGGTCAATACCGTTCCCCGTATCGCGAACGCTAATTCGTACCCGATTTCCGCACTCATTAATGCCGATGGTCACCACCCCTTTACCTTTACAAGGCTGAATCCCGTGGACAATCGCATTCTCCACCAGCGGCTGAATAAGCAGGCTGGGGATCATAAAGCTGACTTCATCATCAATATCATAAATCACCGTCAGCTTGTCGCCGAAGCGAGCCTGTTCAATGGCGATGTAATCCTTGATTTGATACAGCTCCCTTTTGATGTCTATTTGTTCATCATCTTTTAATTCAATGTTGTAGCGGAGATAGCGCGACAGATTAAAAATTAACTGGCGCGCGGTGTCCGGATTCATGCGAATCGACGACGAAATCGCGTTCAGGGCATTGAATAAAAAGTGGGGGTTAATTTTGCTTTGCAGTGCGCGCAGTTCGGCTTTATTAGCCATTTCACGAAGCTGCTCTGCGCGGGAGACCTCCAGCTGAGTCGAGATGATTTGCGACAGGCCAATCGCCATTTCCTGTAGCGATGAGGTTATGCGGTGAGCGTGGCAATAATAGATTTTTAACGTACCGGTGACGATACCTTTTTCCCATAGCGGAATGACCAGCATAGAGTGTATTTCCGGCGTCCGATGAGCTTCGTCATTGTTTTTAATAATGATTTTTCCATAGCGAATCGCCTGTTGCGTTGTCGGGCTGATAAAGTCGTCGTTATCCCGGTAGTTGATTTCCCCGACGCCGACGTAGGCCATCACATGTTGAGTATTGGTAATGGCGACGGCATCGGCATTAATATCGCGGCGGATAATATCGCATACCTGACGCAGGGACTCGCTATTGACGTGGCGAAACAAGGGGAGCGTTTTGTTAGCGATGTCGAGCGCCAGTTTCGCCTGACGCGCGGCGCTAGCCTCCTTTTCCCCTTCAACGCTCTGCACCAGCAAAACGATAAAACCGATGCATACGCTGCCAAGGATCATCGGAATACCGATTTTTGACACGATATCTATCCCCAGCGAGAACGATGGAGCCCACGCCACCACGAGTATCATGGTTAAGGTTTCGCACAGCATCCCGGCGAGGATCCCCGCTTTCCAGCGCTGCGCTTTAGGGACTTTACGACTGATTAACCCGGAGAGTAGACCGGCGACAATGCTGGTGATAAAGCAGGGGATGGCGGTGACGCCATCAATATCGATTAGATAGCGATGTACGCCGGCAATGACGCCCACTATCGCGCCTACCCAGGGGCCGAAGAGGATCCCGCCGGACATGACTGCGATAATACGCACGTTGACCAGTGAACCTTCGACCGGTACGCCGGACCAGGTACTGAAAAGGGCAAAGAGGGAGAAAATGGCGGTAACGGCCAGCAGCTCTTTTGGCGTGTGCGCGGATTTATGCAGAAGTTCACGAAACAGGCGCAGGCGAATGAGAAAAAAGAGACAAATCAGCATTAATGCCGCGCGGTCAAAAACCGCCAGCAGCATAGTAAATATTTCGTGCATGTGTGCGCCGTGTTAATCGCGAGAAAGCAATATGATAGAAAACCTCGTCGCAGAAGACCAGCCGAAGAGAGGAATGAGGAAAAGTCACACAAATAAAAGGGGATTAATGACGATGCGCTGAGTTTCAATAGCGTCTGCGCAGGCGGTGCTTTTTGCGTAAAGTTAAAGATATCAAAATGTTAAATTTAATGAAGAGTATGATATCCAGGATGCTTCTTTCTGCCGTATTTAGCTGAAATGATGCCCGTTTTCAGCGTGAAAAATTTTTTTTAATCCACCTCTCGACAGGAAGAAAATATTCGGGTTATTTTCTAAACGTGCTGCGGTTGCAGCCGCGTCGCTCGGACGGTCCGGGCGCTAACGTTAATCCGAGGAATCTATGGCTGAATTCAGTCCTGAACGCCGTTTTACGCGTATCGATCGTCTCCCCCCGTACGTTTTTAATATTACTGCCGAACTCAAAATGGCTGCGCGACGCCGCGGCGAAGATATTATTGACTTCAGCATGGGTAACCCCGATGGCGCGACGCCGCCGCATATCGTTGAAAAGCTATGTACCGTTGCCCAGCGCCCCGATACGCACGGTTATTCCACCTCTCGCGGCATCCCGCGACTGCGCCGGGCGATTTCTCGCTGGTATCAGGATCGCTATGACGTAGAGATCGATCCGGAATCAGAAGCGATTGTGACCATCGGTTCAAAAGAGGGGCTGGCGCATCTGATGCTGGCGACGCTTGACCATGGCGACACCGTGCTGGTGCCGAATCCCAGCTATCCAATTCATATTTACGGTGCGGTGATTGCCGGAGCTCAGGTTCGTTCAGTTCCCCTCGTTGAAGGCGTGGATTTTTTTAACGAGCTTGAGCGCGCTATTCGTGAGAGCTATCCGAAGCCGAAAATGATGATCCTCGGTTTTCCATCCAATCCGACGGCGCAGTGCGTTGAACTGGAGTTTTTCGAGAAAGTCGTCGCGCTGGCGAAGCGTTATGACGTACTGGTCGTGCACGATTTGGCCTACGCCGATATTGTGTATGACGGTTGGAAAGCGCCTTCTATTATGCAGGTTCCCGGCGCGCGCGATGTGGCCGTCGAATTCTTTACGCTCTCAAAAAGCTACAATATGGCAGGCTGGCGTATTGGCTTTATGGTGGGTAACAAAACGTTGGTTAATGCGCTGGCGCGCATTAAAAGCTACCACGATTACGGCACTTTCACTCCTCTGCAGGTTGCGGCTATTGCTGCGCTTGAAGGCGATCAGCAGTGCGTTCGCGACATCGCCGAACAGTACAAACGCCGCCGGGACGTGCTGGTGAAAGGGCTACATGAGGCGGGCTGGATGGTGGAGTGCCCGAAGGCCTCGATGTACGTATGGGCTAAGATCCCTGAGCAGTACGCGGCCATGGGGTCCCTGGAGTTTGCTAAAAAGCTGCTGCAGGATGCTAAAGTCTGCGTTTCACCCGGCATCGGTTTTGGTGATTACGGTGATACTCACGTACGCTTCGCTTTAATCGAAAACCGCGATCGTATCCGCCAGGCCGTACGCGGTATTAAATCAATGTTCCGCGCCGACGGGCTGCTTCCGGCAGCGGCTAAGTTAACCAGCGAAAGCAACGAATAAAAAAAGGAGCCGAGAGGCTCCTTTTTTTAACACCGTTAAAGCTAGATCATCAGGGCGAAAGTACCGGCCCAAACGATGACCATAAAAGAAATGCCCATTAAGAAATATTTCACGACTCATCACTCCGCGCTCTCGGCGAGACGCCTTACATGAATTTGCTCTTCATTGCCTGCTCAGCTATCGCTAACTAAAACGACACTTTTTTAGCCGGCGGTAGCTGTAAATTCTGAGCGTAAACGGCTCCAGATGGCGCTAATGTACGCCTAAAAAATGAGGGAAACAAGAGCCATTTTTTTATTAATTTTTAGTTACTTACGAGTGTCGTGATTCGGCGACACATTAATTTCATTCGGTATTAAATTTCATTCTGGCGACGGTCGTTAACAATGGTTTTTGTAGGGATATAGTTACTTGATTTTGGGCTTTTTTCTGTCTGAATACGGGATGGGGTAACCATCCCGTAAGAGGATTCGACGGGTTTAGCGAGTGGCAGAGTTCTGATGTTGCCACTCTTGCGGATAGCGTGCCGGGGCAAAACGCAATGTGAGGAGCATTAACGCCAGGACGCAGGCGGCGTGAAACATCCAGCCCGGAAGGAAATTGCCGTTTAAGCTCCGCAGCAGCCCTGAAAGCCAGGGGGAAATACCTGCAATAATAAAGCCCACTCCTTGCATAAAGGCCACCAGGCGACCCGCGATAGCGGGGTGCTTCGCGTGATCGAGCGCCAGTACCAGGCAGAGCGGAAACGCGCCGCCAAGTCCAATACCGCAGCAGATAGCCCAGGCAAGCGGTAGCTGCTGCGGTAGCCAGATAAAGCCGCAGAAGCCGATGAGCTGCAGCGCCAGCGCCAGCATCAGAAGCTTTCGCCGATCTTCATGCCTGGCCAGAACAGGCAGAAGTAGCGCTCCGCCAGTCTGGCCGACGGTCATTAACGCCAAAAGGGTACCGCTAAACTGCGCGCTATAGCCTGACTGCATATAGTAGGGTGGCAGCCAGGCGATCAAACTGGCGTAACCGCCGTTTATCAAACCAAAATAGAGGCTAAGTATCCACGCTCGACGATGGCGAAAAACAGAGAGCTGTATTGTCGATGGCGTCTGGACAGGTAACGTTCTGCTTAGCGGCCACCAGCAAAGGAGCGCTGTCGCTGCGGGTAGCGCCCACCACGCAAGCGCGTGATACCAGATAGCGCTGTGCTGCGCCAGCCACGGCGTAAATGCGGCTCCCAGACCGCCACCGCCCATCAGCGCCGCTGACCAGAGTCCCATCACCTGAGGCGTCCGACGATGAAACAGGCGTTTTATTACCGCAGGAATGAGCGCCTGGATAATACCAATGCCGATCCCGCCAAGAAGCGCGCTGCTGAGTAATAGCGCGCTCTGCGGCGCCAGTTCGCGAAGTAAAGCTCCGGCGGCGATGATTAACAGACTGAAGGCGATACTTTGACGTTCGCTGAATCGGCTGTTAATCCAGCCGCCGGCAAGCGCCAGCAGACCCATCGCGATCACCGGGAGCGCAGTGAGCAGGGAGGCAAGCGTGAAGCTCATACCACTTGCCTGCTGTATCTGGGGAAGGAGCGGGCCTGGCGATGTCAGCAGCGGACGCATATTCATTCCGATAAGCACCAACACCAGCAGCATGGCGCCGTTACGTTGCGTCTGATTCATTGCCGGGTGACCGTGGCGTGTTGAGCGCTGAAGTAAGAATGGGGGGAATTCATTGCGATCTCCTGGGGCTATCAGTCAAAAGGCGCAGGGAGAGTACGCCTGTTGTTTGATAAGTTAAAATACTTATTTATGATTGAGTTCATTTGAATTGCTTATGAGTGAATTCATGTTGCTGCGACATCTCAATTACTTCATTGCCGTTGCTGAACAAGGTAGTTTTACGCGGGCCGCAGCGATACTGCATATTTCGCAGCCGGCTTTATCGCAACAGATTCGCCAGCTGGAGGAGTCTCTGGGCGTACGGCTTTTTGATCGCAGCGGGCGTCATACTTGTCTGACGGATGCCGGGAAGGTGTGGTTGACGTACGCGCACAGGGCGCGGCAGGAGCTCGCTGAGGGGCAGCGTGCGCTTCATGATGTGGAGGACCTGCAGCGCGGTTCGCTACGTATTGCGATGATGCCTACCTTTACGACTTACTTTGTGGGGCCGCTGGTGGCTTCGTTCTATCAACGTTACCCAAATATTACGCTGGATTTGCAAGAGATGACCCAGGAGCGAATGGAGGCCATGTTGCTCAATGATGAGCTCGATATCGGCATTGCTTTTGAAGGCAACGATGCGCGAGATATTGTTTATCAGCCGCTGCTTTCGGAAACCCTGGCGCTGGTGGTAGGCCGGCGTCACCCTCTGGCGACGGCCGATCGCGTCAAGCTGGCTGCGCTCAGTCAGGAATCTCTGATTCTGCTCAGTCGCGCTTTCGCGACTCGCCAGCAAATCGAACGTTACTGCCGGCAGCGTGATATTCAACCGAAAGTTCAGATGGAGGCTAACTCGATTAGCGCTCTCCTGGCCGTGGTAGAACGCACATCGCTGGCAACCCTGCTTCCGGCGTCCATTATTCTGGCGCGTGACGATCTCACTGCCATTGAACTCACCCCACCGTTACTCGCGAGAACCGCATGTCTGCTACAGCGAAAGGGCGCCTGGCAAAGCGCCGCGGCCCGCGAATTTATACTGATGGCGCATCGGGCTGCGATGAAGATCAGAGAAGGTCTTACAGATACTGAATAAGCGAGCTTTGTTGTTATGTTGATTTATGTTTATATGAAATGACTTATTAGCAGACTGGTAATTCATAAAGTATGGTCTTATTATGAAGTCAGGTTCATATCTGAAATTATATTGAAGGCCATTTGACGTTTAAAACGGTGGTATGCGCCACCGCTTCATGGCGCCAGAAAGGGTTTTTATTCTAATGTTTAAATTCACGGTTAGTCATTTGAGCGTGTATTCTGATGCCGGGAGATTAATGCTGCCGTAGCTGGAGACCACGCCTTCTGCCCTTAGTCTATCCATTGCGATATTGAATATTTTATTTTTATTGTTTTCCGTTGCGTTTAGAATATTATCACCAAAGTGTGGGTTGGCTTGAATGATGTGATTGATGAATTCAATGAGCAGTTTATTTTGAAGAATAATTGAGGGATTATGCACCTCTTTATCCTCAATTATATTTAGCGGTTTTTCTGCAAATTCCAGAGGGCGGCTGCTGATGGTATGCTCATAAATTTTCTCAATCGCCTGATTAGTGATGTAAAGCTTATTCATCGTGATGGTTGGCTTCTCATCCTCATCGGGGGTGAAGTGACAGAAGAGGACGTTTCTTGCCGGTGAAATTATGCTGATCCGCTGTTCAGTAATGATGCTATCGGGGTTTTCTAGTACTTCCGTTAAATTCCTCGTGTGGCTGTACCACAGGCCAGATACGGAAACCCGGAGTTTTAACTGGGTAACAGGCGTTCCATATTGGGCATCCAGGTTCGGTTCACTTTCATTGAATCTAAAAATTTTGTTTATTTTGGAGTGAGGGGACCACGATCTTTCGCTTCTGCTCAATTCATCAATATTTGATGTGTTAAAAAAATAGGGTTTGTTGCCGCCCTGCTGATGGCGGATAGCACTCTTTAACGTTCCGTTGGTTCTGCCTAATTTGATACAAAGGCTTATTGCACCAATATCATGCCAATGAAGCAGATCTTCTAATTCACAATTTAATAATTTTTGAGCGCGAGAGATTGAACAATATTCCAGTGGCGGAAGGTTGTTGAGTTTCCATATGTTCCGTTCTTTTCTTTCCATGGTCATTATTATCTTATGAAAAATAGGTTGGCTTTTGAGTTTCTTAAGCTGAATTTTGTCTACGTATTGATGATTGTATGATGTTTAATTCATGCTAAATAATTTATCAGAGATGATGTTGTATATCAATTGGTGAATCGGGTCAGACCGTTATCTGTCGTGCAGTCTATCACTTTTTCTGCAGTAATTAAATATATCGCTAATAGAAAGTTATAATTGATGGCTATTATTACAGGGAATGATTTGCATTTAATTATTTATGTAGTGAATTGAATCCGGAGGTGTATACGACGTTAATGACAATACGGGATCGTGTGCTTTAGCTGGAGGTGGGAGTTCTCAGAACGTAAACTGTTCGATAAACGCCGGTTAACGAGCGTAGCTGGAAGGTTGAACAGCGGGCTGCCATCGCTTGCATCAGGCCTGCAACACGAAAATATCTCTAAAGGGGGCGGGGTGTCAGGCAGAGATTTCCCGATGTAACAAGGCAGATTGTCCCCTGCAGGAATCGAACCTGCAACTAGCCCTTAGGAGGGGCTCGTTATATCCATTTAACTAAGGGGACATGGATATGATTGATTTTTAATCGTTTACAACAGTTTCTATACTATCCTACTCGACCGCACAGCATCAAGCATTTCATTCTAAAACATCCCTTTCATTACCTGATAGTTTCGCTTAAATCTTGCTTCGTTCGCTTGCCATTGCGTACACAATGAGTACAGAATGATTAAAATTCAGTGTGTACAGGTTATAAAATGGCACTTAGCGACACCAAGTTACGAAACATTCACGGCAAACCGTATTCAGGCGCACCGGAAGTAACGGACGGTGACGGCCTGAGCGCTCGCATTACCCCTACAGGAACAATATCCTTCCAGTTTCGCTATCGCTGGCACGGTAAACCCGTGCGACTCACTATAGGGCGCTATCCTGCAACATCACTGAAAGAAGCTCGGGTGATTGTTGGAGAGATGCGCGAATTGTACATGAAGGGCATCCCACCCAAAAATTATTTTACTCGGGCAGATGGCGAGTTATCGCTTAAGAACTGCCTGGATCAGTGGTGGGATAACTACGCAACGACGCTGAAACCAAACACGCAAACACTTTATAAATCGGTTGTGTACAACACGATGTACACAGAGTTTCAGGATGTGCCTGTGGCAAACATCCCGATTTCATCGTGGGTGCAGTTCTTCACGAAGCAAGAAAAGCTGAACGGTAAAAAAGCGCGGGTGCTCATGTTGCAGTTGCGATCAGTCATTAACTGGTGCATGAGTCGCCAACTCATCAATTCATGTGAATTGATGAAATTGAGTGTTAAAACTATCGGCAAAAAGCCGGATATAGGTAAACGCGTTCTGACGTGGACTGAACTTGCTATAATCTGGAAAGCTCTGGAAGACTCAAAGATCACGACATCAAACCGCATCTTGCATCAGCTTGCTTTGCTATGGGGGCCGCGTATCTCAGAATTACGAATGGCGACTGTAAGTGAGTTCAACATGGATGATCTCATCTGGACTACGCCAGGAAACCATTCAAAAATGGGGAACGTCATTCGCCGCCCGATCTTTAGTCAAATGGAACCGTACATAACAAGGCTTGTTAATGCAGGGAACGATGTGCTTTTTCCGGGTAAGTTTCTTGATCATCCGCTAGACGCCAGTACAGCAAACCTGTACATGCGAAACATGAGAAAGAAAATCGCCATACCGGAATGGACGACGCATGATTTCCGGCGGTCATTAGTGACAAATCTATCAGCGGAAGGAGTTGCGCCCCATGTCACCGAAAAAATGCTGGGGCATGAGTTAACAGGCGTCATGGCTGTCTACAACAAACATGACTGGCTGGATGAGCAGAAAGACGCCTATGAACTGTATGCAGATAAAATTTTCTGGCATGTGAAAAAATTAAACTAAATTTTAATCTAGATACAGATGTGAGCATGAAACTATTTGATAAAACAATATATTATAAGGATGATTTAAGATGAGCAATTATGAAGGATTTTGGGATGTTGGACCTCATGCCCCTTTACCTGTTGAAAAAACCTTTCATATGTTTGTTAGAAAATATGGTGGATGTGTTATCTCTGATATTTTGCCCGGTAATCCATCCTTTGAAAACGCTGATTATTCATTCAAGGATAATAATATAATCGGAGAGTTAAAGGAAGTTGAAACAGAGTTTCTTGATCAGGTAGGTACGCAAAAAAAAATTGATGAAATGATGAGTAAGTTAGTGCATGAATGCCCAGATTGGAGACCTTCTCTTTTTGGTGGGGATGGTCATTACCCAGATTGGTTTAAAATGGAATTTATAAGGCTTGCTCGGCCAGGAATAACTAGAATATTAAAAAAAGCTAACAAGCAAATTAAAGAAACAAAGAAATATTTTGGTAAACCAAACGCTCATGGTATTTTGTTTTTTGTCAATGATGGTTTTACTGGTATTTCTCCTTATTTAGTTCAAGCCTTAGCTTGTAATGCATTAACCCACTCTTACTCATCAATTGATTGTTTTGTATATATGAATTTAAATCGTTATATAGAAATTGATGGTTCAAATGAACCGAAATTGATATGGTCACCTAACTACAGTGATAAAGCTGACGACTCTCTTGTTGATTTTATAGACGATCTTGGAAGAAATTGGTTTGATTTTTTGGAGGAAAAAATAGGTGGTTTTACGTCTCGTTACGAAGGAAGTGATCGAGAGATTTTGTTAAATTCTAAAGCAATAATTCCACCTGATCAAAAGATTAAGTAATAGCGTACCAATAAATTATTGATTCTTGTGAAGAAGAATCCTCACCTCTGTAAGCTTAAATTGCTGAATAGATTGAATCATATCTTTGAACTGGGTCTTTGCATAGTTTGAATAATAATAAAACCTTGAGCTCGCTACTAAGCTCAAGGTCATTAAAAAAATAGTAAAAACTATGTTGGCCGATTAACTCCGCCTTCTTCAATCCATTTCATCACGGCTTTCCGGCTGTAGCGTGAAGGGTGAGTGAGGATTGGAGACGGAAAACCGTGATCCTTACGTAGTCTCCAGACCGCTGTTTTTTTCTTGCAAAGCAGGGTAAAAACTTCTTTTTCTTCCATGAAATCATTCTGAATAAAATCGCTCATTGTGAGCACCTCCCAGAAAAATTATTCTCTGACAATTCAGTCAATTCGATAAAGCGAACCAAAAACATTATCTCTGCAAATTTTGGCCCAACAGGTTCAATATTAAGCTGATCTGTTGGTGTAATAAACTCTAAGCAAGGCCAGTGGGTACCATCATCAATGCCCAAATCGCGGCGTTCAGTTGCGAGCATGATCAGATCTGCATGTTTAACCTGTGGATCGTGAAAAATAGGGAGCCCGAATTTTTCGCGAATAGCGGCATCAACCTGGTTTTCAATACGTCTATAGTCAGGCAGCAAACGTTTTAATGGCGCTGGAATATCTACACAGTAAGCTTCAGAAGCGTCATGTAAAAGGGCCTCCAGGGCCTGAGATTTAGGCACCAAAAAACTTGTATACACTGAGTGTTGGGCAACAGAGTAAAAGTTTGATAAATGCCCTGCAAAACGGCAGATGTTAGACAGTGCAAGTGCAATATCTTCAATGACAATATTTTCACAGCTTATTTTTTTATAGCAAAAATGCTTGCCGGAATGCGTAGTTAAAAAAGGCATATTAGACCACCTCGTTATTATTTTCTTCACGGATTTCACTTAGCAAAGAATCAATTTCTTCATGAAGCGCAGCGGGAACGCGAAGACAAATAAATTCACCCTCTCCAGTAATTTCAGCTTCTTTAAACAACTCGGTAAAGCGGCGGGCTTTTTTAGCTGGGAATTGTGGTTGAGCCACGGCACGGGTGATTTTCTGTTTCCCTGATCCCTCGGCTTTTTCCATCATTTTAGCTACGGCACTGTCAGTTCTTATGCCATGTTTACGGTGTAATTCAATGGCAAGTGCATAATTTAGACGGCCTTCACGTACCAGTTTCTGAACATAGGGGGAGCATTCCATTAACTGCATATGCTGAATAATGTCAGATTCTGAACGCTTCACTTTTTTGGCAATCTCGCCATTGCTCCAGCCCTGGTTAGATAGGCGTAAATATGCCAATCCACGTTCAACAGGTGATAGAGGCATACCTTGCGAAGAAGTGATCATAAATGCGATTTTATCAGCTTCAGAGCCCGTAAAATCCTTACATTCAAGACGTGCTATTTCATATCCAGCTTCACATGCAGCTAACGCGCCTTTGTAGCGGTGATGACCGTCAATAACTTTTACGCCGTTTTCTGTAACCTCAACAGCTAACGGCGGAACGAATTCACCAGCAATGAAAGCATCACGGAATTCGATCACATGATCCTGATTAATTTCACGAACGTTATAACCTGGCTCAATATAGATTTCACTCAGAGGGACCAGAAAAGTTTTCTTAACGGTGGTCCCGGTTTCTTCACTTTTATAATACTGCCCGAGGCTGATAGTCATTAATAATCCCTCTTTAGATATGACGTTTCCATAAGCGCTGTAACGAAACAGCGCTTAAAGTACCGCCAGATTTATTTAAATGGTGCCTTCATAAACAGGCACATCAGATAAATCGTTTTCGAGTTGTACGAGGATTTCATTAAATGCGTGCTCTATGATTTTGTCTGGCTCAATCAGTTCAAACCAGAGCGACAGACGCCCTTCACGGAGACGGTAACGGATACGAGCATCTATTTGATACTTTTCTCCGTTATGGAACGGAGCCAGCGCTAGGCTGATTTTTTCTGGCAACTGAGTGTTACCCTTTCCAGATTTTTCATCACTGTACGTCATCTGGAATGTACCATCGTGCAGACGCTGAACTGACTGAAACGCAGATGTGCGGGTTTCCTGGAATGCCAGAACCATAGCCAACAATTCAGCACCCGCCGGACCTTTGTATTCATCAGAGACAGGCGCGACACAGCTAATATATGTTTCAACGAATTCCGCAAATTCAATTTGATCAAACTTGTGGCGATCATTACTGACAAACGCCTTCCACTCATCTGATAAAGGGCAATCATAGATAACACAATGAGTATTTTTATTCGGTGTTTTACTGTCAAGGTGATAGTCCAGCCAGCCTTTAATTACGGTGTTTTTTGCATCAGCAAAAATTACAGATCGTTCATCCTTGAAGCGGCATAGATACGCAATAAACGATGCGGCGGAGGTGACGTTTACGCGCTGTTTGATTTGCTTTTCGTCTTCACGGAATTTTTCCAGTGATTCAACTTTGTAATCCTCTGGAACGATTACAAAGGGGATGTCGGTTTTAATGTCTTTATAGGCCGCTAATGCCAGCTCTTTAATTCCGGTTACAGTGTTTTGATGATCCATTGTCAATCTCTCTTAAGAGTGTTAATTGGGCTATAATCGCTTTAGCCGTTTTTTTGTAACTTGATCGGCGCTTTACCTTGGCCGGTATCAATAACGCGCAAATCCATCTGAACCTGGTCAGGGTCATCACGTAACAAATCGCCGTCGTATGTTGAAAACATAATGGTTTCAGCCCGGTCAAGTTCAGGGATCGAAGTCTTAACGGATGGCGTGATTTTCATTGCATTTTCATCACGGGTGTTCAGCATTGAGCAGGTAATATTCAGCGTTACAGAGCCTTTTTTACCAGTTTCGCGAACTTTTTTTACGAGCGTTGCCAGTGCTTCAGTTAATTCACTGTCAAGCGTCCCTTTATTGAAGTAGGCGACTTGTTGACTAAATGGCGTTGCTGATTGCTTCGCTTCTTCTGTCATATATTCCCCCGAAAAAGTCCCGCCCGTGATGGCGCGGGTAAAAACTTAATCAGAACAGGCCTCGTCTCCTGTTTTGATATGATGGCAGAATTACCACCCACCGAAGCCCGCTGTATAAACAGGCTCCTGGCTGGTAACGCTAACCGCCTATTGAATGCTCATGAAATCCCCCGAGTCGGATCGCCTTTCTGGGCCAGTAAGTAACAAAGTCTTCGCACCCAGCAAGCCAGGAGGGGAAGACGTTCCGCCTGAGTGGTTGCGGGCTCTCTGCAAAAATCGGTCACAATCATTTTTTTCCCTCCGTGTTTAAACTCCTTTCATGTCGAACCTTTCTTTGTATATTCTTCATTTTCCACAACAAGGAACCCAAAGGAGGTTCGACATGAAAGGTGTTGTAATTGCTGTTAATCCCTCAAGAGGATTGATAAAAGTCAGGACGAATTCTGAGCGTGAATCTTTAATCGAAATCGTTGACTGTATTGATATTGAGTACGGCTATATCATTTCGGGTAATCTTCTCTCTCTTGGTGGAGAGACTCTCTATTGTCATGATCTTGAAGAATCATTTGAGGCGTACATTCAAGATATTGACTGAATACCTTATCGATGACCCTGCGGAGCTGGGCGCAATCCTTTAGCGTCCACTGGCATTGTTCAACCGGAATAAGGTTGCTATTACCTGCCCATTCTTTGGGTTCAAAGGTACCTTCATTCATTGCAATACCGTTTTTTGCTGCTTGCTCAATCCTTCCTATATGTGCCGTTAGGGTGTCTTTAATCGCCTGTACTGTTTCTTTCATTCCGGCCTCACATGTCATCAATTGTTCAAACTTCCGACTACATAGCGGAGCGCATCACCCCTTTTCATCGTTCAACAACCCACCCCTGGAATGTTTGTGATGAGCTCTGCTATGTAGCCCACAGAGTGGGCTTGTTTTACTTGTGTCTAACAGCCCCTTTTTTGTGTGGCTTTTTTACCGATATAAGATTTATTACCAATACAGCCTCTTTGAACTCACCACATGCGACGCGCATCATGACTTTATAAAGTTCGGCATCCTTTGGTCTCTTCTTCATACAAGATCCACTCATTAACCTGGTGATAAATTTATAGCACTTTAGTGCTAGACTTATCAAGCACTAAAGTGCTTTTAATGGTGATGAAAGTACTAAGGAGTTGATTTGATGAGTAATATAATTATCACTCTCAAATATCACAAAAGTAACTTGCATACTCAGGAAGGATGATAAATAATTCAGAGCACTGTATTTATATCCAGTACTCTGAGAGCTATCTAGGGGAGGGAGTATGTGTGAGTTGATAAGGCGATGCGTCGGAGATTATGTTTGCTCTCAGTGCGTTACAATGTCTCAGCGTTTCTTCGTGCGGCGTAGTAAGAACACAACGACACCGAGCACAGAGACATGTTCACTAGTTACAGACTCTAGTGGGACACGTGGATCATCAACTGAGAGAAAGTTGGTGCTTCCACCGAGCACGAAGCGATAAACATTGCGTTTACCCATAATTTCAGCGTAAACCAAGTCATTGTTACCAGGGGTTTCACTGCTATCAACAACAATGTAAGTTCCTTCCGGAGCCTCAGCGCAGCCGCTATTTTCCTTCAGTTGGTATGCCTTACATGCATCGCTTTTCACCATCTCAGGAACCTGAAGCACTAAACCTGTTTCCTGATCATCCTCGTTGTATACATCGACCGGAAATAGAGCTTCATAGACAAAAACTGGTTTTTGTTCTGTTTCCCTCATTGGTCCTGAGCCATCACTTAGCCATTCAGCCCGCACATTTAATACCTTAGCAATTTCAACAATTTTTGATGAGCCTGATGATTTCCCGGATGTTAGTTTTGAGATCATTGTCTGTCCCAAGCCTACTTTCTCAGCTAATGATTTCTGGGTAAACCCACCTTCTTTCATTGCTTTTAAAAGCCTGTCTTTAAGTTTACTGGTCATTCTGCTTCTCCTTGTGTCAAAGACTTTATCACTTGAGTAATACGAAAGTAAATCCTGTCACTTGTTGACAGTGTTATTACTATTGTGCTTTTATTAGCACTATAGTGCTTTTGAGGGAAAGTGATTGACGTGGAAAAAAACATCTATGTGCAAAAAGCAATTGATAAAGCCGGTTCCCAAAAAGCTTTGGCGGAACGTTTGAACCGGTCGCAGTCATTGATCAGTAGCTGGTTAAGAAACGAAAAGAAAGTGAGTGTTAGCTCAGTCCCTGAAATCGTCGAGCTTACCGGCGGCGAAGTACAGGCCCATCAGTTGCGGCCAGATTTGCCGATGGTTTTTAAACCCCCGAAATGACTTATTTCACCCAGGTCATGCCAGAGCACTACAGCCAGCTTGATCGGATTTGGTTGGAGGAAAAATTAGAGTCACTGCCTTACGTAACACGGCAGCGCGTAACGGTTGAATATAGCGCGGTTTATCAAGATGCCTATGAAACCGAGCTGGTGAGCTACAGGAAAGAAAACGCAGCACGTAAAGCCGCAAACAAGCGTTTACGGATTTTCGCAAAACGGTACGCCCTGGCGGCGGCTGGTGGAACAGAAAAACCCCTAAAGAAAACTGAATGTTTAGATGTCTAAAAGTCTAGGTGTTTAGGTGTCTTTGCTTCCATCTCTTGGGGGAGAGGGAAAGGG
>PPYE01432826.1_pt1 | contig 27487 bp, 30 predicted proteins | sample 1559881 | NCBI WGS metagenome assembly PPYE01 (sample SAMN08240022, study PRJNA423297) | Human gut metagenome, whole genome shotgun sequencing project. | reverse complement strand
GGTGGGAGGGAAATGACAAAGGAGCGTGAATTGTGATGCACAAGCTGCTGGTGGATACCGGCGTGGAGGAATTTGAGGTCAACGGACGGGGCGTGCTTCGCTTCAACCCTGGGGACCCCAACATCTACCACCGCTTTTTTGCGGTCCGGGAGGAACTGGCCGCTCTGGACGAGGAGCTGACCCGGCGCAGCGCCGCCCTGCCCCAGGAGGAGGACGGTTCCGCCTCCCTGGACCTGCTGGCCGAGTACGACCGGCGGATCAAGGCGGTACTGAACCGGGTGTTCGGCGCCCCCAACGACTTTGACACCCTGCTGGAGGGGGTGAATCTGGCCAGCGTGGGCACCAACGGCCGCCGTGTGGTGGAAAACCTGCTGGAAGCCCTGGCGCCCATCCTGCAGGCGGGGGCCCAGCGGACGGTGCAGGCCACCGCCGCCGAGGCCGTGGCCGAAGCCGAGGCCGCCCGCGCCGCCCGCTCGGCGGGCGAATGACCGGCTGGGACCTGCCCACCCGGGTGCGGGTGGGGGACAGGTTTTACAAGGTGAACGCCGATTTCCGGGATATGCTGGACATCATCGGCTGGCTGGAAGGGGCGGAAGGGGAAGACCTGCTGCCCGAGGAGCGGTGGTACATTGCCATGGCCCTGTTCTATCAGGACTTTGCGGCCATGCCCCTCACCGACCACCCGGCGGCGGCCCGGGCCCTGGCGGATTTTTTGGCCGGGGGCCGGGAACCCGACGCCGCCCCCGGGCCCCGGCTGCTGGACTGGCAGCAGGACGCCCCCATGATCGTGGCCGGGGTGAACCGGGCCGCGGGGTGTGAGGTGCGGGCCCTGCCTTTCCTGCACTGGTGGAGCTTTCTGGCCTGGTTTTCGGCCATCGGCGACGGGCCCCTGGCCACGGTGGTGGCCATCCGGGACAAGCTGCGCCGGGGCAAAAAGCTGGAAGCCTGGGAAATGAGCTACTACCGCGCCCACCGCAGCGAGGTGGATCTGCGCCCCGCACGCAGCAAGGCCGAGCAGGCGGAACACGACCGTCTGCTGGCCCTGCTGGCCAAGTGAGAAAGGGGAACGATTTTGGCAAAAACCATTGCATTTGAGGAGGAAGCCGCCGCCCTGGGCACCCGGGCAGGCCGTCTGCGGGACAGCCTGCAAAGCCTGGACACCGCCCTGCGCACCGCCGAAGCGGGCGCCAGGCGCACGGCGGCCTCCACCCAGAACCTGCGGGCGGCCTTTGTCCATGCGGCCGCCCCGCTGACCGACACCCTGAACCCGGCCCTGTCCGAGCTGGATACCCTGACCGGGGCCCTGGGCAGCCGCAGCGGCGTGGCCAAGACGGCCGTCGGTCTGGACCAGGTGGAGCAGGCCGCCGCGGCCGCCGCCAAAACCACCGCCAAGGCGGTGCACAGCCTGGCTGGGTTCGACGAGATCATCCGCATGGGGGCGATGAGCAAAACCGCCTCCAAGAGCTCTTCCGGCTCTGCGGGCAAAAAATCCTCCGGCTCCTCCTCCAAAAAGACGGCGGAAAAGGCGGCGGCCGAGGCCGAAACCCCGGTACAGAGCCTGCTTTCCCGGCTGAAGGGGGCGCTGGATGCCTTCTGGGCTTATGTGCGGCAGTATTACACCCCCGCCATCCTGGCCTGGGGCGCCGCCTGGAACCGGATGAAGGAGGCCGCCCTGGCGGTGTGGGAGCCGGTGAAAACCGCCGCCCTCGACCTGTGGCAAAACACCCTGGCGCCCCTGGGCAACTATCTGCTCACCCAGTTCGTGCCCGGCATTGTGAACAGCTTTTCCCTGGCCTTGTGGCCGGTAGTGGGCCAGCTGGGAGCCGCTACCATCACCGCCCTGGGCAACACCTTCGTCTGGCTGGCCGGGGTGGTGCAGCAGGCCATGGACGGGGTGGTGCGCCCCGCCCTGGAAAACGCCCTGGCCATCTGGTCCACCATGATGCAGGCCATCTACAACGCCTGGCAGGTGTACGGCCAGCCCATCTATGACGGCATCATCGCCGCGGCGGACAACCTGTGCGCCGTACTGGACGCTTTGTGGACTGGAACCGTCCTGCCCCTGCTGCAGGGCCTGGTGGGCCAGCTCAACACCCTGTGGCAGGAATCCCTGGTGCCCCTGTTCTCCGATCTGATGATGCTGCTGGGCTCGGTGGGACAGCTGCTGCTGAATCTGTGGAACCAGGCCATTGCCCCGCTGCTGCAATGGCTGGTCACCGCCTTCGGCCCCGCTGTGTCCCAGGTATGTCTGCTGGTCAGCGGCGCCGTGACCACCGCCGTGGGCGTGGTGGCCGGGCTCATCAGCACCCTGCTCACCGCTTTGCAGGGATTGGCGGATTTTCTGTCCGATGTGCTCTGCGGCCGGTGGAGCGATGCCTGGAACGATATGGCCGACACCGCCGCCCGGGTGTGGGAGCGCATCACCACCACCGTCAGCAATGCTGTCAACGGCATCAAGGAGCTGGTCAGCGGTTTTGCCTCCGGCATTGTGGACGCGGTCAAGGGGGCTTTGTCCGCCCTGGACAGCCTGAAAGACCGGGCCTCCGCCGGCACCTACAAGGTGGGCAAGGCGGAAGCGGAAAGCCGGGCCATGCCCTACAACGCCCTGCCCTCCCTGCCGGATGCGGGAACCCTGCGGGTGCCTGCCCTGGCCCGGGGCGCGGTCATTCCGCCCAACAGGGAATTCCTGGCCGTGCTGGGCGACCAGCGCAGCGGCACCAACGTGGAAGCTCCCCTGGCCACCATCCAGCAGGCGGTGGCCGCCGTCATGCAGGATATGTCCGACGGCGAACTGGCCGCTTTGCAGCAGGTGGTGGCCACCTTGCGCCAGATTCTGGAAGCCGTGTACGGCATTCATGTGGGGGATGAGGTCATTGGCCGGGCGGTGGAACGGTACCGGCTCAAGCAGGCCATTATCACGGGAGGTGGCTTAGTATGAGACAGAAGGTGAATTTTTACCAGGTGGATGGCGTGCCCATGCTGGCCCCCGATGCGGAGCCGGAATTCAGCTTTGCCGACCTGGATGCCAGCGATTCCGGCCGGGACGAGAGCGGCGTCATGCACCGCATCATGGTGCGGGAAAAGGTGGGCACCTGGAGCTTCTCCTACGCCCATCTCTCCGACGAGGAACTGGCCTATCTGCGAAATCTGTTTGCGGGCAAGGCCCAGTTTTCCTTTACCCATCCTGTGCTGGGGCAGAGCAACGCCACCGAGACCTGCACCGCCTACATGAGCCAGTGCAGCGCCCTGTGGAAGAACCAGCGCACCGGACAGTGGCGGAACTTCCAGTTCAACATCATCCAGTGTTGAGGAGGTGCCCATGCTGAAACACAAACTGGTGCTGGGGAACGGCACCGTCCTGACCAGCGGGCCGGGCACCGGCAACGCCATCCGCAGCGTGACCCTCACCGAGCAGGTGAGCGACAGCACCGACCTTTGCCCCGGAGCGGCCTGCGCGGCCTGCGCCGAGCTGGAGCTGTGGGCGCCGGAAAACGGGTTGCGCATCACCCAGGGGGAGACACTGACCCTCTACCGCCTGGACACCGACGCAGGAACCGAGACCAAGGCGGGCATCTTCCTGGCGGAAAAGCCCACCAAGTCCAGCGCCAACGTCTACAAGGTCACGGCCTACGACCGGATGAACCTTTTTGACAAGGATCTGTCCGCCTGGCTGCGGGACAACCAGGGCATGTTCCCCCTGACGCTGACCGAATTTCTCCGCAAGCTGTGCGACCAATGCGGGGTGGCGCTGAAAGCAGGCACCCTGGACGACCTGCCCAACGGCGGATACAGGGTCCGGGCATTCAGCGCATCCGACCTGACCGGGCGGCAGCTGCTGCAATGGGCCGCCCAGGCGGCGGGACGGTTCGCCCGCATCACCGCCGACGGCACCCTGGAACTGGCCTGGTATGAGGAGCCTTCCGGGAAACCGGTCATCGTGGCCCCGGGCGAAACCGTCGCCCGCACCGCCCTGCGCCTGGCGGGCAGCGTGCTGCGCACCAGGGCCGGGACCATCTGGCGGATGGGCAACGCCACCCGCTATTACCTGCAGGGAACCCTGCAATACGAGGAGTACGACACCGCACCCCTGGACAAGGTGCAGATCCGGCAGAGTGCGGAGGACGTGGGGGTGCTGTGGCCCGCCGACGAGACGGGGGACAACGCCCTGGTGCTGGAGGGTAACCTGCTGCTGACTGCCGACAACCCCGACACCCTGCGCCCGGTGGCCCGGCCCCTGTACGAGCAGATGGGGCCGGAATCCTACACCCCGTTGCAAGTGACCCTGCCTTTTTCCGAAGAGCTGCGCCCCGGAATGCGGCTGGATGTTTTCGACCCCTACGGCCGGGTCCACCACACCCTGGTGATGAAGCGTACCGTCACCGGCCAGGTCATGGAGCTGGAATCCACCGGCAACGCCCGGCGGGATTCCACCGCCGCCGTGAACCGGCAGAGCTGGCGGGATGTATCCGGCCGGATGCTGGAAATCAAAACCGACATCGACGGGATGAAGATCACCCTGTCCGGCAAGTTGGACGGGCAGGACGCCCAGACCCTCATCGAACAGAACCTGGAAGGGCTGACCCTCAGCGCCCAGGCGGGAGAAAAGACCAGCACCCTGACCCTGAAAGCGGGGCAGACTACTCTGACCAGCGCCCAGATCACCTTCAGCGGCATGGTGGAGTTCGCCGACCTGAGCACCCCGGGGCGCACCGCCATCAACGGGGCCAACCTGCGCACCGGTGTAGTGCTGTCCAACTCCGGGTATACCCGCCTGGATCTGGACAGCGGTGTGTTCCAGGTGGGCAAGGACGACACCGTGTATGTGCATCTGGAACCGGACGGCATCACCTGGCGCGGCGGCCAGGACGTGGACGGCGCCACCGCCCACGGCCAGATCCGGGCCACCGAAGACCGGCTGTGGGTCACCTCGGACACAAGATACCAGATGTTCGGCTGGCGCCACGAAGCCAGCGGCACATATCAGTGCCTGGAGATGGAACAGGTGGATAACGCGGTGAGCGTGCCCAACCGCCTGAACGTGGGCGGGGTGTGCTCGGTGCGTACCCTGCTGGCCTGGGACGCCAAGGAACGGGTGGTGCAGACCGACAATTGGGGAAGCCGCGGCATGGCGGCCATGGAGTCCCCGGAACCCCTCTTCTTCGACGCCGGCTCCGGCGTGCTGGACGAAAACGGCGTGTGCTGTATTGAGGCCGCCCCGGTGTACGAGGAGGTCACCAGCCCCACCGTGGAGCGCCGCTGGTATGTGACGCCAACGGCGGCAGGGACCCTCTGGGTGGAAAAGACACCCTGGGGCGCGGTGATCCACGGCACCCCCGGGCTGCCCTTCGACTGGATGGTGGGCAGCGTCCAGCGCGGGTATGAGGGGGTGTACGCGGAAGCGCATGCCGAACCATACCCGGATGTGCGCTGCAAACCGGGAGATTTCCTGAACGAGGAGGTCCTGGAAGAGGTCTTCGGGCCGATTCTGCAAACGGAAAGGGAGGAAAGTGAATGATTGCCATTACAGCAATTTCCAGTGTGGCCACCGGGGAAGGCAAGCGTCTGGTGGTGACCTACAGCGAGGTGAACGACCAGGGCGAGTTTGTGCGCCAGAACATGAAGAAAAACTATGTGGCCACAGCTGCCGAGACCCTGGCGGCCATCGAGACGCTGGAGAAGGACGCCCTGGGCCACATCGGCGGGCAGTAAGGAGGTGCACGGATGGAAACCGGAAAAGCGGTGACCCAACTGGAACAGCAGCTGGTGGACGCCGTGAACCAAAGCCACCTGCACCCGGTGGTGGTGCGGCTGGTGCTGCTGAACATCCTGCACGCGGTGGAGGACAAGCAGCGGGAGCTGGAACAGGAGGGAGACAAGGCGGATGGCTGACAACCTGACCTATTACGACAGTCCCCTGACCGGGGAGGAGCTGGACGCGGCCTTCCGCAAGTTGCCCCAGCTGGATGCCAGCGTGGCCGCGGCGGCCCAAAGTGCCGAACTGGCCGAGAGCTGGACCCAGGGCGGCACCGGCGCCCGGGCGGGGGAGGACACAGACAACGCCCGATACTGGTGTGAGCGGGCCCAGATGGCCGACGGCGCCCTGGGCTGGTATGCCGACGCCGCGGCGCTGAAATCCGCCCATCCCACCGGCCGGGCAGGCCAGTGGGCAGTGGTGGGGGCCAGCGATACGGTGTTTGTGTGGAGCCCGGACGCCAACGCCTGGGTGGAGAGCGGGGCATCCCTGTACAAGGCCCTGTTTTCCCTGGATAAGTGGTCCGGCGGCGGTCCCTTCACCCAGAAAGCCACGGTGACGCCGCTTAACGGCGGGCCGCCGGTGAGTGCCCGCAGCACCCTGTGCAGCGGGTTCGGGGTGGATGATACCCTGGGAGCCCAGGCCTATACCTTGCTGCTGGGCACGGCCGCGGCCCTGGGCAAAACCGGAAACAAAACCTTCGGCGACGGGACCCTGACCCTGACGGTGGCCCAAAAGCCGACGGTGGATGCGGAACTTTACTTTATGGCCAGGAAAGGCGGTGTGTGATATGGGACTTTCGTTTCCCGGAATCGGGATGCAGTTCACCAAGCTGTGGGAAAACCCGAGTCCGAACGATGATTTTGCTGCAACGACCATCTATGTGGATACGACGATCTATGATGCGGTTTTGATTTTGCAGCGGGCGGGGACCTCCTTGTGGATTCCCAGAGGTCAGGACGCGGTGGATACCACCGCCAATGTGTGGGGCAATGGACAGATCGGCGGTGCATTTGACCTCAAGACCCGCCGGTATTATGCGGGCAGCGGAGACCACATCACGATTACCGATTGCCAGGCCTCAACCGGCGGCAGCGGCAATTGGGTGGCACAAAACAACTGGAGTATTCCCATTGTCATCTACGGCGTGAATTTTGGAGGGTAAGGCATGAAGATTTACGATGAGATCACCCGGGAGGAACTCACCGATCCCGACCTGAGTGCGGGGCGGCTGTATGACGGCGAGATCGTCACCGGCCACACCGAGGAATACCTGGAAGTCATGGACGGCACCGTCACCGAGGACAGACCCGAGGGCCTGCGCCGGCTGGTGCCGGCTGCGGAGATCACCGAGGCCTGCCGGTATTACCACAAGTATACCGAGGGAGAACTGGCCGCCATGCAGGGCGGCGATACGCAGGCACGTATCAATGCCTTGGAAGATGAACTGGCTGCGGCCAAAATTCTGCTGGGGGTGGAGTGATGACGCTGGTGGAACTGGCCCGACAGCTGCGGCCAATTATTGAGCAGGCGGTCTCCGCCGCTCTGGATGATGCCACTGCCTTGCAGAGTGTGCCGCTGTTCCCGGTCTGGGCGGAAGATCTGGCAGTGAGCGAGGGGGCGCGGTATCAGCACGGCGGCACGTTGTACCGCTGTGTGCAGGGTCACACCACCCAGGCAGGCTGGGAGCCGGACAAGACCCCGGCTTTGTGGGTGGTCGTGTCGTTGGAGGAGTGGCCGGACTTTGTGCAGCCTACGGGTACCCATGATGCCTACAACACCGGGGATAAGGTGAGCTTCAACGGGGAGCATTACATCTGCAAGATGGACGGCTGTACCTGGTCACCGGAGGATTACCCGGCGGCCTGGGAAAAACAGTAAAGGGGGATGCCATGACCATCGAAGTACGGCAGGGGGATACGGTGCAGCTGACCCTGAATCTGACCAACAACGGAGAACCCTTTGTTCCCACCGATGAGAAGATCGTGTTTTCGGTGGGCAGGTACAAGGATTTGCTGTTCAGCCTGGAAGCAGAGGACGGTACCGTGAAGATCCCCCATGATAAGACCCGGGACATGAACCCGGGAGAATACAAGTTCGACCTGCGGGTGTACGACACAGACAAAAACCTGGTGGCCACCCCGGTGGTGGGGGTGTTCCGGGTGTTGGAGGTCGTGAACCATGACCTGTTATAAGCTGGCGGGGGAGATCACCAACGCCCAAAACATCCGCTGTGAGCTGGGGCAGGCTCCGGTTCTGGCGGCAGAACTGCAGGTGCAGCACTATGCCGGCGGCGCGTCGTACCGGATCGGCCACGGCCTGAAGCTGGACCAGAGCACCAACACCCTGTCGGTGGATACCGCCGACCAGGTGGAACAGGACAACACCCTTCCCGTCACTTCCGCCGCCGTGGCCGCCACGGTAGGCAATATTGAAGTGCTTCTGGGAACCATCTGAGGAGGATCGCTTTTGAGTATTCAGACAGAAATTTCCCGCATCCAGTCGGCCCGGGACACCCTGCGGACCAAGGCGGTAGAGCTGAAGATCTCCGCTGGTACCGAAAAGCTGGACGAGCTGGCCGAGGACTACGGCGGGATCACCAACCAGGGCGGGGTCTCGGCCCAGGTGAAGGAGGGCGAGACCTACACCATTCCCAAGGGCTACCACGACGGTACCGGCACGGTCTCCGGCGTGGCGGGCGGCGGCAACTACAACCTGCAGAGCAAGCAGGCCACCCCCACCAAGAAACCCCAGCAGATCACCCCGGATGAGGGCTATTACGGCCTGTCCGACGTGACGGTGGGGGCCATCCCCTCCCAGTACCAGGATGTGTCCTCGGTGACCGCAGGGGAGGCGGACGTGCTCACAGGCAAGATCATCGTGACGGCGGACGGGTCGGTGGTGCCGGGCAGCATGCCCAACAACGGCACCGTGTCCAAAACCCTGGACGCGGCCAGTACCAGCTATACGGTGCCCAAGGGCTACCACAGCGGCAGCGGTACCGTGAAGATCGTCACCGAGGAAAAGACCGTCACCCCCACCAAGTCCGCCCAGCCCATCACCCCCACGTCGGGCAAGGTGCTGAGCAAGGTGACGGTGAACGCCATCCCGGCCGCCTATGTTGACACCACCGGCGCCACCGCGGCAGCGGGGGAGATCCTGCTGGGAGAGACCGCCTATGCGGGCGGTGCCAAAGTGACCGGCACCATGCCCAACAACGGCAGCGTGAGCAAGGTGCTGGATGCGGGAACCACCTCCATGACCATCGCCGAAGGCTACCACGACGGCACCGGCGGGGTGAGCATCGTGCCCGAAACCAAGAGCGTGACCCCCACCAAGTCGTCCCAGACGGTGAGCCCTACCTCCGGCAAGGTGCTGACCAAGGTGACGGTGGCGTCCATCCCGGCCCAGTACATCACCACCACCGACGCCACCGCCGCCGCTGCGGACATTCTCAGCGGCAAGACCGCCTATGTGAACGGCACCAAACTCACCGGCAGCATGAAGAACAACGGCGCCATCTCCGGCAGCATCGACGGCCTTTCCGGCACCAGCTACACGGTGCCGTCGGGGTATACCAGCGGAGGTACCGTGAGCCTGACCGGGGACATCGAAGAAGCGCTGGCCGACATTTAAGGCGGTGAGAAGATGAGCGTACAAACCGAACTGAACCGCCTGCAGGCGGCCAAGACCGGCCTGACGGCGGTGCTTTCCCAGAATGGGGTGTCAGTACCGGCGGGCACCACCCTGGACGAGTATCCCACCCTGTTCAGCCAGATGGGCATCAGCCTGGCGGTGGGACTGTTCAAGGCAACGTTTGCGGTGGACCGCTGGACAGCGTCCAGCGGAAACTATACCCAGACCGCCGCCGTCACCCCGGTGGCCGGGGTGGAAAACGTCACGGCCGGGTCGGTCATGGCCTCCCCGGTGTTTGTGGCGGATACCTACCCGGACGCCACCCAGCGCCAGGTACGGGTGTCCGGCGGGGTGGTGGATGCCGGGAAAAAGAGCTTCGGCGCCGGCACCATGACCTGCACCACCCGGGGCGGCAGAAAACCGCCCAGCGACGTGGAAGTGTTTTTTCTGGCAAAGAAGGGGGAATGAACCATGCGATTGAACAACGGGGATGTGGTCCTTTGCTGGCCCCTGGCCCTGCATGTGCTGACGGCGGGTTACTTTTACAGCGACGGCAGCCGCCATGAAGCCATCGACCTGCGCACCAACCAGGGCGGCAGCGTGGTCAAGCCGGTGTATGCGGCCGAGGACGGCACCGTGGAGGAAACCCAGATCTGGGACGGGCACACCAAGACCGGCATGCAAAGCTACGGCACTATGATCCGCATCCGCCACGGCGATTATCGGGGTGTGACCTTGCAAACCAGATACGCCCACCTGTCCCGGCTGTGTGTGAGCAAGGGCCAGACGGTCAAGGAGGGCCAGCTCATCGGCTACACCGGGGAGACCGGCAACATCAACGGCGCCCACCTGCACTTTGAGGTGATCCTGGGCGGCAGCCGCCGCAACCCGCTGGTGTGGCTGGACGATGATTTCACCACCGCCAACACCGGCGTGTACACCTACCAGCCCGGGGAATACGCCGCCTCCCGCTCGGCGCAGACTGCCGCTCCGGCCGCTGCCCGGCTGCAGACCATCACCATCGGTCCGGTCAGCCAGGGCGATGCGGACGCCATTCTGGCCCTGTGCAAGGAGCGCAGCCTGGACCAGCTGGGGCTGTACCGCTCGGTCTGGGCCGAGGAGGTGGGGTGATAGCCGTGGACAATGTGACGGATGTGCTGGCGGCGGTTCTGCCGCTGCTGACCGCCTTCTGCGGTTGGGCGGCGGCCCGGCTGACCCGCAGCCGCAGGGAGGAAAAAGCCCTGCGGGATGGGGTCAAGGGCCTTTTGCGGGCCAAGGTCATCGACCTGGGACTGCACTACATCGACGAAAAGGCGGTGCCGCCCTACGGGGTGGAAACCCTGCGCAGCTGCTATGACCCATACATGGCCCTGGGGGACGGGGACCCCTCGGTGACCCACATCATGCGCCGCTGCGAAACCCTGCCGGTGCGTTCCGGCGGGAACTGAGGGAGGAAGAGGATGGAAGAATTCTGGAAAAACCTGGCCGCTCTGCTCAAGGTCAAGACCATCGTGACCCTGGTGGTCATCGGGGTGTTTGCGGCCCTGGCCCTGGCGGGCAAACTGCAGCCGGACACGGTGATGACCATCGTCACCATGGTGGTGGCCTTCTATTTCGGCACCCAGAGCCAGCGGCAGAACAAAGGATGAAGCGGTATGCCTTGTGAGGATTGCACAAGAATCCGCTGTTGATTTCTAACAGAAGGCAGGGGGGAGCCCCTTGACGATGTCGGTGTGGATTGGGTATCATAAGGCAAAAGGAAGGTGCTGCAATGCAGCCGACAGAATGGGGGATACCGTACCTATGACCAAGCAGGAACTGAAAGAAATTCTGGCAGAACAGTTCAGCTGCGACGAGAACGAACTGACTTCGGAAACCACCTTGGCAGAACTGGGCGCAGACCATGAAGATCTGATCGAGCTGGCCTGGCAGTTGGGGGAAGCCATCGGTGTGGAAGTGGACGAAGACCGTCTGCAGGAAGTGGAAACGCTGGACGAACTGTGGCGTCTGGCCAGAGAGATGGAAGAAGAAGCCGAATAAAACCCAACGAACAAAAACGGGGCTTGCTCCGCCTGCGGGATGCCGCTGGCGGGCAGGCCCTGTTGTTTTATGTAAAATGATTGTTGAAGTTGGTGGAGAACAGACGTATCTCTGCCGTTTCAGTCGTTTGTAAAAAGGTGACAAGGGGTTGTTTGCCCCATCATAATAAGGTATAATGACAGAGTACGAGAATACAACGGGAAATGGCCGAAAATCTGGGATCAGGCATTGCCCGTTGAAATTTTGTGTGGCCACGGCTGCGGAAAACGGAGGGGACAGGGTGCTGACGGAACAACAGACAATCTCGGTGATTGTGCCGGTGTACAACACGGCCCCCTATCTGGAAGTCTGTGTAAAAAGCATTCTCTGCCAGACCTACCCCCATCTGGAACTGCTGCTGGTGGACGACGGTAGCACCGACGAAAGCCCGGCCCTCTGCGAGCGCCTGGCCGCACAGGATGGGCGCATCCGGGTGCTGCACAAGCCAAACGGCGGCCTTTCGGACGCGCGGAACTTCGGCATGGGCCATGCCCGGGGTTCTCTGTTTGCCTTTGCGGATTCCGACGACGCTCTTCACCCCCAGATGCTGGACCTGCTGATCCGGGCGATGGAACAGACCGGGGCATCCCTGGCCATGGGTCTGTTCAACGAGGTGACCGACCTGCCCGAAGAACATCCCGTCTATGATCCCCGAACGCTGCCGATCTGCCGCAAGGGGCGGGAAGAGATCTTCCGTTCCATCACGGTGGAATACGTGGTGGCCTGGAACAAGCTCTATCGCCGGGAACTGTTCGAGGACATCCGTTACCCGGTGGGGCGGCTGCATGAGGATGAGTTTGTGGCCCATCGCCTGCTGTGGAAGGCGGAACAGGTGGCCCGGGTGGACCTGCCGCTGTACGACTACCGGCAGCGTCCCCAGAGCATCATGCACACCGCCATTGACCCCCGGCGTCTGGACGGGTTGGCGGCTATGCGGGAACGGGTGGAGTTCTGCCTGGAACAGGGCCGCCCCGACCTGGCCTGCCGGTCGGTGGATTCGCTGCTGGGGGTGACCGAAAGCCTGCTGCGCCGTCAGGACGCCATGACCCCCGAAGCCCGGGACCTGTTTGTCCGGGGCATCCGGGAGGACGCCCGGCGCTGGCCCCAAATCCAGAACCGCACCCAGAAACAGCGGTGGCAATGGCTGTGCACCCTGCCGGCGGCGGAATACTTTGCCCGGAAAGAGCGGCAGGAGCGCCGGGCCAGGGCCATGGCTGCCCTGAAAAAACCTTTGAAGGCCCTTTTGGGCAAAACGGCGGGGCAGGAGGAGTCGAGATGAAAAAGATCAGTGTGATCGTGCCGGTGTACAAGGTGGAAGGGTTCCTGGACCGGTGCGTGGCTTCCATTGCGGGGCAGACCTACCGGAATCTGGAAATCATTCTGGTGGACGACGGCAGCCCGGACAACTGCGGCAAGATGTGCGATGCCTGGGCGGAAAAAGATGACCGCATCCGGGTCATCCACAAGCCCAACGGCGGTTTGTCCGACGCCCGGAACGCGGGCATTGAGGCGGCCACCGGCGACTGGCTGGCCTTTGTGGACAGCGACGACTGGCTGGACCCCCGGATGCTGGAAATTCTGGAAACCCAGGCGGAAAAGCACGGCGCCGAACTGGCCGAGTGCAGCTACCGCAACCTGTACAAGGACATGGTCAAGGAGGAAACCCCCTGCACCGGCCGGGTGACGGTGGCCACCCCGCTGCAGGCCATTGAGGGCAACCTGGACTGGAAAAACTTCAAGCCGGTGGCCTGGAACAAGCTCTACCGCGCCGACATTGTGGGCGCCATCCGCTACCCCAAGGGTAAACTGCACGAGGACGAGTTCACCACCCACAAGTTTTATCTGGCGGCCAAGACCATCGTCTACGTGGATATTTCGGCCTACAATTACGACCGTCGCCGGGAAGGCAGCATCACGGCCCGGTTCAGCCTGCGCAATCTGGATGCCTGCCAGGCTTACCATGAAAAAACCAACGATGTCTGCCATGCGCCGGAACTGGCGCCCATCCGGCAGAAGATGTGCGATACCTACGGCTGGACGCTGTTTGACTGTCTGGCCAAATGCGCCGACGCGGGCCTGAGCGGCCCCGAACTGGACCGGACCCTGGCGGATGCCATGGCGGACCGGCCCATGCTGGAAGAAAACGGTTTGAACCAGCTGTACCGGGAATGCTTCCGAGTGCTGGAGAAAAAGGGCCTGAACGCCTGTGCGGCCTATTGGAAAGGGAAGAGTGGGCAATGACGGAAAACAAAGTCAGCATTGTGGTACCGGTCTATAATGCACAAAAATGGCTGGGATACTGCCTCAATTCTCTCCTGGCGCAGACCTGGACCGAATTTGAGGTCATCCTGGTCAACGACGGCAGCACCGACGATTCGCTGGAAATCTGCCGCAACTACGCCGAACTGGACAGCCGCTTCCGGGTACTGGACGTGCCCAACGGCGGGGTGAGCCGGGCCCGCAACCTGGGTGTTTCCCAGGCCACCGGGAGGTATCTGGTGTTTGTGGACAGCGACGACGTGGTCACCCCGGATATGCTGGAAGTGATGCTGGACTGTGCCCGGCGCACCGGCATGGAGCTGGTGGCGGGGGATATGAGCCTGGTGGATTTTGCCCGGCCGGAAGCTCCCCGGGGCTTGCTGTGCGCCCGCTGGGCCGGCGAGGGTGAGCGGGTGTACGACAAGGAAGCCTTTGCCTGCAACCGGATGCGGCTGATCTTCAACACCAGTTTGCTGGAAGGCCCCTGTGCCAAGTTGTATTCCCTGGACCTGTGGCGGAAGCTGGACCTGCAATTCCCGCCGGAACTGTCCCTGGGGGAAGATTTTGTCACCAACATGCAGTATTATGCCGCCTGCAACGGCATTGCCTTCCTGAACAGGACGGTATACTACTACAACAACGAATCCCAGTCCAACTCCCTGACCCACCAGTACCGCAAGGACCTGTTCGAAACCAAGATGTACCTGATCGAACGGCTGCGGGAGTTCATCGGCCCCCAGGAGGAGATGGACCCAGACGAATGGTCCTGCTATTGCAGCTATGTGGCCTGTACTGGGTTCAAGTGCCTGGCGGCCGTGGTTTCGGACGAGCGGTTTGCAACCCAGGAAGCCCGCCTGGAAGAGGTGCGCAAGATTGTGGATGATCCGCTGTTCCGGGAAGGCTGTGCCCGGAACTCCTGGATTCCCGATGATTTTGTGGCGGCCCGCAAGGCGGTGCTGGACGGCGATGCCGAAAAGACCCTGCACATTCTGCAGACCCCCACCCCCCAGCTTGTGCAGAAAAAGCGGGAGCTGGAAGAAAAGGTGCAGGCAAAGAAGGCAAACTTCAAAACCGGATGCAAGCATGTGCTGCAAAAGGTGTTGTATCCCCTGCAGCGCCTGAACCGGTATATCAACCGCCTGCAGACCCAGGAACTGCAGAATCAGCTGCAGAATATGGCGGTGCAAAGCCAGAAATTGCAGCTGGATGCTTCTCTCTCCACGGCCCACAAAAAGCAGAAGGCCGATTTCGAAAGCTGGATGACCGAAGTCCTGGACCGAAAGTCCCAGGAACACACCGCAGAACTGGCCACCCTGCAGCAGACGCTGGAGCAAACGCTGGAACAGTTCCGCCCGGTCTTGTCGGTCACCGACACTCTGAAGCAGCTGAAGTCGGACATGGAGATGGTGCGCGGCGCCCTGTGGAACGAGACCAAGACCTTCGAACAGCAGCAGGTCATGGAACTGCGGCAGAAGAAGAAGGCCCTGATGCTGGCCACCGCCGAACACCAGAACATCGGCGACGCCGCCATCGACCTGGCAGAACAGAACCTCCTGCTGCAGTATTTCCCGGATTACTTCCAGGTGGAGTTTTCCACCTATGAGATGCCCAACAAGTACCATTTCCTGCAGGCCATCATCAATCCGTCGGATATACTTTTCATCAACGGCGGCGGCAATATGGGCAGCCTGTACCGGGAAGAGGAAGAACTGCACCGCCGGATTGTGCAGGATTTCCCCAACAACAAGATTGTGATCCTGCCCCAGACCATCTATTTTGCCGATACCCCCGAAGGACAGGCCGAGCTGGCTCTGTCTGCCCGGGTGTACAACCACCACAAGGACCTGACCATCTTTGCCCGTGGCCGGGAAAGCTATGACTTTGCCTGCCGCCATTTCTACAACGCCAGGGTCAGACTGATGGCGGATGTGGTTCTTGCGCTGCACCGGGACTACGGCTTTGACCGCAGCGGCGTGCTGCTTTGCCTGCGGGGGGACGGGGAAAGCGTTCTGGCACAGCAAAACCAGCAGATTCTGGACACGGTGCAGCGCATTGACCCCGATGTGGAAATCCGCACGAACATTGCGGAGCAGGATATTTCCCGGGTGGACCGCGCCGCCGTGGTCAACGATGAGCTGCAGCGGTATGCCCGGCGCCGGGTGGTGGTCACCGACCGACTGCACGGCATGATCTTTGCGGCGGTGACCGGCACGCCCTGCGTGGTGCTGGACAACGCCACCCACAAGAGCCGGGATTTTTATGAAACCTTCCTGCAGGACTCCAATGCCGTTTTCTATATCGGCACCGACTGTGACCGCCTGGAAGAAGCCATCGCACAGGCGTTGGCGGTGGAAACGCCCACCTACAGTGTGTTTGAAAAAGCGCCCTTTGACGATTTGAATGCCTTGCAGTAAGATAGGGCAGTGACAGGACAGTGGGCGCACTGTCCGCGACTTTTACAAAGAAGGAGGGATGAACGCATGGATAAGATCGCTGTGCTGATCCCCTGCTACAATGAAAGCGCCACCGTGGAAAAGGTGGTGAAGGATTTCCGCCGGGCATTGCCGGAGGCTGTCGTTTATGTGTACGACAACAACTCCACCGACGGCACCGCAGAGCTGGCGGCCCGGGCCGGGGCCATTGTGCGGCACGAGTACGCCCAGGGCAAGGGCAACGTCATGCGGCGGATGTTCCGGGAAATTGACGCCCAGTGCTACATTCTGGTGGATGGGGACGACACCTATCCCGCCGAGGTAGCCCCCGCCATGGTGGAACCCATCCTGAGCGGCCGGGCGGAAATGGTGGTGGGCGACCGCCTGTCCTCCACCTACTTCACCCAGAACAAACGCCCGTTCCACAATTTCGGTAACAGCATTGTGCGTTCGTCCATCAATTTCCTGTTCCATACCGAGATCAAGGACATCATGACCGGGTATCGGACGTTCAGTTATGAGTTTGTCAAGACCTATCCGGTGCTTTCCAAGGGATTTGAGATCGAAACCGAAATGACCATCCACGCCATCGAGCGCAACATGCGCATCGAAAATGTGGTCATCGAATATCGGGACCGCCCGGCGGGCAGTGTCTCCAAGCTCAACACCTACTCCGACGGGTTCAAGGTGCTGAACACCATTGTCCGGCTGTACAAAAATTATCACCCCTTCTCCTTCTTCGGGGTTCTGGCGCTGATCATGTTCCTGGTCAGCCTGCTGTTCTTTATTCCGGTCTTCGGGGAATACCTGGTCACCGGGCTTGTGCCCCGCCTGCCAACCCTGGTGGTCTGCGCCATCGGCACCCTGGCGGCGCTGCTGCTGCTCATGGCCGGGCTGATCCTTTCCACCATGCAGCAGAAGGACCGTCGGGATTTCGAGATGTGCCTGATCCAGTGCGCCGAACGCAAGAGCAAGCTGAAATAACAAATCGAAAAATCGGAAGGGAAAATACAATGAGTATTAAAATCAAGCGCTATATTGACTGTTACATTCCGGTAACCACCTGCAATCTGCGGTGTTCCTACTGCTATATTGCCCAGCAGGGCCTGTTCAAGAATGCGCTGCCGGATTTTGAACACACCGCCCAGGAAATCCGGAAGGGACTTTCGGCGGAAAAGATGGGCGGTACCTGTGTGTGCAACCTTTGCGCCGGCGGCGAAACCCTTCTGGCGGAGGAAGTGCTGGAAATCATCCGTCAGCTGCTGGAGGAAGGACATTTTGTCTCAGTGGTGACCAACGGAACCCTGACCCATCGTTTTGAACAGCTGGCGGCCTTTCCGGAAAATTTGCGCCGGCATTTGTTTTTGAAGTTTTCGTTCCATTATCTGGAACTCAAGCGGCTGAATCTGTTTGAACAATATTTTGCCAATGTGAAGCTCGTGCAGAAGGCCGGCATCTCTTTTACGGTGGAGATGACCCCCTGCGATGAGGAAATTCCCCTGATTCCCGAAATCAAGCAGGTTTGCATGGACAACCTGGGTGCATTGTGCCATGTGACCATCGCCCGGTCGGACATTGACCCGGACCAGCGTATTCCCCACCTATCGGAACATTCTTTCGAAGAATACAAGCAGATCTGGGGCAGCTTTGATTCGGATCTGTTCAATTTCAAAAAGTCCATTTTTTACCAGAAGCGGAACGAATTCTGCTATGCGGGAGATTGGACTTTTTATGTGAACCTGGGCAACGGGGAAGCCACCCAGTGCTATTGCGGCAAAGGAATCGGCAATATTTTCACCGACGACAAACTGCACTTTGAGGCCATCGGGAAAAAATGCACCCAGGCCCACTGCTACAACGGCCATTCCTGGCTGACTTTCGGGGATATCCCGCAGCTGAAATCCCCCACCTATGCGGACATGCGCAACCGGGTGACTGTCACCGGGGAAGAATGGCTGGGCCCGGAAGTCAAGGCAGCTTTCAGCACCAAACTGTGCACAACAAACCGAAAATATCCGTTCTGGAAACGATATCGGATTGACCATGAAAAGTGAAACACAGAAGAATAGCGATGATGTTCATTCTTTCGTAGAATAACGCAAATAGGAGTCGATTTAATGTTATATCTGGCAAGCATTCTGGTAACTGTGCTGCTGTATGTCATGGTGTTTCGCACAAAGGCACGGATGAAGGTGAAATTTTCACGCTGGCAAAAGATCGGCTGTGTTCTGGCAGCGGTGATGCCGGCGTGGGTTTGCATCGGTAACCTGCGGATTCCCTTCTTGTATTATTGGGATTACAGTTGCTACTACAATATGCAGTTAGGGCTGGAAAACAATTTTTCGGAAAATGCAGTGGAAGGCGCCAAAACTTTTTTTGTGGCGCTGATGCAGGACGATTACACGCCCCTGATCAACTTATTTGATGCGTGGGCCTTTGCGCTGAGCAATAAAACGGCAAATGCCTTTGTTGCCTGCAATTTTATCATTGCGGTTTTGCCTATGCTTATTCTGGTGTCTACCCTGCTGGCTTACCTGTCCGGCAAGGTAGAGTTACGCCACAAAAAGGCTTTCTGGGTGCTGGGAATGGCTCTTTGGTTTTCTTTCCCACTGCTGTATGCAGCCGCCAGTAAGGGGCAGCCGGACTTCTTTGGTCTGAACTGGATTCTGCTGATCCTCCTTCTGACCCTCGATTACCGATTTGAAACATGGCAAAGCGAACGTCTGCTGTACATCTTTGTGGCGGTTGTTATGTTGATCCTGACCCGCCGGTGGTATATGTACTGGCTGGTGGGGTATCTGGCTTGCTATGCCGTTCTGGAACTGCTTTGGCTGATTGGTCGGTATAGGTCCCACCAGGCGTGGAAAAAGCCGTTGCGCAACGCACTTTGTTATCTGGTCCTGTGCGCCGGAGTCGGGATGCTTGCGCTGCATAAGCTGATTTTTCGCATTCTGGCATATGATTATTCGGAGCACTATGCTTCGTATCTCGGCGGCGGTCTCGGTCAGGAATTGCAAAGTCAAGCATGGCATTATGGCCTGCTGTACATGGTGGTGATGGCGGCAGGCATTATCTACGGCACATACAAAACGGAATTGCGGGCACTGACCTGGAGTTCTGTGGGAACCTTCGGAATTGCGATTTTCCTGTTCACCAGGGTTCAGAATATGGATGTGCACCAGTCGTTGCTGCTTTTGATGCCGGCAATGACGTTGGTATTTGTGGGAATTATGGGCCTTTGCTCACTGCGGGGAAAGGCGGTTTGTGGTGTTACGGGCGCTGTTTTGCTGGCAGGCAGTCTGGCACAGGGAATGAGCCAGCATGTGAATGGTTCTGTTCCGTACCTGCTTTCCGATGCAAAGGCCTACCGGGAGGAAAGAACGGATTTCGCGGATGTGCAGAAAGTGGCGGATTGGATCCGGACCCATGTGGGCGAAAACGAGATGGCCTATATGATTCCCCATGGGAGTCCCTACAATCCGGATGTGTTCCGGTCTATTGATCTGCCGGATACCTATGTGCGGGATCACCTGTACTACGGCTCGGCTGTGCTGGGAACCCATGAGTTCCCGGAAGGATTGTTGACGGCCAAATATGTGATTACCAGTGATCCGCTTTGTGATATTGGTCTGGCGACAAAATACAACGACGCGTTTTTGAACGGACCGGCCAAGACCAAATTTGAGTTGGTGGAAACCATGTACTTTGAAAACGGGTACACCTTCTATTTCTACGAGCGCAGCCAGCCCTATGACAGGGAAGAAATTGCGTATTACCGGAACCTGACCGCAGAGGAAAACGAAAAATTCCCGGAACTTTACGGGGCCGTGTTGGATCGCCTGGAAAAAGAATTGGAAGCATAATTTCCATATGGGATAACGATGGACTTGCAGAGGAAAACAAACATGTTGAAAAAAGTTGGTGTGCAGAAGTGGACCTGGGTGGTGTTGTTTCTGCTGCTGGTGCTGTTCTTTACCAAGATCACCCCGCTGGTGGTGTTTGATTCGGACGACTGGCTGTATGTTTCTTACAGAAGAATGCCGGTGCCCATCTGGGGGCACTGGAACCCGTCCCGGGTATTTCCGGAATTGCTGATGCCGTTTGTCTCGTCTTTGGGGGCATTGGTGCTGTACCCGCTGACAGGAGATTATATGGGCACCCTTACCTTGGTGTTTGCCGTTACGGTATCGCTGGTCATTGTGGTGTACATATATGCGGCCTGTAAGCTGGTGCAAAGCAAAATGGCGATCAGCCCCCGCCTGGCTTTGGGCGTATCCGTGCTGTTTCTGATTCTGCATTTCCTGATTTTCAAGGTGGGGGATGGGGAAAATTATTCTCTGTTCTATGCCAACGATGTAACCTGCTATTTCTACTATACCATTCCGTCCCTTTTGAGTTTTATCCTCATTGCGGCGCTGGAATTGCACCCGGAATGGTGCGATTTGACAAACGGAAAATTTCACTGGCGGAAAGCACTGGTAATCCTGGTGGCATATCTTCTGGTGTATTCCAACCTGTACTGTTCCTATCTGCTTACTTTGTGGTGTGGTTTGCGGATTTTGCTCAAAATCAAAAAGCCCTTTTCCCTCAAAAAGTTGGTCGGCAACAGTGTGTTCGAATGTCTGGTGATTCTGGCCTGGTTCGTTTCGCTGGTATTTGAACTTTCCGGTGGGCGGGCGCAGGATTTTGGCGAAGAAACCATTGCCGCAAAGTTGGCGCAGGCGCTAGTGAGTTATGCAAAAATCCAATACAGCACTGTGTTCCTGATTTTTGCTGTTGTATGCATTGCTGTTGGGGGAGTTTTGCTTTTCCAAAATCGGAAAGAAGAACAGGCCAGAACCACCCAGAAAATTCTTGTTTACATGCTGGTCTCTTTTGTTCTTTCGGTGGTGTATTTGCTCCTCCTTTCGGCTGTGACAACGCCGACATATGTTTCCAGGCCGGAAGTGTTGTTGGGAGCCTATACCTGGGGATTGGCTATCCTGGGAGTTTTGGTTGCTTATATTCTGAAAAAGGTGCCGGCCTTCAAATTGGTTCTTCCGTTGTTAGGTTGCCTTTTTTTCTTCGGGCTCAACAGTTACAACATGGAATTTGTGGCTACGGCTTATGCCGAGGTGAATGTATTTACGATGCACGATATCGGCAACGATCTGGTGCAGCAATTCATTGACGCCACCGAAAAGGGAGAGGACTGCCTGGAATTGCACATCCCGGATCTTGGAGGAAAATGGCCATTGCCGCAGGAAATTCTCGGCGAACGTATTTCCCACACCCTGTACAAGCACCGGGTAATTCCCTATGAGATTGATACGGTGGTTGTGCTGGATGATTCCTTCAACGCAAAATACTGGATTCAATATGATGAAAATCAGTAAATATAGCTGCGATGAAACGCAGATAGGGAGGTCCCAGCCATGAAACATTCCTCTTTGCCGGTCTTGTACATTGTCATTCCCTGCTACAACGAAGAGCAGGTCCTGCCCATCACGGCGCCGCTGTTCCTGCAGAAGATCACCGATCTGGCCGCCGCGGGCAAGATCAGCCCGGACAGCCGGGTGCTGTTTGTCAACGACGGTTCCAAGGACAAGACCTGGTCCATCATCTGTGACCTGGCCAAGCAGGACCCGCACTATCTGGGCATCAGCCAGAGCCGCAACCGCGGCCACCAGAACGCCGTGCTGGCCGGCCTGATGGAAGCCAAGGACAAGTGCGACATCACCATTTCCATCGACTGCGACGGCCAGGACGACATCAACGCCATGGATGCCATGGTGGACGCCTACCATGACGGCTGCGAGATCGTGTACGGGGTGCGTTCCAGCCGCCAGACCGACACCTTCTTCAAGCGGTTCACCGCCGAAAGCTTCTACAAGCTGCTCAACGCCATGGGGGCGGAGGTGGTGTTCAACCACGCCGACTACCGCCTGATGAGCGCCCGCGCGCTGCAGGAGTTCGCCAATTTCAAGGAAGTGAACCTCTTTTTGCGGGGCATGGTACCGCTGGTGGGCTTCAAATCCACCTCCGTGGCCTACGAGCGTCACGAGCGCATTGCGGGCGAGAGCCATTACCCTCTGTCCAAGATGCTCAGCCTGGCCTTTGACGGCATCACCAGCCTGTCCATCAAGCCCATCCGGTTCATCACCGGCTTCGGCGTGTTGGTGGCGGTTGTCTCCTTCCTGGGGGTACTGTGGGCGGTCATCGAAGCCATTCTGGGTGCTACGGTGTCCGGCTGGGCCAGTATGACCAGCATCATCTGCTTTGTGTCCGGTGTGCAGCTCATCTGCCTGGGTGTGATCGGCGAATACATCGGCAAAATTTACATGGAAACCAAGGCCCGTCCCCGGTACATCATCAGCGAGCGTACCTGGGAACAGGAATAAACCTGCTACAAATGCAAAAAGACCTTCCCCACGGCATCTGCCGGACGGAAGGTCTTTTGTATTTACATGGTGGCCAGAACCCGGAGCAAAGGCCCCCAGGCGTTGGCCCGCAGCAGCCAGGCTGCCAGCCGGGCCTTTTTGCCGGTGCCGGGGGGCGGGTCCAGCAGGCTTTGCCGGGCCAGGGGCACCCCCAGAAGCCGCTGGGTCTGGGCCAGGGCGGTCTTTCTGTCCGGGGCGTATTGCAGGATGTAGCGCAGAATGCCCAGCACCTTGCCGTACTGCCAGCCCCGGAAGGCGTCTTCCTCAGCTTTGACCAGGCTGTTGGGCCCGGCAATGTGGAACAGCTCATACTGCCGCTGCATCAGGGGAATCTCGTCGTCGCACACCCCGGCATAGAACCGGTGCATGGCCGACCCTTCGTGCTGGTCGTAGTGGTAGAGCTTTTGGGGGCACACCGCAATGGAACGGCAGCACAGCAGGTAATCCTGCACAAAATAGGCGTCCTCGCACCGGCGGACCCCGGCGGGAAAGGCCAGCCGGTTATTCCGGATGAGGGCGGTCAGAAACAGCTTGTTGCAGGGGTAGTTGGTGTACACGGGATTGGCATACCGGGAAGGGGTGGCCCGGAAGATATCCAGGGGCACCACCTCCTGCCGCACCTTCTCGTTCCAGTCCGAAAGGTCAAAGACACAGCACACCGCCATCTGGTTGTCGCCCAGGGTGCGGTAGAGGGTTTCCAGGTAACCGGGCTCCACCCGGTCGTCCCCGTCCACAAAGGCTAGATACGCCCCCTGCACGGCCTGGATACCGGCGTTGCGGGCTGCCGAGACCCCCGCATTTTTCTGGTGCAGCACCCGCACGCGGGGCTCTTTGGCCGCCCAGGCGTCGCACAGCGCCGCCGAACCGTCCCGGCTGCCGTCGTCCACCAGAATCGCTTCCCAGTTCTGCCAGGTCTGGGCCCGCAGGCTTTCCAGGCAGGCATCCAGATAGGGGGCGCAGTTGTAAACCGGGATGACGATGGAGATCAAGTCTTGCATACACAGGGTCCTTTCGTTGGGAATTTATTGCCCCATGCGGCCGGTATGGCCCCGCAAAAAGTCCACCGCGCCCCGCCATTCGCCGTAGCTGCGGCCCTTGCGGTGGCCCAGGGCGGCGGCCGCCAGGCAGCAGGCCCCACCCTTGAGGGCGGCCGGCGTGCCGGCCAGGCGGCGATAGGCAGCGCCGCGGCCCCGGCAGCGCAGGGTCAGGGTGTTGCGGGTGATGTAGTACACCGACAGCATTCCCCCCGCCGTGCCTCCGGCCTTGTGGTGCAGCACCGCGTCGGGCAGATACCACAGGGGCACACCGGCTTCGGTCAGCCGGATGCAGTAATCCACATCCTCACAGTACATGAAGAGATCTTCGTCCAGATACCCCACCTTCTCGATGACGCTGCGGGGCAGCAGCACACAGCAGAAGGTGATGAATCCCACCTGCTTCTTTTCGGAGTAGGCGGGCCCATCCTTGGCGTGGCCGCCCAGATGCACCACCTTGCCGGTGCGGCGGTCCAGGGTACCTCCCGCAAACCAGATTTCATCCGGCGGGTCCATGAACAGCATTTTGGGGCAGGAAACCCCCTCCGGCGGGGTCTGGGTCATCAGCTTTTCCAGCATATCGGGGGCGCAGACGGTGTCGTTGTTCAGCAGCATGACCCAGTCGGCTCCGTCCGCCAGCGCCCGGCGCATGCCCAGATTGTTCACCGCCGCAAAGCCGCGGTTTTCCTTCTGGGGCAGAAAAACCACCTGTCTGTGGGCCGCGCTCTGCAGCCGCTGCACCGAATCGTCGGTGGAAGCGTCGTCCAGCAGCAGCACCTCAAAGTCCTGCCAGGTCTGGGCCCGCAGGCTTTCCAGGCAGGCCAGGGTATCCTGCCAGCCGTTGTAGTTGGAAATCACAATTCCCAGTTTTGGCATAAGGCGGTCCTTCTCTTTCCATTGTTCACTATTTTCATATCACAAGTCTATCATATTGTAAACAGGAATTCAATAAAAGGGAAACCGCACAAAAAAGCACCCCTGCCCGGGCGCAGGGCCATGGGCAAGGGTGCAGGTGGGAACTTATTCGTTGTCGGGCACCGGGGCTTTCAGCAGCGCCAGCAGTCCGGCCGTTACCACCGACCCGGCTGCCAGAGCAACCAGAAGAAGCCAGGGACGCTCGGCCAGGGGCAGCAGATACAGCCCGCCGTGAGGGGCCGGCACCCCGCAGCCGAACAGCATGGAAAGAGCACCCGCCAACGCGGAACCGGCCATACAGCTGGGAATGACCCGCAGCGGGTCCCGCAGGGCAAAGGGAAGGGCGCCTTCGGTGACGAAGGAGGCTCCCAGCAGATAATTCATCAGGGAAGAGTGGCGTTCGGTTTTGGTGAACCGACGGGGAAACAGGGTGCAGGCCAGGGCCACGCCCAGCGGCGGCACCATGCCGCCCAGCATGACCGCGGCCATGAACCGCTCCTGCCCGGCGGCCAGGGTGACGGTGCCGAACAGGTAGGCGGCCTTGTTCACCGGTCCGCCGAAGTCCACGGCCATCATGCCGCCCAGCACGGCGCCCAGCACCATCCGGCTGCCGCCGCGCATGGACTCCAGGCATTGGTACAGCCAGTCATTGAACTGGCCCAAAGGCGGGTTGATCAGCACCACCATGAACAGGGAAATCAGGGTCAGCCCCAGAACGGGGTAGAGCAGGGTGGTCTTGAGGGGGTCCAGCCCGGCAGGAAAACGGCTGAACAGCTTGCGCAGCCCCCGGATGAGCCAGCCGGACACGAACCCGGCCAGAATGGCCCCCCAGAACCCGGAGGAAATCCAGGTGCTTTCGGGACCGATGGTCACCCCCTGGTAAGCCAGGAAGCCCCCCATCATGCCGGGCAGCAACGCAGCCGGACCGGCCATGGCGCTGGCCACAAAGCCGGCCATGATGGGGTACATCATCCGGAAGGCAAGCTGTCCCACCAGGGTGACCAGCCAGGACAGGGAGGTACCACTTCCGAAGGTGATGTTGCCCACGTTGGCCCGGTCCAGAAAGTAGCCCAGGGCAATGAGGATGCCCCCGCCGGTGACAAAGGGAACCATGTGGTTGATGCCGTTCATCAGGTGGGCGTACACATGCTGGCCCCGGCTGCGCAGATTATCCCGGGAGGCGGACAGGGGCGGAAAGAAGGTTTCGTCGTTGGGGTTTATGTTCATCACCGGCACACCTCCCGAAACCGCCCGCCGCAGCAGGGCTTCGGGATGGCGCAGGGCTTCGGCCACCGGCACAATCAGCACCGGCTTGCCCGCAAAGCGGTTCAGGTCCACCGTGCGGTCGGCCGCCACCACAATGCACCCGGCGGCGTCGATCTCGGCCGGGGTCAGCACATTGCGGGGGCCGTCGGCGCCATTGGTCTCCACCTTGAGGGAAATGCCCATGGCGGCCGCCTGGCGTTCCAGAGCCTCCGCCGCCATAAAGGTGTGGGCCACCCCCATGGGGCAGGCGGTCACCGCCAACACCTGGCAGGGGCCCTTTTCCGGGTCCCGGGCGGCGGGCTGGCTTGCCGCGGCGGGGGTTTCCCGGTCGGCAATGACCTGCAAAAACGCTTCCGGGGTCCGGGCTTCCAGCAGCTGTGTGCAGAAATCCGGGTCCATCAGAAGGCGTGCCAGATCGGCCAGCACCGCCACATGCAGGTTGGCGTCGGTGTCCGGCACCGCAATCTGAAACAGCAGCCGCACCGGGGCGCCGTCCAGTGCCCCGTAGTCCAGGTCTTCGCACAGGGTCATGGCGGCCAGGGCGGGTTTGGCCACCCCGGCGCTCTTGGCGTGGGGAATGGCCACCCCGCCGCCCACACCGGTGGAACCCTGGGCTTCCCGGTCCAGCACTTCCCGCTCATAGCGGGCGGCGTCGCGCAGGCAGCCCCCGTCGTCCAGCAGGGCGGTCATGGTGTGGATGGCAGCGGCCTTGTCGGCCACTTTGGCCCCCAGCACGATTCGCTGCGGGCTCAGCAGTTCGGTGATGCGCATGGTAGTGTTTTCCTGTTCCGTGTGTTGTTTACGAAAACGGCGGCCCTGCCGCAGAAGGCGGGGCCGCCGTTGAGAATGATTCAGTTGTAATACCGGATCAGTTCAGGATGGTCAGTTCGGTATCGGGATCGAACAGGTGGATCTTGTTGGTATCCATGGCCATGACAACCTTGCTGCCGCGGCGAGCCTTGGAGGTGGGGGCAACACGAGCCATCAGGTTCTGGCCCTGATAGGTCAGGTACAGGTAGATCTCAGCGCCCATCAGTTCGGAAACTTCCACTTCGGCGTTGATCTTGCTGTCGGGATGCTTGGCCAGGAACTCTTCGTCGTCCTTCATGTCTTCGGGACGGATGCCGACCTTCAGGCTCTTGCCGACGTAAGCGTCCAGCTTGCCGTCCGCGGTCTTGGCCTTCGGCAGAGGAATGTCGGTGCCGGCCAGATCAACAGAGTACTGGTCGCCGTTCTTCTTCAGGGTGCCGTCCAGGAAGTTCATCTGCGGGCTGCCGATGAAGCCGGCAACGAAGATGTTGCAGGGATAATCGTACAGGTTCTGCGGGGTATCGACCTGCTGGATGACGCCGTCGCGCATAACCACGATGCGGTCGCCCATGGTCATGGCCTCGGTCTGGTCATGGGTAACGTAGATGAAGGTGGTAGCCAGCTTCTTGTGCAGCTTGATGATCTCGGTACGCATGGAGGTACGCAGCTTGGCGTCCAGGTTGGACAGAGGTTCGTCCAGCAGGAAGACGGCCGGGTTACGGACCATGGCGCGGCCCAGGGCAACACGCTGACGCTGACCACCGGACAGAGCCTTCGGCTTACGGTCGAGCAGGTGTTCGATTTCCAGGATCTTGGCGGCTTCACGCACGCGCTTGTCGATCTCGTCCTTGGGCATCTTGCGCAGTTCCAGGCCGAACGCCATGT
>PPYE01311394.1_pt1 | contig 27488 bp, 36 predicted proteins | sample 1559881 | NCBI WGS metagenome assembly PPYE01 (sample SAMN08240022, study PRJNA423297) | Human gut metagenome, whole genome shotgun sequencing project. | reverse complement strand
CTGCTGGCAGGCAGAACGGCTCACAGGAACGAGGCGGGATCTAGCGTCCTCGCCTCTGATTATAACACAACGGAGGTAAACGAATGATTAAAACCGAAACACTGGGTGATGTTGTAAAGAAACTCAAAATTAAGCCGTGCCCTTTTTGCGGGGACAAAACACCTATCATCGACGAAGTGGAATCTCATGTTTTTGAGATACAATGCCACTCCTGCAGCGCCAGCCTCGGATATTTCCAGACGAAAGAAGACGCCGTAAAGGCATGGAACAAAAGACAAGTAAGGAGGCTTAAAGATGCGTAAGATCATTTTTCGTGGTTTTTCAAGGGCTGAGAATAAATGGTTATATGGCGATCCATCACAATGTTTGTATCCCCTTATTGAAAGCGTCGGACTGAAAACAGGGCTAAAAGACAGTGAAGGACGCGAGATCTTCGAGGGCGACATTTTGGCCTTTGAGATTTTGCGCGGGAAAAACTCTCGGGGCTGCGTGGAATATAGCGACGAGAAAGCGCAGTACGTGGTGCCGTTTCAGCGCGGTAAGTATGAAAGATCGCTGTCGTGGATATGCTCACTAGGCAAACCCGTCGTCATCGGGAATGTCTACGAGAACCCTGATCTGCTCGAACAGGAACAACCCAATGCCTGACCTCGACCTCTCCGCCCTCACCGAGGACGAGCTGAACGACGTGTACGAGGACATGAGCCCGGACGAGCGCGCTCACTTCTGCGCCCAGATGGACGCACTGGCGGCCGAAGACTACGAGGCTCGCATGGGCGACCTCGCAAAGGATTTATACGGAGGAATCTAAATGCTCGAACAACCGAAGATCCATTTCGACAGCGACACAATGAAAGTCAAGATCTGCAAAGAATGCAAGGGGCTGGGCAACGTCCAGAATAACTATGGCATCTGGATGCCCTGCTCCAACTGCCACGGACAGGGACGGATCGTCGTCAAGACCAATGAAACAGAATTTAGTATCACACAGATCGACTTCGCGGCCGACGGCCAGCTGCTGATCGAGGCGCCGCAGGAAGAAGACGACAAAAAGCTCGAGGAGCTGAAAGAAGAGGTCCTCGACGCGATAGACGCAATGGAAGACGAAGAAGAGGAGGAAGACACATGCCCAAGCTGTACGAACTGACGAACGAATACCTTGGCTTCTGGGACTCATTGAATGACCCGGAAACCGATTGGGACGCCGCGGAAGAGAAACTGAAAGGCATCGAAGCGGCGCTGGACAGCAAGGTGGAGAACTGCGCGCGGGCGATCCGCGGCATGGAAAGCGACGCCGAAAGCATCGCGGTGGAGATCGAGCGTCTGACACGGCGCAAGCGCGCCCTCGAAAACAAGACCGAAAGCCTGAGAGGGTACGTACAGGGCGAGATGATGGCCGCCGGACGCGACAAAGTGCAGACAGACCTGTTCACCGTCGCCCTGCAGAAATCGCCCGCCAAGCTCATCGTCCACGCCGAAGCGGACATCCCTCGAGAGTATTTCAAAATTATTCCCGAGACGGTGCAGCTGGACAAGGACGCCGTCAGGACGGCGCTCAAAGCCGGGAACGCCGTCCCTGGATGCGAACTGGCGCAGGGCTACCACCTGCGCATCCGCTGACATGTTCGTAGTGCAAAACGCCGCCGACCTCGTGCCGGAACACCGGCGTATCCTGCTCTACTCCCAGCCCGGCCTGGGCAAGACGTCGTGCCTGGCGGAACTTCCCGGCAGGACGCTGATCATCGACTGCGACAAAGGGTACAAAGTCCTGATCGGCATGAACAAGCGCAACGTCGACATCGTGCAGGTCAGCGACAACCCCGACGAAGTGCTCGAGATCGTCGAAGACCTGCAAAGGGAATGCGCCTACGACACGGTCTGCCTCGACTCGCTGACGCAGTACCAGAACCGCGCCAAGGCGCACTACGTGAAGATCGGCAACAACGGCAAAAAGATGGAACTGGGGCAGTACCAAGACATGGATTACGACACGCTGCACCTGTACGACGCGCTCGACAGGCTGAAATGCCACGTCGTCCTGACAGCGTGGGAAGACCAGTTCGAAAAGACGCTGGCGACCGGCGAGCGCATCTACATCGCCAAGCCGCAGCTGTTCCGCAAGGGGCTGGTCGACGCCATGTGCGGCGTGGTCGACGTGGTCGGCAAGATCTCGGTCACGCCCGACGGACAGAGATACATCGTGCTGAGCGGCGACCTTTCCACGGTCGCCAAGGACCGGATCGAAAAGCGGCCCTGGTGCTGGCCGCAAGACTTGATCCCCGCAAACAATTCCAAGGAGGAAAAATAAAAATGGTGAGATGGAACTATGACCCGAACAACGTTACGACTTCTTTTGAGATGGTCCCCGAAGGCGTGCACCGCGTGCGCATCGCCAAGGCCGAAGACGACAAGCCGACCAGCAAGACCGGCGAGCCGATGATCACCCTGACGCTGGACGTGAGCGGCTACAACGGGACCTTGAAATTCTGGATCCCGTTCCTGTCCGCCAATCCGGGCATTACGAACGCCCGCCTGAAAGAGATGGCCGAGGGCTTCGGCTGCCAGGTCGACGACGGCCAGGGCGGCGTGCCTTTCAAGACCTGGATCGGCAAGATCGGCGTCGTCGAAGTGGAACACGTCCCCCAGCAGAAAGACCCCAGCAAGATGGCCGCGCAGATCAAGCGTGTAATCCCCTTCGCTGAAGCGCGCGAGCTGAGCCTGCCGAACTGGCAGGAACCGGGGCAGCCCAAAGTGGCCGCGCCGGCCATGAACGCTCCCGGCCCCATGCCCATGGGACAGCCTGCCTACCCGCAGCAGCCCGGCCCCATGCCGCAATCCTACCGGAACAACATGCCCAATGCGGCCGGACAGGGGTACAACGTTTAACCTGAGGCCGTACCAGCGCGAGTGCATCGACTCGATCCCCGAGTCCGGAAGCTACCTGATCCAGATGGCGACGGGGCTCGGCAAGACGGTCACCATGTCGCGTATCCCGCGGCGGGGGAGGATGCTCATCCTCTCCCACCGCGAGGAGCTGGTGCGGCAGCCGCGCAAATATTTCCCCTGTTCCTTCGGCATTGAGCAGGGGAAATCTTATTCGGCGGGGGAGGAGATCGTCAGCGCCAGCGTGCAGAGCATGAGCAAGCGCCTGGAGCGTTTTTCGCCGGACGACTTCGACGTAATCGTCACCGACGAAGCGCACCACGCGACCGCCGCAACCTACCGGAAAATCTACGAGTGGTTCCGGCCGCGGCTGCACCTCGGCTTTACCGCCACGCCCAACCGGGCCGACGGCACGGGGCTGGAAGCGGTCTTTTCGGACATCATCTTCGAGCGCGACCTGCCCTGGGGCATCCGCAACGGCTGGCTCTCCCCGATCCGCTGTCTCCGCGCCGAGATCGGCTACGACCTGCGCGGCGTAGCCAGGCGGATGGGCGACTACGCCCCCGGCGAACTGGAGCGCGCCGTCAACATCGAAGGCGCCAACAAGGCCATCGCGGAAGTTTACGCCAAAAAAGCCGTGGGGCAGACGCTGGTCTTCGCCGTCTCGGTGGCGCACGCCAAGGCCATCGCCAGGGAGATCCCCGGCGCGGTTGCCGTGGCCGGCGGCGAAGAACGCGCCGGAACGGTGGCCGCGTTCGCCCGCAAGGAGATCAAGTGTCTGGTCAACTGTATGGTCTTCACGGAGGGGACGGACATCCCCGGCATCGAGACGGTAGTCATCGCCCGGCCGACGCAGAACGTCAGCCTTTACACGCAGATGGTGGGGCGCGGCTGCCGCCTGGCAGAGGGCAAAGAACGCCTGACTTTGATTGACTGCGTCGGCGCGAGCGCCCTGAACCTGTGCACGGCGCCCTCTCTGCTGGGGCTTTCGGTCGGCGACCTGCCGCCGCGTAAGCAAAAGGAGATCGAAGGCGACCTGTTCGACTTGCCGGAACTGGCCGAGAAAGCCTCGGACTGTCCGGAATACTGGATCAAGAACATGGAAGTGGTCGACCTGTGGGCGCGGTCGCGGAAGTACAACACCCACGACGTGAACTGGTACCGCATGCCGGACGGCGAGATGGTCCTGAGCTTCCGCGGCGTAACGCTCTCGCTGCCGCCGGAGGACTCTCTCGGCCGCACGGTCTGGTACGGCGAGAGGGTGCCCATGCAGCGGGCGCTGGACAGCGCCTTCCTGCTGCTGCGCAACGGCTTCCCCGACGAGGCCGGCCTGTGGAGCGCGGGCGCCGTGAAACGCTGGGGCAACGCCCAGGCAAGCGAGAAGCAGCGGGCGCTCGTGTCCCGCTTTTTGCCGGGGCTGGACGCCGAACGGCTGACGAAAAAAGAAGCGATGCTGATTTTAACGAGGTGTTTCCATGCGAGAACAACGGGGCAAATACCTGGAAAAACAACTTGACAAGCTGCTTGACGCCCTGGCCGCGCGCGGCATCCACGGGCACAAAAACCGCGCTTACCGCACCATCCGCGGCGACTTCATCGAAGGCGAACCGTTCGACTACGAGATTTTCGCGAAGGGGCGGCTGCACGTCTTCGACGCCAAGGAGTGCCGCGAGGCGGCGTGGAACCTGAAAACGAACGCCAAGCTGGGGCAGCTGAACACCCTCTGCATGCTGGCCAACCACGGCGCCGACGCATTCTTTCTGGTCTATTTCTGGGGAGCGGGCAAGGTGGTGAAGTTTGGCGCGGCAGCCGTGAAGGACGCCATGTGCCGGGGCGTCAAGAGCCTGAAAGCCGAAGACGGGGAGGTGTGGGCATGGGAAAGTATGATCGGATAGAGCGCATCAAGCAGCGCGTTTCCCTGCTGGACTACGCCCGCAGCATCGGCCTGCCCGTGCGCCGCCCCGGCGACCGCTGCGCTTCCCTCGAACCGGGCAGCGAGAACCCGACGGCCATGCTCTTCGACGAGAACCGCTGGTACGACTTCAAGAGCGGCCAGGGCGGCGACGTGATCGACCTGTGCGCGATCGCGAAACACAACGGCGACCGCGGCGCGGCGATCCGCGAACTCGGCGGCGACGACCCCGCCTACGACGGCTGGCAGAAGTACACGCAAAAACTCTGCGCCCAGGTGGGCTACTGGCAGACGCAGCTGAGGGAAGCGGATTTTACGTATCTCAAACGCCGCGGGATCAGCAAAAAAACTGCTGCACGCCTGCGCCTCGGCTACGACCCGCAGAGCGGGAGACTGACGATCCCGTACTTCAAGAACGGCTACGTGGCCTACGTGGTGACGCGCCAGAGGGAAGAAGACGGCAGCCCGAAGTACAAAAAGGACGCCCTCGACGGGATGAACGAAAACATCCCCTGGGGGTTGCAGACCCTTGACCGTCTTGTTAGTTTGAATTTCGGGGTCACTGTAAACCAGAACTCATACCCCTGCCCCCAAGAAGAAAACGATAACGATGATGGTTTGACCCGTGACCCAGAAAATCAAGATACTTCAAAAATTCTGAACCAGAGTTCAACTACCGAAAAAATCATTGTTATCGCAGAGGGAGCGTTCGACGCGATTTCATGGGAGCAGGAAGGCTACGCGGTGCTGTCGCCGATGGGCGGGTACTTTTCGAAAGAGGCGACGGAACAGGTCGCGCAAGTCTGCAAGGGCGCGGACAAGGTGTTTGTGTGCTTCGACTCCGACGGTCCGGGGACGCGGTTCCAGCTGGACATGGGCAAGCTGATGTTCAGGCACCACATCCCCTTTGTCTGCGGGCACCTGCACGGCGTCAAAGACATCTCGGACTACTACGCCGCCGGCGGCGACCTTGGGGCGCTGATCCGCGAGGCGGAACCCGGCCTGAACGCCCTGTGCGGGCACCTGGCCCAGGACCGCGAAGCGTTCAGAGCCTTCGCGCTGGAAGCGGGGCGCTACACGGGGCGTCCGGAGATGGCGGAGCTGTTCGAGGCGGCGGCGCAGTACTTCCCGCAGGCGAAAACGTGGCTGGCCACGGTCGAAAAGATGGCGACGTCGGCGCCGATGGAGAACACGATCAAGAAGGAGATCGTCAAGAACTACCGTCTGCGCTACTCCGAATACCTCGGCTTTTATGAGTACGAAGGCGGCGTCTGGGAGCGGCGCACCGACACCGAAGTCAAGAAGTACATCGCCGACGCGCTCGGCCAGTACCAGACGGGGACGCGCCTGAACAGCATCCTCAAGCTCGTGCAGGCGGAAGTCTCGGCGGAAGAGCAGTACAACACCAAGCCGATCTTCAATTTCAAAAACTGTGTCCTTGAGCTGGAAACGGGAACGGTGCGGGAACACCGGGAGTCCGACCTGAGCACAGTCCAGGTCGATTACGAGTACAAGCCGGACGCCTGGTCGCCGCGCTGGGCGCAGTTCATCGACGAGGTCAGCGGCGGCGACGAGGCCAGGGGCAACCTGCTGCAGGAGATCGCCGGGTATGTGCTGTTCAACGACTGCTCGCTGCAGAAGTGCTTCTTCCTGATCGGCGACGGCGCCAACGGCAAGAGCGTGTTTCTGGACATCCTCACGGAGGTGTTCGGGCGCGGCAACGTCAGCAACGTCTCCATGGGCGGGCTGATGGAGCCGTTCCAGAAGATCCAGCTGCTCACGTCGATCCTCAACATCTCCAACGAGACGAGCACCAGCATCAAGGGCGCGGAAGAAGAGTTCAAAAAGGTAGTGGCCGGCAACATTATCAGCGGCTGCTACAAGAACAAGGATTTCGTCAACTTCCAGCCGCGCGCGAAGATGATCAGCGCCTGCAACGAGTACATGAAGACGCGCGACACGACGCTCGGTTTCCTGCGCCGCGTCTGCTTCGTGGCCTTCAAGAGCCGCTTCGTTGACGACCCGGGCGCCGGCGAGTACAAAGCCGACAAGACGCTGACGGCGACACTGATGACACAGCTGCCGGCAATCTTCAACTGGGCCTACTCGGGCTACAAAGTGCTGAAGGAGCAGAAGCGCTTCACCGTCACCGCCGACAACGAGGAGCTGATGGACGACTTCCAGAGGCTTTCCAACCCCGTGATGGGGTTCATCGAGGAAGTCGACCCCCATGGCGTGGTGTCACGGACGGAGTTATACAAGCAGTATAAGTTGTGGGCGGAAGAGGCCGGGCACAATATCATGTCGAGGACATCTTTCATCCAGAAGTTTCGGCAGACGGCGAAACAATACAACATGGGGGTATTAGAGACGGTTTATGCCGGAGAACGCCGTTTTATCATCAAAGATGTGCACCAAGCGCACCAAAATGCACCAAAAAGTGCACCAAGATAACCGATTGCGTTTACTGCTTTTCTTTAATCTTGGTGCACTTGATGCACTTTTTTACAAGTTAATAAGAAAGAGAAAAAAAGAGATAGTAAGAAGATAAATGTAAATACATATAAAAGAGTAACTCGAAAGTAAGTGCACCAAGTGTACATTTAAAACAAAACCAGTGTTTACCGATATCTGCGTGGTGCATTTTCGCTTTTTGATCTGCACCTAAGATTGCACCAAAGGAGGAATCTCTATGGCGTTAACGCCGGAAATATGCGTGGTTGTCGCGGTCGACCGGGGGATCGCCCCGTTTTTGGACGAGAATGGCGGGCTGAAAGTGGCGCCGATGGTCAGGCCGTTGTCGGATGAAGACATGGAATGGATCAGGGCGCACAAGGAAAAGCTGATCGAGGGGCTGAGATCCCCGAACGTCGATTATGAAGTCCAGCTGGCGTGGCCGAGCAATGAGAACGACTTTTTGCAGCAGTGCTTCGCCCAGGTCGACGCCATGGGCTGCACGGGCATGGAGCGCTTTATGAAAGGCTGGGCGCTGGCATGGGGGGATCCCGACCCGAAACGGGGGTGGCCAAAAGATGAAGCTTAAACCAAAATATCTGAGCCAGCTGACCAGGGATCAGTGGCTTGCCCTTCACAGGGCGTGTTTTACCGAGTCGGTGAAAAAACTTGTATCTATTGAGTTTTGGGACAACGGTAAAGGAGCTGACGTGACGTTTCTTGAGGATGATTGGGATGATGGGGAGGGAGGAACCCTCTCGTTGGATGCGAATTACAGATACATGGAATTCGACCCGCCACTCGCTGAGGATACGTGGGATGGGGTGGACAGCTTCGAGAGGGGCAAGCATTTTTTCAAGTTCATGCTCGAGACATTCGGCAAAGAATATATTATCGATTATATGCAATACAGAACGGGCGTGGACGTCGAGAAATATCTAAAACGATCTGGAGGAGGAAAGGCGCAATGATAAGGCAAAACGACCTTGACAAAAACAAGGTGCACTTCGGGTTGTTCATGCGCGCGCTTAAGGACGCGCCAGCCGATAAAGTGACCGTCCAGGTCGAGAGGACAGAGGCCGGTTTTTGTGGCGATGTCCTTGCGGGTGAGATTGGACGGCTGCTAGACGAACTTAAGCTTGAACGGAGCAAAGTCGCCTTTTATCGGGAGCGCTATGACCGAATGAAAATGTATCTCAACACGATAAAGAGACTACGCCACGATATGCTGGACTGGGAAGGTGAAAACTAATGAGAATGCCTGACGGAACCGTAATCGACGATAACGAGTATCACTGGTTGATCGCGGAGCGTGACGAGGCACGACAGGAGGCTAAAAAGTGGCGTGACAAGGCGTTGTATCAGAGAACCGTGCCAGCTCTGATAGCACCGCTGCCCTGGGAGGCCGACCATGCCTAAACTGGTCTACGTCGCCCACCCGCTGCACGCCGGCGACCGCATCGTCAAAGACAACCGCACGGACGCCTGGCAGATCTGCAAAGCGATCATCCGTCAGTATCCGGACGTGATGCCGCTCTCGCCGCTGCAGGCGTTCGGCTTCATGGCGCAAAAGGACGACGAGCGGGCGCGGGAGTTTTGCGAGTGCTTACTGCGCCTGTGCCACGAGGCGTGGTTCTTCGACAGCTCGCCGTGGATAAAGGGCGGAGTGGCGTGGCGGGATAGTCCGGGTTGCATGGCGGAGTACGCCCTCGCGCACGAGTGGCACATCCCGTGCCGAGATAAGGTTTTCGAACTGGGTAGGGTACGCCTGCGCGGGGCCGATCTCCGCCGTGGATCAACGCCACGGGGTCAAACCGCGTAAAAAGGTATCAGCGATAGACCTGACAAAACAACGGCCATTTTAGGGCCATTTTGACGATTTGCGAGGGAGGCGCGCATGGACGAGGTAAAACAACTGGCGAAATCTCTGGACATTATCGCCTCCCGCTGTCCGCACGGGCTGGCGGCGCTGGTCGGCGAGGCTCCGCCGCCGTGCCGCGACGAGCTGGTCGCCGCGGCGACGTGGCGGCCGTCGGGTGATCAGCCGCACGTCTCCGGATCGCAGGACGGCGACCCGCTGACGCCCAAGGTCGACCTGATAGTCCGCCTCACGGCCCCCATCGAGCGCGCGACGTGGCCGGCGATCCAGGCGGCGGGGCGGGAGGTCAAGACGCTGTTTCCCGCCGATTGGGAAGCGTACCGTCTGCATGTTACGTATATCGACGACCCGGTGCAGTGGCGCGCGAGCGATGAGTCAACGCTGGCGCGGATCGCCGCCCGTCTCGGCATAAGCGTGCAGACAGTCAGCCGCCGTCGCGAGGAAGTGCCGCTGCGAATTGCCCGCGCGGCGCTGACGGGAGTGCAGCAGGCGCTCCCGTTTTGAGCGTGGCGTCGATATGGTAACGATATGATGGGTGATGTGGCGTCGATAAGGTGCTTGATGTGGCGTCAAGCGGCGCTATGATGGTAGCGTCACGCAGTGCGCGCGACGGGATATCCTCCTTGAGATGCCGGGCCCCCACGGGAAGGGGCTCGGCTTTTATTATGCCGAGAGAAAGGGCGGTGGTGTCATGGCGCTGACGGAAAAGCAGGAGATTTTTTGCCGGGAGCTGATCAAGGGCGCCACGAAGGCGGACGCGTACCGTGCCGCCTACGATTGCCGCCACATGAAGCCTGCGACCGTGCAACACCGCGCCAAAGAACTTGCGGACAAGCCGGCGGTCGCCGCACGTCTGGAAGAACTTCGCGCCCCCGCGGTCGCAGAGGCGCAGGTGACGCTGACGGGGCACCTGAACGACTTGAAAGACCTGCGGGACGAAGCGCGCCGCAAGGGCAAGTACGCCGCGGCGGTGCAGGCGGAGATCGCGCGGGGCAAGGCGAGCGGGCTGTACGTCGAGAAGACTGAGCTGATGGGCGCGAACGGCGGTCAGCTGATGCCAGGGATCATCAAAATTGAGTACGTCAATCCGCCTGATAAGGAATCTGATGCCGGTGACGGCTAAAACTGTGAGTGTACAGATCCCGTCGGCTTTCGCGGAGCTTTTCACTCCGGCGCGCTACAAAATCTATTATGGCGGGCGCGGCTCCGGGAAGTCGTGGGCGGTGGCGCGTGCGCTGCCGATCCTCGCGCTGCAGCGGCGCATCCGCGTGCTGTGCGCGCGGGAGTTCCAGACCAGCATCGCCGACTCTGTCCACAAGCTGTTGTCCGAACAGATTTACGCGCTGGGGCTGGACCGGTTTTACTCGGTCCAAAAGGCGAGCATCACAAACGCCGTTGGCAGCGAGTTTATCTTTAAGGGGCTGCACCACAACGTCCTGGAGATCAAGTCGACAGAAGGCATCGACATCTGCTGGATCGAGGAGGCGCAGAGCGTCAGCGAGGAGTCGTGGCAAGTCCTGATCCCCACGATCCGCAAGGAGCGTTCCGAGATCATCGCGACTTTCAATCCCCTCGAAGAGTCCGATCCGACCTATCAGCGCTTTGTCGTGTCGCCGCCGCCGGGCGCGATCGTGCGCAAGGTGAGCTGGCGCGACAACCCATGGTTCCCGGACGTGCTGCGCGAAGAGATGGAGTACCTGCGCCGCGTAGATCCTGAAGCCTACGCCCACGTCTGGGAGGGTGATGTCAGGACGGTCAGCGACGCCGTCATTTTCAAGGGCAAGTACGAGATCCGCGCCTTCGACACGCCCGCGAACGCGCGCTTTTACTTCGGCGCCGACTGGGGCTTCTCGCAGGACCCGACAGTGCTGCTGCGCTGCTTTATCCAGGACAAGACGCTGTACGTCGACCGCGAGACCTACGGCGTCGGCGTCGACATCGACGATCTGGCGCGCCGTCCCGGCGAGCGCGGGCGCTCGATGTTCGACGAGATCCCCGGCTCGCGGCTGTGGCCAATCTATGCGGATTCTGCGCGTCCGGAAACGATCAGCTACGTCCGGCAGCGAGGCTTCAACATTCGCGCCGCCGATAAGTGGCCGGGCAGCGTCGAGGATGGCATCGCCTACCTGCGCAGCTTCGAGCGGATCGTGATCCACGAGAGGTGCAAACACATGGCGCAGGAGGCGCGGCTGTATCGCTACCAGGTGGACAAGCGTACCGAAGAGATCCTGCCCAAGGTAGAGGACGCAGACAACCATTGCATAGCCCGCGGTGAACGCATCACCACGCTGCGGGGCGATATCCCGATAGAGGACGTTCGCTGTTCGGATGTGGTTTTAACTCGCTACGGCTGGCGGCGCATCTTGTTTGCCGGGCAGACAGAGCAGAACCGTGCGTTGTGCGAGGTGCAAACGGTCGATGGGCGCTCTGTGAGGTGCACGCCGGATCATCGGATTTATGTTGTTGAACGGGGTTTTGTCAGGGCCGAACAAATACGTAAAGGGGATTTGCTGCTATGCGAGAGGAGATCATCTATAACGGGCATGCCTACCAGCGGTACCCGGACAGTCCGAGGCGTAGTGACAGAGTGTATTACAAGCGGACACCAGCGGAAGGACGCCCGATCTTTTTACACCGCCAGATATGGGAAGACGCTCATGGCGCGATCCCCGACAGTTACGAGATCCACCACATTGACGGGAACCCGTCGAATAATGACTTGGAGAATCTTGAATGCGTCTCGCACGCTGAGCATATGGCCTTGCACCCATGGAATAACAAGCGCAAAAAGCAGAATGCCGCGCATCTCAAACGCATTGGAGAGTTTGCCAAAGCTTGGCACGCTTCGCCGGAAGGGCTCGAAGAACATCGTCGCATCGGCGCTTTGGCGTACAAGAATTATGTCCCCGCGCCTAAACGTTGCGCGCATTGCGGGAAAAAGTTTCTGCCACAAGCGCTTGGCGGACGCGACCTGTATTGCTCGAACGCCTGCAAGTCGGCAGCTCGACGAGCCTCTGGCATCGACAACGTGGAACGAGTTTGCGAAAGCTGCGGTAGGACATTCACAACCAACAAATATTCCAAACAGCGTTTTTGTTGTCGTAGCTGTGCGAGACGTTGTCGCCGCGCCGCCAGCTGATGTTTTTGATTTGACAGTGGATGGGACGCACGAATTTTTTGCAAACGGCGTTCTTGTCCACAATTGCTGGGACGCTCTCAGGTACGCCCTATGCAAGTACATCACGCGCCGCAGAGGCGGACAGCCGGTCTATAAGCCCACCGGATATTGACGAGAGGTGAAAATATGCTTACGAATCTTGAGTTTTTGCAGACCGGGCAGCCGTGGCCGCCGAAGCAGACGGAGGAACGCGCGCGCCTGGTCCGCTACCGCGACAACCGGGCGCTGTTCGAGGGGCGGCACGAGCTGGTGTTTCACGAGGTGTTCGCGCGCCTGTTCCGGCGCGACCCGAACATGAAGATGTCCATCGAGATGGTGTTGGGCTGGCCGAAGCGGTTGAGCACGCTGTGGGCCGATCTGCTGGTCGGCGAAACGCCTGCGGTCAGCGACGCGGGCACGGAATCGGCGCAGTACGTCAGCGACCTTGTCCAGCGTCTCGATCTGTGGCGCCGCGTCTATCTGGCGGCGCTGGACACGTCTCGCTACGGCAACGCGGTGTTCAAAGTGCGCCGCGACGAAAAGGGTGTTAAGGTGGCGGTGATCCCGCCGGCGTGCTGGTTCCCGGTCGTCAGCGACACCGACGCCAAGGAAGTAGTCGTTCACGTGCTGGCGTGGCCGACGGGCGATCCCTCCACCGGTACGGGCAAGTTGCATGTCGAGCTGCACACGTCCGGACACGTCGAGTACCGTGACTACGCGCGCGGCGGTTCGCCGTTGACGGGCAACGCCGGCGGAAACATCGGCAAGCTGCTCTCTCTGGCGGACGAGGATACCGGCGTGGACGCCCCGCTGGTGATCCCTGTTTCTAATCTCGAAACGTCTGACGCCATCTACGGGCACGACGACTACAGCGACCTGACGTCGATCATCCAGGAGCTGGAAGTGCGCTTCGCGCAGCTGGCACGCATCCTCGACAAGCACGCCGACCCGAAAATGTACGGCCCCGATGTGACGCGAGTCGACGAAGAGACGGGGCTGACTGTCGCAGACCTAGGCGATTACATCCCGATGCAGGACAAGACCGAAGTGCCGCCGGGGTATCTGGTCTGGAACGCCCAGACCGAGAGCAGTTTCAAACAAATTGAGATGCTGATGCAGCAGTTTTACATCCTCAGCGAGACGTCTCCGGCGGTGTTCGGCGAGATCAAGAGCGGGCTGGCGGAAAGCGGCAGCGCCCTCCGGCGCTTGCTGACCGTGCCGCTGGCGAAGGTCAACCGCGTGCGCGGCGGTTTCGACGCCGCGGTGCGCGAGGTCATCCGCCTGGCGGCCCTGCTGGACGGCGGCAAAAAGGTCGCGCCCGTTATCGCATGGAAAGACGGCTTGCCGGACGACGAAGCCGAGATGGTACAGACCGAGGCCGTGGCCGTCGGCGCGGGCATCACGTCCAAGCTCAGCGCCATGAAGCGCGCCTACGGCTACGACGACGACCAGGCCGAAGAAGAGCTGAAGCGTATCGCCGCTGAAGAACCGGCGCTCGAGGACCCCGCGGCGCTTGACGGGCAGCACAACGAGCCCGATGGTGACAAATGACGCGCCGCAAGCGGGAGCTGCGCAAGGTCGAGGGCGAAGCGCAGGCCAAGCGCCTGATTGCCCTTTACCGTAACGCCGAGGCCGACATCGTGTCGCGCCTCCAGCGCATGATCGACAAGTACGGTACCGACGCCGGGAAAAAGCCGAGCGTCCGGCTGCTGCGCCAGCAGTATAAAGCGATCCGGCAGGAGCTGAAGCGCCTGGACGCCGAAGGGCATCAGGAAGCCGCGGCGATGGTCGACAAGACCTACAACGGCGGCCTTGCCGTCGCCCGCCGCCAGCTCAAGGACGCGGGCATCGTGTCGGGGCTGGCCGCCGAGATGTCCGGCGTGCATAAAAAAGCCCTCGACGTGTACAGCGGGCAGGTGCAGAGCCGCCTGTCCGACCTCGTCACTTCGGCGGGGCGGACGGTGGGAGATATTTACCGGCAACTGCAGCTCAACACGGCCATGTCCGGCGCCGTCGCGGGCACGCAGACGCTCAAACACGTGCAGGACAAAATGGCGCGTCTCGCCGAAAAGGGCGGCCTGATCTCGTTTGTCGACAGCGCCGGGCGCAACTGGGACATGGGCAGCTACGTGGAGATGCTTAGCCGCACCACGCTGATGCAGGTGCATAACGCCGCCACGTGGAACGAATTCGCGGCGCACGGCGAAGACCTGATCCAGATCAGCTACCACACGCCGACGTGCGGCCTGTGCGCGCCGTGGAACGGCAAAGTGCTGAGTCTGACGGGCAAGACGCCTGGGTATCCGACTCTGGCGGAGGCGGAAGGAGCGGGGCTGTTCCATCCAAACTGTCGGCACGCATCGAGTTTGTTTATCCCCGAAAGCCCCGAGGAGATGTTTGGCGATGCAGAGCGGCTGACGATTCCAGAAGAAAAATTAACGAAATACGCGCTCAACATGGACAGTGAACGAGGCCGAGACAAGGCGATTGCTTTTGAAAAAGCCTTGGGCTATAATTTAAATAATTACGAAGACTTGATTTCTGCAGTTCGTGGGGCCGTGCCGAACTACGAGCCTGAATCGCGAGGACGCAATCAATATGGCGATCTTTACCAGACGATAGTAAAAATACAAGGGCCGTCTGGTAAAAAAGCGAACGTGTTGATCGGCTGGATCTATAAACGTTCTGAAAACGAAGTTAGGATGACAACGATACATGTGACCGATAAGGAGGCGAAGAGACGTGAAAATCCGCGAGCTTGATTTTGTGCGCCTGAAAGACGGGCGCAAGGGGACCGTTGTGGACTCTCACGACTCGAGGCTCTTTTTGGTGGAGACCGAAGATGACATGTCTCAGTGGCCAACGGTCGAAGAAAAAGACATTGAAGAAGTGTTGCAACGACTTGAATAGCGAAGAGAAGCCGTACCTCGCATGAGGGCGGCTTTTTTCGTGCCGAAAACTCGAAAGGAGTGATGCTTATGGCGGGAGGTAAAGCAAGATGAAGGTAGTCCGCGTGACGGTCAGCAGGCCGAGGACGAGCGAAAAAGAGGATATGTGGGAGAAACGGCGCGAGGCCTTTGTTGTAGCCGACGAGTTCGGCAGCGGCGGGGCCCGCGTCGTTTCGCACTATAACGACCTGGAGGGCGTCGACGACTATTTTGTCGTGGGCATGGACCTGGTGGCCAGTAACGACAACGACGGCAGCGGCGGGGCCCTGATCATGTGACGTCACTGAGACGGCAAAAAACAGGAGGAAACAAAAATGGCAGAAGGCACTAACAACCAGAACCAGAACCCAAACCAGAACAGCAGCACAACCCAGACGGCGGCAGGCGCCGGAGAAAAGACGTTCACTCAGGCGGACGTCGACCGCGTGGTCGCGGATCGCCTCGAGCGCGAACGGAAAAAGTACGCGGGATTCGAGGACTACAAGAAAGCCAAGGAGGAGCTGGACGCGCTGAAAGCCGGCCAGATGAGCGAGCTCGAAAAGGCGCAGGCCGCTCTGGCAAAGGCGCAGAAGGAGGCCAAGGAGAACGCCGACAAGATCAAGGCGCTGGAGCTGATCGCGCTCAAGTCCAAACTGGCCGCCGAGGGCGGGCTGCCCGCCGAGCTGGCGGACCGCATCCGCGGCGAAGACGAAGCGGCGATCAAGGCCGACATCGAAGTCCTGAAGAAAGTCATTCCGCAGAAGCCCGCAGGCGGGGGCGGTACGCCGCCCAGCGGCGCGAAGACGCCCGAAGACTTGCAGACGCTGTACGCCGAAGCGATAAAGGGCGGGCGCATCGAGGAAGCCATGATCTACAAAAAACAAATCTTTGACAAACTTGGAGGTTAACACAATATGCCTAACGTAAACGGTGTAGCAACTACTTTCAACCTGCCCAACTATGTGGGCGAAATGTACCTGGTGGGCAACTACCGGACGCCCTTTCTGACGATGGTCGGCGGGGTGTCGGGCGGCGGCAAGGTGGCCAAGGGCTGGGAGTACCCCATTTCCCTCGAGGAGAGCCTCGAAACGCCCGCGCAGCCGGACATCACGGAGACCGCGTCGCTGACGGCGCCCGATCCGAAGACTTTCGTCCCCACGCAGAAGACCAACGTCTGCCAGATCTTCCAGCGCTCCGTCAGCATCTCCTACGCGCGCATGAGCGACAACGCCACGCTGAGCGGGCTGTCGCTGCTGGGGACGAATCCGATCAGCGATCCTGTCGAGCACCAGAAGATGCGCACGCTCGAGCAGATCGCCGTGGACGTGGAACACACCATGCTTAACGGCACGTACCAGCGTGCGGCCGCGGCGTCTGGCGGCTCGACGCCGGAGAAGTCCAACAAAATGCGCGGCATCATCACGGCCGTGACGCAGAACGTCGTGGCGGCCGGCGGCGCGCTAACCAAGGCGCACATCAACGAGCTGGTGGCCAAGATGGCCGACGCGGGCGCGCCGTTCAAGACTCCCGTGATCTTCGGCAACAGCGCGGTCAAGCAGGCGATCACCAACATCTACGGTGTCCTGCCCGTGGGCGCGGTGCCGCAGTCCCGCACGGTGGGCGGCCTTAACATCACCACGATCGTCACCGACTTCGCGGAGATCGGCGTCGTCTACGACCGTTACGTGCCCGCGGGCACGCTGCTGCTCGCCGACCTCGCGTTCGTCAACCCCGTTTCGCTGGCAGTCCCCGGCAAGGGGCACATGTTTTACGAGCCTCTGGCCAAAACGGGCGCGGGCGAGAAGGGGCAGTTCTACGGCCAGATCGGTCTTGCCTACGGCCCCGAGGTCTACCACGGCAAGATCACCGGCATCGCGGGCTAAGGCCATGCGCTTTGTCTGCGAACAGTACCCGAGTCTCAGCGTCGACGTTGGCGGCGGCCGGTTCGTCCGGTTCGCCGCCGGCTTTTTGGACACCGACGACGAGTCGGCGGCCGAAGCGCTGCGCCGCACGGAAGGAGTGACGGAAGAATGCCCATCTCAGTCGCTGGAGCCGTCGCCTACTGGAGACGACGAGTCGGCGGCGAAGCCTACGCCGAAGAAACCGAAGAGCGCCAGGAAGCGGCCCTCGTAAGCGCGCAGGACGCCCTCGCGCCTTATGTGATCGGCTTGCCGGAAGCCGACGTCGAAGCGGCGACCTACGAACAGGCTCTGTGGCTGCTCAGCTCCCGCGCGGAGATGCAGGCGGCGGGCGTACAGTCGTACAGCCTCTCCGGCCTGTCGGAGACGTACAGCGTCAGCGGCCGGCCGTTGGCGCTGGCTCCGTCGGCGTGGCGGATCATCTGCTACGGCGTTTCCGGCTCCGGCGGCAGAAAGCGCGGCGCGGCATGGCTCTCGTAAGCGGCTTTTTACGGCAGAAATGCACGTGGACGCCTCGATCGACGGAGTTCGACCCATTCGGCCAGCCGGTCGCGCCCACGCCGCAGGAAATCAAGTGCCGGTGGGTATGCAAGGCCGGCTGGGCGCGCGGTTCTATGGGCGATTCTTCGTCCGCTTCGGGGCTGCTGAGCTACCGCAACGAGGTGATGACGGACCGCAAAGTGCGCGAGGGCGACACGCTCGCCTACGAAGACGGCGGGCGCAGCATCGGCGGCGTGGTGCTGGCCGTGCAGTGCATCGTCGACCTCGCCGGCAAGGAGCAGGGGCGCGTGTGCTATGTCTGAGCGCGTAGAGATCAAATGGGACGACCGCGCCGCCAAGGACAAGATCCAGCGTGTCGTCGAGGAGGCGCTGTGGCTCGCTGCGCAAAACGCCATCACGCTGGCTATGCCGAACGTGCCGCTGGACACGGGGACGCTGCGCCGGTCGGGTACGGTGACCGCCGGCAAGCTGCCTGACGCGAAGCTCACCTACGACGAAGCACAGGCTGGACGCGGCAACAAGGGCAAAACCATCGGCCTGGAGGCGCCTCACACAGGCGGCCGGCTGCGTGATCTGGCCGTGTACATCTCGTACAACACGCCCTATGCCATATGGCTGCACGAGAGTCCCGACTGGCGCCCGCGCGGCTGGCGGCTGACCTCCAAAGGCCGGCGCGTGGCAAAGCCCGCCGTCGGCACATGGAAGTGGCTTGAAAAAGCACTGCCCAAAATCAAGCGGCGCTGGAATGGTTACGTTTCCCGCGCCAAGAGAAAGGCGGGGTTGTAGATGACGCTGGTCGAGGCGATCCGCGCCTTGGTCGCCGGCGCGGGCGTGCAGAACGTCTACATCGTCGACGCGCCGGAATCGCTGCTTTCCGCCGGGGCGGTCGTCGTGATCCCCTACGGGGCGGACACCTACGAGACGCTGCCGATCGGCACGCAGCACTTCCAGATCCGCGTCTCGGCGTCGTCGTTCGCGGCGTCGGAGGCGCTGTGCTGGCAGGCGTTCCGCGCGCTGGCCGACAAAACGGTAACGGGGGCCGACCGGCGCTGTGTCAGCTGCGTCGCGCCCAACCAGGAGCCGTTTTTCCTGGGCAAGGAAGGCGCGCTGTATATCCATGAATTCAACGTGCAGGTCACGGCCTGCTGGAAGGAGTAAACACCATGGCAAACAAAGAATACGACATCGGCGCGGGGCGCGTGTATTTTAAGGCCCCGGGCGGCGGCTCCGAGGTGGAGCTGGGCGACACGCAGGGAGGCATCAAGGTCACGGCCTCGCTGGAGACGACGGAGATCGAGGTGGACCAACAGCTCGATCCCGTGGACGAGATCATCACCAAGCGCACGATCACGGTGGAAGCGCCGCTCGCGGAGTTCACGCTTGAGAACCTCGCGCTGGCGTTCCCCGGCTCGCAGCTGGTCACCGATTCGAGCGTGCCGACCAAGAAGAAGCTGGTGCTCGGCTCGACGTCCGGCAGTTCCATGCGGAGCTACGCGGGCGCGCTGCGCATCCATCCGCTGGGGCTTGAAGACTCGGACAAGAGCAAGGACTTCCTGTTCCCTTGCGCCGCGCCTCTGGGCGACAGCCTTGAGATCACCTACGACAAGACCGCGCTGAAGCTGGTCAACGTCAAGTTCAAGGCATATCCGTCGCAGGAATCGGCGACGCTGGGGCAGACGGTCGTCATCGGCGACCCGACGGCGCAGGGCGCGTAAGGAGGGCGGACATGCTGAATCTCGACGAGCTGCTGGGAGAGCAGAGAGTCATCCGCTGGAAGGGCAAGGACTACCCCGTCAAGGAGATCACGCTCCGCACCGTCCTCAAGGCCGAGAAAGCCATGGAGGACGTGGAAGACGCGAAAAATCTCTGGCAGGGAATGGCGTCGATCCTGAAGGAACTCGTGCCGGGGCTGGACACGGAGAACATCCCCGTAGAGGCGCTGGGCAAGGTCTTTAACTACGTGCTCCACGGAGAAGCCGAGCGCCCTTTGGACGCAGTGCCGGAGCCGGAGATGAAGGCGATATCCATCCCGGCGACGGCGGTGGGCACAAACACGGATTAGACATCGCCGAACTGGTGACGAGGGTATGCCATGTCTACGGATACACGCCGGATCAGGTGCTGGGCATGGCTTACCCTCATTTCAAAATGCTCGCGAAACGCCTCGAGCGCATGGAGGGCGAGCGCGCGTTTTATACGTATCTGGCGTTCAACGACCCGAAGTCGCTGTTCGAGATGCTGCGGCAGGAACACCCGCAAGGGACGCCGGCGCTGGATGTAAAGGACTTTTTGAGTACGGTGAACGGGAGGTGAGACGATGGCGGAATCGCTCAAGGTAGGACAGCTGTACGCGGAGATTACGACCAAGGGGCTGCCGACGGTGACGCGCGGGCTGGAAAATCTGCGGAAGCGGCTCTTTAACTTAAAAACGGCTTTTGTGGGATTCACGACGGCGCTGGGCATGACGAAGCTGGCAAAAGATATCCTTAATGCCGGCGCGTCAATGGAGACGTACCAGAAACGCTTGCTGCTGGCTACGCGCGACGCCAAGATGGCCAGAGAAGAGTTCCAGCGGCTCTCCAAGTGGGCGGCTATTAACCCCGTCGACACCGACGACGCTGTGGCGGCCTTCGTGCGCCTCAAGTCTGCGGCGGTAAAAAATACTTTCGAGGCGACGCAGGCAGTTGGCAACCTCGCTTCCATGACGGGGGACGCTATGGCGGATGTCGCGGGGGCCGTCGTGTCGGCTCTTCCTATTGCGCTTAAGCGTTACGGCGTCTATCTGGACCAGACGGGCGCCAAAGCCATCATTACATCCGGCAACGTCAAACTTGCAGTCAATAAGGATATCGACAGCATCCGCGCCGGTTTGGTCAGCGTGATCCAGCAGAAGTTCCCGGACGCAATGGAACAAATGAACGGCACGTGGACAGGCGTCATGAGAACCATGGGCGGCCTGTGGGGCGAGTTTAAACGTAATGTGGCCGGCGATGCCGGTACAGGCGGCCCCTTCGACATGGTCAAAAGTGTTGTGATAGGCATTAAGGACCGCTGGGCTGCGTGGATCGATGATCCGGCATACAGGGTTTTCATCTCCGAAGTGCAAAACGACATCGACGATATTTTAGTAGGCATTGTAGACATCAGTATCGGTTCTTTGAAAATGCTCGGGAAAGTCGCCGACGTCGTCAACAAGTACAAAGGGCCCGCCGGGTATGGGCTGTTGGGGTGGGTACTGTTCGGCCCCAAAGGCGCCGCCGTGGGCGCTATGTTTGGGCTGCTTAAGCAGTCTCTCGGCGAGTCGTTGACACGCGAGCTGGTGCGCGCCGATGTCGTCAAAGAAAACGAAAAACAGCTCGCGGGACTGAAAAAAGCGTGGGACGACGCCGAGCAAGCCGCAAAAGACTATGCGGATGCCCACGACCGCGGCGTATTTACGCCTTATACGGCGCAGGAAGAAGCGGAGATCGACCGTCTCGGGCAGATCGCCGATTCGTACCGCGAGGCTTACCGCTACAAGAGCGACGAACTCGCTGCCGGCGTCGAAGGCGAAGTGGAAGCGCGCATCAACGGTATCAAGAAGGAAGCAAACGCTGCCGGCGACGCGTTTGTGGATCTCTCGGCAAAAGGCGTCCAAGCGCTGGAAAAGATCCGCGAGGACATGCTGAAAGCCCGCGGCAAAAAATACGATCCGAATACTATTACCGGAATAACAGGATCTGGGAACGCTGGGAAGAATGGCGCCTCCGCCGAACAGCGTCTCAACGCCGTCAAGGCCGTTATCCAGCGCATGCGCGACGAGATCACCTACGCCGGCGCGTCCGCTGCGGGCTTTTTGCCCGTGCTCGACCAGATGCTGGGGCGCTATCCCCGCCTGAGCGAAGAGTGGAAGGCCGTCAAGGACCTGCAGCTCGAAGGGCTGGAAGAGGTCAAGACCAAGGCGCAGGAGTCGGTGCAGCGCATCGTCGAGGCCGAAGACTGGCGCTACTCCGTCGGCATCACGTCGGCGGAGCAGTATTTCGAGACCCTAAAAGCCCGCTATCAGGACGCCATGGTGTCGCTCGAGGGCATCGCGGAGGGAAGCCTGCGCGACAAGCTCACCGGGCAGATGCGCGAAGCTTACGAGGGGCTGCAAAATGTGGCGGTTGCCGCGCTGGACCAGGTCAGGGAAAAAATGGACGCCGGGGCCATGAGCACGGAGCAGGCCCACGCTTTTGCCCTGAAGCTGATAGACGCCCTGAATGCCCTCGGCGTCGAGCCTCCGGAGGCGCTGAAAAAGTTCGCCGACGGCACCGACGAGGCCAAGGAACGCATGAAAGATCTGGAAGCGCAGAGCAAGAAGTGGATCGAGGACTTTCAGGCCGGCATCGCCGACGCCATCGTCGACGGCAAGAACTTCGGCGACGTGCTGACCGACATCGGCAAGCAGATCGAGAAGATGATCCTCAAGATGCTGCTGTTCGGCAACAATGGGGACAGCGGCGTGTTCGGCGGGCTGTTCAAAAGCATCGGCAACCTGTTCAGCGTCAAGGCTCCCGGCCGCCACACCGGCGGCGTGGTCGGCGTCGATCCGCCCTCGTTTTTCCGCTCGCTGTTGCCGAAGTACCACAGCGGCGGCATCGTCGGCGCCGGCGAAGAGCTGGCGATCCTGCGCAAGCGCGAAGCGGTCTTTACGCCGGAGCAAATGAAAGCCCTCGGTGCGGCCGTCAACCGCCCCCGCATGGGCGACATCAAGATCGAGATTAACGCCTATAACGACGGCTATGGCAACATGAGCGACGAGCAGGCGAAGGGGATCGGCGAGATGGTAAAAGACATCGTGAAGGCCCAAGTCGCCGACGAGTTTTACACATACAGCCGCAGCGGGTATTTCCGCACCGCAGGGGCTATGTAACGGGGTGATTGCATGAGTTACCAGACATTTGCGCCGCCGGTGCGGCCTAAAACAAGTTCGGCGAGCGTCGAGGTCAAAACGGTCAGCGTCGACTTCGGCGACGGTTATTCGCAGGTCAGCGCGGACGGCCTCAACGCTGTCCGCGAAACGCTGACGCTGACGTGGCCGGTTCTGACGTTTGCGCAGGCGGCACAGATCCACGCTTTCTTTAAGGCGCAGAATGCGCAGCCTTTCAGCTGGTCGCTCCCAGGAGAGCCGGCGCGCCTTTGGCGCTGCACCAAATGGACACGCCCGTTCAGCGCGGGCGCACAGTCCATGACGGCGGAATTGGCGGAGGTCTTCGCATGAGCAGCCCTTTGCTGCGGGAAGCCCAGAGCCTCACCCCCTCGTCCATCGTCAGCCTGTTCACCCTCGACGCCAGCAACATCGGCGCGGGTATGTACACCTTCTGCCCCGAAAAAGAGCCCGACGGGTCGTCCGTCCGCTTCGGCGGCATCGAATACCCCTATTTGCCCCTCAAGTATGAAGGCTTCGAGTGGAACAGCGACGGCACGCTGCCGCGCCCCAAACTCAGCGCCACCGCCCTCAACGACAGCTTTTTCAGCCTCGTCGTCTACACCAACGGCATCCAGGGCGCGCTGCTGCGCCGCGACCGCACCCTGGCGAGATTCCTCGACGGACACCCCGACGGCGGCAAAGACATCAAGTTCCCCTCCGACCTCTACATCGTCGACCGCGTCACACAGCTCACCAAAGCCGTCGTGACGCTGGAACTGCTCGCCCCCCTCGACCTGCCCCGCGAGAAAGTCCCCGCCCGCACCGCCCTGCGCGACACCTGCCCCTTCGTCTACCGCCGCCGCGTGAACGGCGCGTGGCAGTACGATCAGACCAGCAACGCCTGCCCCTACGCCGGAGCGGCCTGCTTCGACAAGTACGGCGTTCCCTGCGAAGCGAGCGACGACGCCTGCGGGCACACCGTCTCCGACTGCGTCAAACGCTTCGGCACCCGCCGCGCCCTGCCGTTCGGCGGCTTTCCCGGCCTGGCGAGGAACCGCGCATGATCACCCCATTCGACCACCTCTATCCGGAAATCGCCGCCCACATGGCCGCAGCCTATCCGCGCGAAGGCTGCGGTCTCGTCGTCGACGGACGCTTCGTCCCCGTCGAAAACACCGCGGAGGGCGCCGACGAGTTTGCCATGCCCGCCGACACCGTCCTCCGCTACCCCCGCATCGACGCCGTGATCCACAGCCACCCCGACGGCCCCGACTGCCCGTCCGAAGCCGACATGCGCGGACAGCTCGCCATGGCCGTGCCCTGGGGCCTGTGCACCGTCTCCGCCGACAAAGACGTCTCGCGCCCGTGGTACTGGGGCGCCGACGAGTTCACGCCGCCTCTGGTCGGCCGCGAGTTCCGCCACGGCCCAAGCGGCAGCGACGGAGCGGGCGACTGCTACGCCCTGATCCGCGACTGGTACCGCCTCGAACGCGGCGCCATCCTGCCCGAGTTCCCCCGCTCCGACGGCTGGTGGAACGACGGTTTGAACCTCTACGCCGATCACTTCCGCGAGGCCGGCTTCCGGGAGATCCCCGCATCCGAGGCGCGCGACGGCGACGTGTTCTTCATGAAAGTTTTGAGCAGCCGCGAGAACCACGCCGGCATCATGACCGGCGGTTCACAGCTGATCCTCCACCACTTGAGCGGCCGATTGAGCCGTCAGGAGCCCATGGGGCGGTGGCACAAATTCATTGAAAGGTGGGTGAGGTACGAGCCATGATGAGAGAAGTCATTTTGCACGGCGCGCTGGGCGCCGAGTTCGGAGAACGGTTCCGCGTCGACGTCGAGACCGTGCAGGAAGCCGTGCACGCCCTGACCTGCCAGATCAAGGGCCTGTACCGCGCCATCCTGCGCGGCGAGTTCCATGTCATCGCCGACGAGACTACGTACTTTGACGAGCTGGAAGTCATCCTCAGCCTGGGCGACGTCGAAAAGATCCACATCGTCCCCGTGCCCGCCGGTTCCAAACGCGCCGGAGTGCTGAAAGTCATCCTCGGCATCGCCCTCATCGGCGTCGGCTTCGCCGTCGGCCTGGGCAAGACCGTCGGCGGCGGCCTGCTGGCCGGCATGTCCGGCAAGACCTTCTTGATGCTCGGCGCGGGGTTCTTCCTCAACGGCGTCGGCCAGCTGATGAGCCCGTCGCCGACGCTGGAGAGCAACGAAAAGCCCAACGACCGCCCGTCCTACCTGTTCAGCTCGCCCGTCAACATCGGCGAGGAGGGCAACTGCCTCCCCGTGGCCTACGGCGCGCCGTACTGCTCGACGCTGACGGTTTCCAGTGGTTACGACACGCAGGGCGTGGAGTTGAGCCTGGACAACGTCACCGGCCTGACCGCCACGGCCGGGATCGGGCAGATCACCGCCTCGTGGCAGGCCGTCTCGGGCGCCGCGGACTATCTCGTCAAGCTGACGGGGCCGTACAGCGGTTCGTGGACGGCGACGCGGACGAGCACGATGAAACGGGGGCTGCCGGCCGGGACCTACACCGTCTCCGTCACCGCCCGAAACGGCAGTCTGACCTCAAAAACCCCCGCCACGGCAACCGTTGCCGTGACGCAGGGCGGATCTTCCGGCGGCGGCAGCGGCGGACACGAACCGGGCGGGCAGGAAGGAAGCGGCGGCGAATGACACACAGAATCATTTCCGGGCGCAAAGGCAAAGGCGGTGGAGGCGGCTACCGCGCCCCCGTGGAATCGCCCAACACGCTGCAGTCCATCCAGTACGTCACCCTCACCGACGTCGTTTCCGAGGGCCCTATCGTCGGACTGTACGACGGCGACAAGAGCATCTACCTGAACGAGACGCCGCTGCGCACCTCCGGCGGCTCCCTGACGCTCCCCGACGTGAGCTGGAACGTGCGATTGGGCACGCCCGACCAGACGGCGCTGCCCTACGACTCCGGCGCGGAGACGGAAGTCGGCGTCAGCGCCGAAGTCACCAACCTCTACCCCAAAGGAGAAGGCCCCGACAGCGGCCGCTTCCAGTTCTCCGTCACCAACGAGCTGGTCACGAGGCTGCGCATCACGCTGGGCGTGCAGGCCCTGTACGAGACGCGCCTGGACCAGGACCACGCCGGCGACATGGTGCCTGCGGCGGTCGGCTACCGCATCGTCATCGCCGACGGCAACGGCCGGACTATCAAGGATTACCGCGACACGCTCAAGGGCAAGACCACGAGCCAGTATTTCTGGGACCGCCTCTTCGACCTGAAGGGCCCCGCGCCGTGGCTGGTAACCGTCTACAAGACCACGGCCGACAGCGCCAGCTCGAGCCTGAACAACGACCTCTACCTCTCCAGCTACACGGAGATCGTCGGCTACTCGTTCACCTACCCCAACACCGCGCTCGTGTCGCTGTCCGCCTCCGCGGAAACGTTCAGCGGCTCGGTGCCGTCGCGCATCTACCGCGTCAAAGGGCTGAAGGTGCGCGTGCCGTCGAACTACGACCCGGAAACCCGCGCTTATTCCGGCGTCTGGGACGGGACGTTCAAGCTTGCCTGGACGGACAACCCCGCCTGGGTGCTCTACGACCTCGTCACCAACGACCGCTACGGCGTGGCCAAGTACCTGCCGCGCGCCTTCACGGCGTCTCACGACCTCTGCGACAAGTGGTATTTGTACAGCATCGCCCAGATCTGCGACGAGCTGGTGCCCGACGGCAAAGGCGGGCAGGAGCCGCGCTACACGTTCAACGCCCAGATCATGGGCGCGGGAGAGTGCCGGGATGTGGTGCAGTCCATCGCCTCGACGTTCCACGGTTTCACCTACTGGTCGAGCGGCCTGATCTACGCCCGCGCCGACTACCCCTCCGACCCGATCCGCACCATCACGCAGGCCAACGTGGCCGGCGGCGTCATCACCTACTCCAGCGCCTCGATGCAGGAGCGCCACAGCGTCGCCCAGGTGACGTGGCACGACCCCGACGACCTCGGGCGCGCCCACGTCGAAAGCGTCTACGACTGGGAGGCGTACCGACGCCTCGGTTACCGCCCCATCCAGATAACGGCCTACGGCTGCTACAGCCGCGGCCAGGCGCACCGCCACGGACTGTGGCTGCTGGCCACCGAGGCGACGCCGTGGACGGCGACCGTGGAGATGGGGCTGGACGGATTCGACCTGCTGCCCGGCGATATCGTCAAACTGGCCGACCCCGCCTGGATGGGCTACCGCGCCAGCGGCCGCGTCAAGAGCATCTCGGGTACGAGCGTGACGCTGGACGCGCCGTTCGAGAGCGTCGGCGGCGAGAGCTATCAGATCAGCGTGTGCGACGACGAGGGCACGGAGGAGACGATCCCCGTCACCGGTATCGACGGCGCCGTCGTCACCGTCGAGCATGCCTTTGCCAAGAGCTTCGTCCCCAACGCCGTGTGGAGCATGGCCGGCACGCAGTCCGAGCCGCGCCAGTTCCGCGTGCAGAACATCAAGGAGACGGCCAAGGGCACGATCCAGGTGACGCTGCTGGAGTACGCCCCCAATAAGTACCTGGAGATCGAGCAGGGGCTTCACCTCGAAGACCCGCCCTCGCGGCGGGCGCTCAAAGACGGCGTCAACGCGCCAGTGAACCTGTCCGTCGCGGAGACGACGGCCACCGTCAACGGGCGGCTGGTGCAGAAGGCATTGTTCAGCTGGCAGCAGTCGGCCGCCGATTTCGGAGTGACCGGCTACCGCGTGCAGTACATCGACCCGCTGGGCAACGCCCGCACGTCCGGCTGGAGCAGCGACCACAGTTTCGAGCTGACCAACGTCAGCAACGGCACGTGGACGTTCAGGGTTCAGGCGGCGACGTTCGACGGACGGCGCTCCGGCTGGGCGGAACTGGAACACCCCATGGCCGGCATCTCCGCCCTGAAACCGGCGAACGTCAGCTCGCTGCGCCTGTCCGAGTGGGGCTACATGCAGAAAGACG
>PPYE01432825.1_pt1 | contig 27508 bp, 22 predicted proteins | sample 1559881 | NCBI WGS metagenome assembly PPYE01 (sample SAMN08240022, study PRJNA423297) | Human gut metagenome, whole genome shotgun sequencing project. | reverse complement strand
TCGAGACCGGCAACTATGGAGGTGAATCATAACACCCTTTACTGCTCAAAAACTAAGTTCTAATTGTCCGCATGGAGGTACCTGTCATGGCCACAAGACCCTTTTACATTCATCAGAAACCGCCATCCCAGAGTTTTACCCGGCTGCCCAATTTTCTGTTTGAGGCGCCGAGTTTTTGTTCCTTATCCAACGAAGCCAAACTGTTATACGCGATGATCCTGCGCCGGACGGACTTGTCCCGCAAAAACAGATGGGCCGATGATTATGGCAAGATCTATCTGTACTATCCCATCAACGAGGTGTGTAATCTGTTGCGCTGTGGCCGCCAAAAAGCGGTAGACACACTGCGGGAACTCCAATACGCCGATTTGGTGTCCATCAAGAAACAGGGATGCGGAAAGCCCAACCGGACTTACCCAAAATACTATGTGGCAGTTCCCAACACCGACTTCAAGGAGTCGGGCTGCGGTACGCTGGACGTCTGAAAAGCGAGGCTTACAAGTACAGTTATCCGCTCTCTTGAAGTACGAAAACCGAACGGTAGATAAAAAGAAAAAGATAGATATACCCAGTTATATTCGATTCATTCCATTCCTATCCGAGCTATTTTGTGCGGGCTTTTCTGGTGAAAACCCAGGATGGGAAGGGATGGGAAAGGAGTTCTATGAGAAAATTCGCACGTTGGAAACCTGTCTGCGCCCCTACTGAACATGGTGCCAGAGTTTGTTGGCTTTGTATGGCCGGGAAGGAGCGTGAGAAGGACTGAGCTGAACCAGGAAGGTCTTGCTGTTGGGGCAATAAGCCATGTCCACCCCGGAAAAGCGCCAAAATCCATACGAAATCGAACTGCCGCAATCCATCATTGATTCCTTCGCCCGATTCCTTGTGCCTGAAATCCAGAAATTCTATGCGAGTGAGCAGGGGCAGAAAGAACTGGCAGAGTGGGAAAAGAAATCTTATGACAAAAGTGAGGAGTGAAGTAAAATTCAAAGATAACATGTAAAGGGGATGCCCTGTTTTGGGGCATCCCCTTGTGCTTGTCACAGTAAGGGGGAGGAACGTTTTGTTCCATGGGGGCATTCCTCTCATCTAGGATGAGTCGGCGTTTTGTCTGTCCATATATGTTTGGTACGCCATATTTCACGACGTGCCTCTTCCTTTAGACATCAAGGGTGTCGCGTTTCGTGACACCCTTTGACCGATGCCGGAGGAGGGTACGCCGTTTTGCCGTAGCCCGCAGGTAAAAGCAACAGCCCGTAACAATCACGCTGTCAGCATGTTCATTTTCTCTATTCGATGCAACAACTGCATAACAAGCAATTGAACATTTAGAATCTCAATCAAAAATTGAAGTTTTCGTTTCTGCATGGTATAATGATAGCATGATTGACCGCCGGGTACAAGGAGGAACACCATGCCTGTTTGTTACAATAAGCTATGGAAACTTCTCATCGACAGGGGAATGACCAAAACAGACCTGATCAAGTCCGCAAAAATCACCACCAACGCCATGGCAAAGCTAGGGAAAAATGAAGATGTACGGGTGGAGGTTCTGGTGAAGATTTGCCGGACGCTGCACTGTACCCTGGATGATATTGTAGAAATTTTGCCTGACGAACAAGTGGAGTGAAGGGAGGTATTCGCGTGAGTACGATTTTGCCCAAACATCAAATGAGCGAGGAAGATATTAAACTCCAGTATATTACCCCTGCGATTCTCTCCAAATGGGATCGGGATAAAATCACGATGGAAACCCGTATCACAGACGGCAAAATCAACCTGAAAGGCAACTTTGTGTTCCGCGAAAAGCCCAAACGTGCGGATTATATCCTGTATCTCAGCGCAAACAATCCCATTGCCATTGTAGAGGCAAAAGACAATACGCACAGCGTTTCCCATGGATTGCAGCAGGCGATGACCTATGCGCAAATGCTGGATGTTCCCTTCGCGTACAGCTCCAACGGGGATGGATTTGTAGAACACGATTTTTTGACCGGGATGGAGCGCGAGTTCAGTCTGGACGAGTTCCCCACAGAGCAGGAACTGACCGCCCGGTATAAGCAGGAATCCGGCATCACACCGCAGCAGGAAGCGATACTGGCGCAACCGTACTATACCAGCCAGAACACCTACCCGCCCCGCTATTACCAGCGTATCGCCATCAACCGCACGGTAGACGCCATTGCCCGGGGGCAGCAGCGGATTCTTCTGGTGATGGCAACCGGCACGGGCAAAACCTATACCGCCTTTCAGATCGTGTACCGGATGCTGCAAAGCGGTATGAAACGCAAGATTCTCTACCTGGCGGACCGGAATATTCTGGTGGACCAATCCATCCAGCAGGACTTTGCCCCGCTGGAAAAGGTCACCCATAAAGTCAACGTGGCGAAGGACGACAAAAGCACCATCACGTCTCATGAGGTGTATTTTTCGTTGTATCAGCAACTTGTAGGCGATGACGACCAGGAGCATTTCAGCGAACTGTTTACGCCGGATTTCTTTGACCTGATCATTGTGGATGAGTGTCACCGGGGTTCCGCCAAAGAGGAAAGCCGCTGGCGCAGGATTCTGGAGTATTTCCAGTCCGCCACACAAATCGGCATGACCGCCACGCCCAAAGAAACCAAATACATCTCCAACCTCAGCTATTTTGGCGAGCCGATCTATACCTACAGCTTGAAAGAAGGCATTGAGGACGGTTTCCTTGCCCCGTTCAAAGTGATCAACATCATGACCGACATTGGCGAGGGTTGGCGCCCGCGCAAGGGGCAGAAAGACATCAACGGCGCAGAAATTCCAGATCGGGTTTATACAAACAGCGATTACGACTACAACATCATTATTGAGGACCGTATTCAGCAGGTAGCCCAAGAGATCACCAACTACCTGAAAAGCACCGACCGCATGGCCAAGACCATTGTATTTTGCGCTACCGAGGACGCGGCTTTGCGGATGCGGGACGCACTGGCGAAGCTCAACGCCGATATGATGAAGAAAAACCCCGACTATGTGGTGCGCATTACCGGTGGGGATGATTACGGCAAAAGCAAGTTGAAATATTTTATCTCGGTGTCGTCGCCGTATCCGGTCATTGCCACCACCTCCAAGCTGCTATCCACCGGCGCAGACTGCAAGATGACCAAGTTGATCGTGCTGGATGAAATGATCGGCTCTATGACCGAGTTTAAGCAGATCATCGGGCGCGGCACCCGGCTGCGGGAAAATGAGGGTAAGACCCATTTTGTGGTCATGGATTTCCGCAATGTGACCCGCCTGTTTGCCGACCCGGAATGGGATGGCCCCATCGAGATGAACGAAGGCTATACGCCGGGCAAAAAACAGCCAAAAGAACCGGCGGAGCCGACGGAACCGACGCCGCCTGCCGAACAGCCGACGGAGCCAAAACAGAAACCTATTGTGGACAAAAACGGCTGCAAGGTGCAGATCATCCACAAAACCGTGTCGGTATACGACACCAACGGCAAGCTGCTGCGCCAGGAAAGCATTGTGGATTACACCAAAGAGAATATCCTGGGCGAGTATGCCTCGCTGGACAATTTCATCCGCAAGTGGTCCGCGCAGGAGAAGAAAGAGCAAATTCGTGATCTGCTCCATGAACGCGGTATCGACCTGGAGTTGTTAAAAAGCGACCAAAACATGACCGATGTGGACGATTTTGATTTTATCTGTCATGTCGCTTTCGACAAAAAGCCCCTGACCCGCAAAGAGCGCGCCAACAATGTGAAAAAGCGTGACTTTTTCAGCAAATACAGCGGCGTGGCCCGCGAGGTCCTGGAAGCCCTGTTGGACAAGTACATGAACACGGGCATTTATGAAATCGAGAAAACAGAAATCTTGAAGCTTGACCCGTTCCTGAAGCTGGGGAAACCGGCCAAGATCGCCGGGTATTTCGGCGGTAGGCAGGGCTACCTGAAAGCCGTGCAGGAACTGGAACAGGCAATCTATACAGACGAGGTAGTGTGACCCCATGAGCAATTTGACGGGATTTGTAAAACGGCTGCGGGATATTATGCGCAACGACGCCGGCATCAACGGCGACGCCCAGCGCATTGAGCAGATCGCCTGGATGCTGTTTTTGAAAGTGTACGACGCCAAAGAACAGGATTGGGAATTTGAGGACGAAACCTATCAGTCCGCCATTCCCGAAGAATGCCGGTGGCGAAACTGGGCATACGATGACAAATCCGGCACGGCGCTTACCGGCGAAAAACTGCTGGATTTTGTCAACAACATCCTGTTCCCCACACTGAAAAAACTGCCGGTCGATGCTTCTACCCCCATCAAAAAAGCCATTGTACAAACCACGTTTGCCGACGCCAACAACTACATGAAGGACGGCGTGCTGATGCGCCAGGTCGTCAACGTAATTGATGAACTGGATTTTAGCGACTATGAGCAGAGCCATGCCTTTGGCGAGATTTACGAGACCATCCTGAAAGAGCTGCAAAGTGCCGGTTCCGCGGGCGAGTTCTATACGCCCCGCGCTGTCACCGACTTTATGGCCCAGGTCATCAAGCCCCAGATCGGCGAAACAATGGCCGACTTTGCCTGCGGCACCGGCGGTTTTCTTGTCAGCTGGCTCAACCAGCTGCAAAAGCAGATCAAAAGCACGGCGGATGCCGATAAGTACAGCAATTCCGTCTACGGCATCGAGAAAAAGCAGTTCCCCTATATGCTGTGCATTACCAACCTGCTGCTGCACGGGCTGGATGTCCCCCGTGTGTATCATGATAACGCTTTGACGAAAGACGTGCTGGACTATACCGAGGCGGACCGGTTCAACGTTATCATGATGAATCCCCCTTACGGCGGTTCCGAGAAAGCGGAGGTCAAAAATCACTTTCCGGACGATCTGGCAAGCTCCGAAACGGCCGACCTGTTTATGTCAGTCATCATGTACCGGCTGAAAAAAGACGGCCGGGCGGCGGTGATCCTGCCCGATGGTTTCCTGTTCGGCACCGACAACGCCAAAGTGAACATCAAGAAAAAGCTGCTGCGGGAGTTTGACCTCCACACCATCATCCGCCTGCCGGGCAGCGTGTTCTCGCCCTATACCTCCATCACCACCAACATCCTGTTCTTTGATAACACCCACCCCACCGTGGAAACCTGGTTCTACCGCCTGGATATGCCGGAGGGGTACAAGCATTTTTCCAAAACCAAGCCCATGAAGCTGGAACATTTCCAGCCGGTGCTGGATTGGTGGGGCGACCGCAAGGAGCTGGAGCAGGACGGCTTCCCCAAAGCGAAAAAGTTCACCGTCCAGCAGCTGACCGGGGAATTGGGCTACAACCTCGACCAGTGCGGCTACCCCCACGAGGAAGAGGAAATTCTGGCCCCCCTGGATCTGATCCGCCGGTATGAAGAGCAGCGGGCCTCCCTCAATGCCGAGATCGACCGGGTGCTGGCCGAGATCACCGCGATTCTGGAAGGAGCCGCCCAATGACCCCGCAGGAACTGAAAAACAGCATTTTGCAGCTTGCCATCCAGGGTAAGCTGGTGGAGCAGCGCCCCGAAGAAGGCACTGCCGAGGAACTTTTTGCCCAAATTCAGCAGGAAAAGCAGCGGCTGATCAAAGAGGGGAAAATCAAGAAGGAAAAGCCCCTGCCAGAGATCACCGAGGATGAGAAGCCGTTTGAGATTCCAGAGAGTTGGATGTGGTGTAGGCTTGACGATGTTGTTATAAAAACTATTAAGCGCGGAAAATCACCAACATACACAGCAAAGAGCAATATTCTTGTATTTGCACAAAAATGCAATACCAAAGCCGGATATATTGATTTGTCTCTGGCGCAGTTTTTGGATGAAGCAAAGACCAGCAAATATCCAGAAGAAGAATTTATGATGGATAACGATATCGTCCTTAACTCTACGGGTAACGGTACGCTTGGTAGAGTTGGAATATATCATAACAGTGATAATCCAAATGGTCATCCAGTTGTGCCTGATTCGCATGTCACCATAATAAGAGCTAACCCTCATATTTCTGTCGAATTTGCCTTTTACTCTTTGAAATACTATCAGCCATACATGGAAAAGCTTGGTTCTGGTTCTACAAATCAGACAGAATTGAGCGCAGGGGTTGTAAAATCACTTCTTTTCCCCTTACCGCCCCTTGCCGAGCAAAAGCGGATCGTTGCCAAAATCGAGGAACTGCTGCCCTATATCGACCGCTACGAGCAGGCGTGGACCAAGCTGGAGCAGTTTAACCGCCGCTTCCCGGAGGATATGAAAAAGTCCCTCTTGCAGTATGCCATCCAAGGCAAACTGGTAGAGCAGCGCCCCGAAGAAGGCACCGCCGAAGAACTCTTTGCCCAGATTCAAGCGGAAAAGCAGCGGCTCATCAAAGCGGGAAAAATCAAGAAAGAAAAGCCCCTTCCGGAAATTACCGAGGACGAAAAGCCGTTTGAGATTCCGGAGAGTTGGAAGTGGGTGAGGTTGGGGAATGTGATATCGTTAGTATCCGGGACAGATTTTAAGCCTGAACAGTACAACGATCAAGGTCGAGGCACTGTCTACATTACAGGTGCAAGTAATCTATCAGATGACGGTGTTATTGTGTCCAGATGGACAGAATCACCACGCAATTTTGCATATCACGGAGATATTCTTCTGGTCTGCAAAGGATCTGGCTATGGGAAAACGGTACTCTGTGATGTCAATGAGGCTCATATAGCGCGCCAGATTATGGCGATAAAGCAAATGAATACGATCAACATGCGCTATATTCGCTATTTCTTGCAATCTAATATAACTTATCTTAAAACACAGGGACAAGGCGTAATTCCGGGAATCGACAGAGCGAGCATTTTGAATATGTTTTTACCCCTACCACCCCTTGCCGAACAAAAACGAATCGTTGAAAAACTGGAACAGCTACTGCCGCTGTGTGATCACTTAAAGTAAGCGTGCATTGATCCCCCTCAGAGTGAGATAGTCTCGGCTATGTGGCTGTGAGAAAGTGAGTTTGATCGGATAGAGTTTGCATTTCCGATAATTAATTGGACGTCAACCGCCAATATCCTATAGGAACTTCCATCCGAAGAAAGGGTGAATTTATCATGGAATTGCTCCCTGGAGTGATTAAAGAGGATTACTCTGACTATGTACTTTACTTCATAGAATCTTTTTCCGAAGAACTAAAGCAGGAAATTCGCAGTAGGTTAGCAGCAGTTTGCCATGGTGTAGATCAAGCTCAGTCTGGATGGACAATTTATTCCTATAAATCCACAGTGAAAGAGTTCATCAACAGATATAGAACCAGAAGGGATGCTTCTGAAGAACGAAAAAAGGGGATGATTGGTGAACTCCTTGTCCACATTATTTTAGAAATGGAAGGCAGGTTTATGATGGCCTCTCCTTTCTTCAATATGGAAGAGAGAAGTTTCAAAAAGGGATATGACGTTGTTTTATTCGAAAATTCGACAAACGACCTATGGATTACTGAGGTCAAGTCCGGTGAGATTCAAAGAGGTCAAAGGAACGCTTCTTCTGCAGCTGTTGCTTTGATTAATACCGCAAAAAACGATCTAAAAGAACGATTGAATGACCCAAACACTATGCTTTGGTTAAACGCTTTAAATGCTGCTAGAGTTTCTATGAGCGATAGCAATAATCAGAAAGAGGCTGTGATGGAACTCCTGGCACAATGTGCAGGCAGTACTTTAGAAGGAAACACTTCCAGTGATATGTTTAATGTTGTACTGTCAGCCGCCCTGTTTCATCCCATGTCTGAACGTGTTGAAGCTGCAAAGGTTGGCAAAAAAAGAACCAGAGTTGTAAACGAAAATCTGTTTAATCAAGTGTTTGTTGTAGCTATTCAAAAGGAAACCTTCGAATCTGTGTATGAATTTCTAGAAAGTGAGGCAGCAGATGAAGTTTGATTTGACGCTTAGAAAGCTGAACAATACGAATTTCGCTTCGCTTTATGACAGATTCATCGTGGGCGAAGAGTTATCTCCTAAAGAATACGAGTGTCTGCTGGCCATTGCTATCTGTTTTACAAACGCCACGGATGTTCTTGTTCAGCAGCTTGGATATAGAATTATTGTCGAGTTTTGCAATCAAAAAAATAGCTATACATCCTTATATGAGATTTCAATTAATAAAGGGCTTTATCCGGTTAGTAATTTTATTGAGAGGCACTGTGTCTCCGAAGAACAGAGAAACTTTTTCACAGAATGGAACAGCGCCTTTCTTAGGCAATATGCTGACGAGGATATTTATCAGAGTGAACAGCAGCACGAACTGGTTAAATTTTTTACCAGTAAGGCAGCAGAAACTATATCTGTCATTGCTCCGACATCCTATGGAAAATCTGAATTAATTCTCGCCGCCGTTAAAGAATACGCCGGAAAGAAAATCTGTATCTTAACATCAACCAAAGCGTTATTGACCCAAACAAAGAAAAGAGTCCAAACAGTAAGCAGAGGAATTTTTCCGAAAATTATTGTTCATCCCGAAATGTACAACAAAAACGCAGACTCTTGCCTCGCGGTTTTGACACAGGAGCGCCTACTAAGAATATTTAAGAAAGACCCACACTTAGCATTTGATTGTATTGTGGTTGACGAGGCTCATGAATTACTCGAAAATAATGCTCGTAGCCATACGCTAGCAAATGTTATTATTGTTGCCCAAAATAGAAATCCGGATGTCGCTTTTAAGTTTTTAACCCCATTTTTGACGGATGGAAAGAATTTGAAAGTAAGATATACGACGTATGATATTGAAAGTTTTAAAGTAAGTGAATATATAAAAACTGAAAAATATTTTATATATGACCTTCGGTATCATCAGGGCCTACAACTATATGATCAGTTCCTTAACCAATATCTACCTATACATACAGAAGGTGATTTTGAGTTTGAGGAAGAATTTGTAAAAGCTTATGGCGGTAGAAAAAATATCATATATCTAAATAAGCCCACTGATATCGAAAAGTTTGCTTTAGCCTTAAAAGACGTGTTGCCAGACGTAGAGTCTGAATTGATCTCTACAGCATGTGAAAATATTTCCGAATATCTACAGCCACAATATAATTTATTGGCTTGCTTGCGTAAAGGTATTATTTATCACCACGGAAGTGTACCTGATGCAATCAGAATCTACATTGAAGATCTTTATAAAAAAGATCCCGCTATCAAATATGTGATTACAAGTTCAACCCTTTTATCTGGTGTAAATCTCCCCGCAGAACGGATGTTTATCCTTGACAATCGTCGTGGAAGATCAAATCTCAGCCATGATGCATTCAAAAATCTCGTCGGCAGAATTTGCAGGTTTAGTGAGATTTTTGATGATGAAAGCGGGTCATTACAAAGATTAGAGCCACATATTTATATTGTTTTTGGTCAGTATTTTGCCCAAAGTTCGAACTGTCAAAAATTCTTGCAAAGTGTGGCGAGAGTTGAGACTAAACACACGGATGAATTAAAAAATGTTCTGTTAGATGAGACGAAAATTGATTCTTCTAATGATGCAGATTTGCGTCAAGCATCTGAATTCATTGAAAACTATGAGACAGGTATAATTGAGAATTACCACGAACGTTACACGCAAACAACAATAGGAAAAGCCTGTATTATGAATGGAATCAGCGAAATTGATGTTTTTACCAATGAGCATGATATGCAGGCGAAAGCTGACAGATATGCAGAAGAAAACTTGAAGATAAACGACCCGGATCAGCTTTTGAATTTTATTTACGAACTTTTTATTCGGTATCTGCCAGAAGGAAAAAGCGAAAGTTTAAAGCGTTTGGAACATCCAGAAGCCAGAAAATTTTATGCAATGATGTTTGGATGGCGAGCAGAAAATAAATCCTATTCGGAAATGATTGGACTATTTGTTGGTTATTGGTGGCGTCTTTTCCAAACGAACAGGGATTGTATTATTTATGTAGGCAAATGGGGTGATATAAACCGTTTGGGCAGTACTGCGCCTCATTATACAAGACTTAGAGATAAAAATCGAACACAAGTTGTTAATTTGGCGATTGTGCGTATTAAAGAAGAGCAGGACTTCATCGATAATGTCCTGATTAAGTATGTTGAAGTTTTGCATGACTTAGGATTTCTTGAGGATACTTTCTATTCAAAGATCAAATATGGAACAGACGATGAAAGAACTATTTGTCTCCTAAAAAATGGTTTGTCTTTGAGTTCAGCCACGCTTTTACTTCGAAAATACCTAGCTCACTTAACGATTGATATTCGTGAAAGCACAGTTTTATTTGATTCAACTTTAATTGCTGATATGAAGGCCAATCAAGAAAATGACATCTTGATTTGTGAAGTCCAAAGCTGTATGTAATAAATCAGCTTGTTTGATCAGGAAACTGCAAAGGCAGTTGTACTCTCTGGGAAGAAGTCTTTATCCATTAGTCAAGATTTTATGAAAGGCTACGAACAAAGCCGGAGGGCCAAGACACATCGTGTCTTGGCCCTCCGGCTCTGTCTTGACATCACAACCACACCCTTACGGCAAAGCCGCCTTTGAAAAAGCAGGTGTTCGTGTAATGTCCATTTGGTGGAGCTGAGGAGAATCGAACTCCTGTCCGAAAATCACTTGCCCTGGCTTTCTACGAGTATAGCCGATGTTTTGACATTCCCTCTATAGGGCGCCCAAAGGCAGGCTTCCTACGTTAGTAGCCTTTGCGTCATGACGGAGGTAAAGGCGTTCCTTCGTTCACGTTCACCGCTCATCGACGCCTTTATCCGAGCCGCGGTACTCCCGGTAAAGACGGCAGCCTAATTAGGCTGCGTACGCAACAGTATTGTTGTCGTTTAATTTTAAAGTTTGCGGAGTTTTAAGCGTGTCCGCACCGCTACTCGCTTACCAGGGTTCACAACCTCCGTCGAAACCATTGCAGCCCCATATCTACTACTTTATGATCGGTTTTTTTCTTTGAGTGCGCGATCAATGTCACGCTTTGCTGCACGTGCTGCAAGATCTGCGCGTTTATCGTAGAGCTTCTTACCACGACAAAGCCCCACTTGTACTTTGACTAGGGAACCTTTTAAATAGACAGAGAGAGGAATGAGAGAATATCCGTCCTGCTTCACAAGGCCAAACAGCCGCATGATCTCCCGCTTGTGCATCAGAAGTCGGCGCACGCGCATCGGATCTTTGTTAAAAATATTGCCCTGCTCATAAGCACTGATATGCATTCCGTTGACTAGAAGCTCCCCATTAACAACGGAGCACCAAGCGTCTTTGAGATTGCACTGCCCTTTGCGCAGAGACTTTACCTCTGTGCCACACAACTCAATGCCCGCTTCTAAACTTTCTTCCACAAAGTAGTCGTGAAAGGCCTTTTTATTTTGTGCGATGGTTTTCAAAGAAGTATGCGGCATAAAAAAGCCCTCCTTTCCGCTGCCTCCGTGGTCTTATAGCATATCATATTTTTGTTTTGCTGTCAAACAAAAACCTCACTAGAGGCCAAAAGAAAAAGGGAACCCATAGGCAGAATTTCGGCTTTTCAAGCATTGAAATCCGGCGGGAGATCCCATAGAATATTATTTAGATCAGAGTTACCCGTGTTGAAGCTGAAATGCTTCAGAGGCAATATATAGGAATTCATGCTGTAGTTCTTTGATGAGGCCGCTCCAGGAAGGCTCCTAAAGGACAGGGGAGTCTCTCAGACAGCGATCTAATCACATTAAAGAAAAGTTCAGCAAGACAGCCTTTGAACTCTAATAACATAAGGGGGAACGATTATGCGAGAAATTCGGAAAAAGAGGGCTGTAGCGACGGCATCTGCAAGGGGAAAGGAAGTGAAAATACAGCCATAAGGAGGATTTTTCGTGATACAAAGGATACCAGACCCTAATGTAGTATTTCCAAATTCCTATGGAACAACTTGTTTTTTAAAAAATGTGATTACCGCACCTAATATTTTGGTTGGGGATTACACTTACTATGATGATCCAGTAGATCCCACGGGATTCGAAAAAAATAATGTGCTGTTTAACTGGCCAGAATTTGGTGACCGATTGATTATTGGAAAGTTCTGTTCTATAGCAAGTGGAACGCAGTTCCTTATGAACACGGCCAACCACCGGATCAGCAGCGTCACAACGTATCCCTTCCATGTTTTTGGTGGAGCTTGGGAGGAGCATACGCCGCCCCACCTGGAGCAACTGCCCTTTAAGGGGGACACAGTGGTAGGAAACGACGTATGGATTGGCCGGGAGAGTCTTATCATGCCCGGCGTCAAAATTGGAGATGGCGCAATCATCGCTGCGCGTTCGGTGGTGACGAAAGACGTTGGAGCTTATCATGTAGTCGGTGGAAATCCAGCAAAATTCCTCAAGAAACGGTTTTCCGAGGATCTCATCGATTTGCTTTTACAAGTAAAATGGTGGGATTTTGCACCGGAAAAGTTGGTAGGGATTCTTCCACTATTGTGCAGTTCCGATTTAGAACAAGTAAAAAAGCGATTGCAGGATATAGTAGCGACCCTTTAAATTGCTGTTAAACCTGCGACCTAAAAAATCCCCGCTCTTTTTGAGAGGGGATTTTTCATATCGGTACTAATTTAAGAGGTTTTATGGGAGTGTTCAATCGTTTCGTTATCGGCCGGCATTGAAATTGTAACAATTTTCTTTTTGCCTAATGGAAAATAAATGGAAGGATTCCCGTTGATTTTCCAAAAGGTTTTAGGTATTATATCTAATAAACGGCTTATATATTTTACGAAAAGGTGAAGAAACTTAAATAAATCTTAATTATATGATAGATGTATTGACTTTTTGAAAAACCGAGTGTACCATTGTATTAATTTATTGGTACAATATAACTGTATCAGCGGGATTTTCCAAAAGGCTTACTTTTTCTAGGAATAAACAGCCCGCTTTTACAGCATATTTTGGCGCTGTGAGATTTACTGGTTGGTGAACCTATGGCGCATGGAACATGTGATGGAGGCTGAATAGCGTGAAAAGAAAGAAAAAGGTTTTGATCATCATTGGCGTTTTGGCTGCTGTGGCTGTGGGCGTTATGGTCTTCCGTCCGCGTGATACGGGCACAGCTGCATTTCCAGTGGAGCTCTCACCGCTGCAAAAGACAACGCTGCGCAGCACAATCAGCACCAATGGCAATGTTGAAAGCACGGACTCTGTAAACGTTTATACCAACTTGACTTATCCGGTGAAGGAGATCTTAGTCGAGGTGGGGGACCATGTCAACGAAGGGGATGTCTTGTGCGTGTTGGATTCTGAGGACCTGCAGCAGCAAATTAAGCAGCAGCAGATTTCCATCTCAACAGCCAGTGCAAACAACCAACAGCAGATTGAAACAAACCAAAAACGATACGACGATGCGATGGAAACCTTAAATGCGGGGCTAAACACCGATTTGAACACCGCTCAGCAGAATGTAGACGATGCCAAGCGCAGAATGGACAATGCGCAGAAAGATCTAGATGACGCCAAGGCCAAGTTAGACAGCAATCTCAATACGGAGTTGATTTCTGCGCAATCTGCTTATGACACCGCTTCGACAGAACTCGGCCGAGCAGAAAAAGCTTTGAAAGACCGCCGCAATGAACTTGGCAGCTACTATACTGACTTGGAGAGGGACTATCGAGAAGCCTTGAAGAAATATGAACGCGCTGTCAAAAACGACGACGATGATGTGGAGGAGCTCAAAGCCGATGTGCTTGAATTAAAGCAATCCTTGGCGGAGGCTGAAGATGAGGCGGATGCGCTTTATATGAGCGGCACGCAGACACTTAGCATCGAACAGCTGCGTCGGAACGTCACCGATGCACAGCAGGCATACGATACAGCGAAGCAGAGTTTGGATGCCGCAAAAAAAGCGGTGAATGACCAGCTTGGTACATATGAAACAGAGTTCACAGCTGCAAAGGATGCCTATAACAACGCCTTAAAAGCGCAGAAGGCTACCCAGGCCGCTGTGACGCACGGCTTAGAGGACGATCTCCAAGCGATCGAGACCAGCAAGCTTTCTGCTGATGACCGCGCACAGCGCGAGGAGCTCAAAAATATGCAGGATCGTTTGAGCAAGTGTACAGTGACTGCGCCGGCCTCCGGTACCATTACTGCAGTTTATGCGACAGAGGGGGCGGCCCCGAACGGTGTCCTGTTCCAGATTGAAAATACCGACGCGCTTCAGGTCGATGTAAAGATCAAAGAGTATGATGTCAATTCCCTCAAGCCGAATATGGCGGCCATCATCAAGGCAGATGCCACCGGGGATGAAGAATATGATGGCTATTTGGAGAAGATTTCCCCTTCAGCGGTCCGTACACCGGAAACAGCGGAGGCCGCCAACACAGCAAATACCAAAGATGTGGAGTTCGATGCCACAGTGGTTGTATCCTCCAAAGAAACGAACCTGCGCATTGGTATGACAGCCCGCGCCGATATTATCACTGAGCAGAAGGACAATGTTTTCGCAGTTCCATATGATGCTATTTCTACAGCGGCGGATGGCAGCTCGGTTGTGTATACGGTCAAAGCGCAGGAGGATGGAAGTATGGTTGCGGAAGCAGTTCCAGTCACACTGGGGTTAGAGACCGACTATGAGGTGGAAATTTCCGGCACAGGCCTCGTTGAAGGGATGCAAATTATTTCGGACGGCAAGCAGATTCAGCCGGGAATGCCGGTATCCACCATGCCAGGAGCTGGCGTACTGCCGCAGGATGCGGCGGGTAGTACGGCTGGAGAGGAAGTTGTGGCGGATGAGTAAGACAGTTATCGAAATGCACGATATTGTAAAAACCTACTACATCGGGACGCCCAACGAACTGGAGGTCCTGCACGGAATCAGCCTGGAAATCCACGAGGGGGAATTTGTTTCCATTGTAGGTGCGTCTGGTTCTGGCAAATCCACACTGATGAATATCATCGGCGCTTTGGATCACCAGACTTCCGGTGAATATACGCTCGACGGCGTCCCCATGACGGAGATGAACAGTCGGAAGCTTTCCCAGATACGCAACCGCAAGATCGGTTTCGTATTCCAAACATTCAACCTTATTCCGCGTTCTACCGCCCAAGGCAATGTAGAACTGCCGATGTTGTACGCGGGGATTCCGAAACGAGAACGGAGCAAACGTGCGAAAGAACTTTTGGCGATGGTGGAAATGTCGGAGCGTGCCAAGCATATGCCCAACGAACTTTCTGGCGGCCAGAAGCAGCGTGTGGCGATTGCGCGCGCTATGGCCAACGACCCGGCGATCATCCTCGCTGACGAACCAACCGGCGCTCTGGACAGCAATACCGGCCGCCTGGTGATGGACATTTTTCATGAACTGCATAAGAAGCAAGGGAAGACCATCATCTTGATCACCCATAACAACGAACTTGCGGAGGAAACAGAGCGGATTATCACCATCCACGACGGCCGGATCGTTCAGGAACGCGACAAGCGCACCGGAAAGCAGGAGGTGCAGCATGAATCTGTTTGAAAATATTTCCCTCGCTGTCGCGGGCTTGATCTCCAATAAGATGCGCGCCTTGCTCACCATGCTGGGCATTATCATCGGTATTGGTTCGGTGATCGCGATTACGTCCGTAGGCGATGCTATGACCGGTGTGGTCAGTTCCTCTATGGAAAGCATGGGCGTAAACAACGTTGCAATCCAGGTTACTCCTCGCGACTACACCAGTTCCTATACTTATACGGAAGACGACCTCATCACGGACGAGATGATCGAGCAGTACCAGAACAAATATAGAAATGAAATTGTCGGCATTGGCTTGATGGAGAGTGCCGGAAGCGGCGTGATCACCAAATTCCATGAGGACAACAAGGTGAGCTTGGAAGGAGTTAACGAAGGGTTTGCGACGGGTGCGACCGGGACACAGGTGGATATGCTTCGCGGCCGCTTCATCAACGAATCCGACACGCAACGCGGAAAATATGTAGCTGTGATCGCGAAATCTTTGGCAGACACGCTCTTTCCTGGCAATCAAGAGATCCTAGGGCAGGAGATCAAGATCCAGATGGACAGTGGTGGGCGTCAGACCTTCACGATCGTTGGAGTCTATGAGGATCAGGCGAACAGTTTCTTGATGGGTTCGGCGGGGATGAGCAGCACCATCTATATCCCAATTTCGACGGCCTACCGTGTGTTGGATTATACCCCCGACGGATACTATTACTTTTACATTGCTGTCCAGCCGGGCCTGGACTATCAGGCGTTTGCGGAAGAATCTGCGGGATTTTTCAACGACCGCTTCTATGTAAAAAATGAAACGATGCACTGCGAGGCGCAGAGTCTGGAATCTATGGTCAAACAGGTCAACGACATGTTAGGCACGATCTCCACTGCGATTGCTGTCATTGCTGGCATTTCGCTTCTAGTCGGCGGCATTGGCGTGATGAACATCATGTTGGTGTCTGTAACAGAACGTACCCGTGAAATCGGCATCCGCAAAGCGCTTGGCGCGCCAGATAGTGCGATACGGACGCAGTTCATCGTGGAATCCATGATCATCTGTGTCATCGGCGGTGCGTTGGGAATCCTGTTGGGCGCCTTGCTCGGCTATGCGGGCGGTGTCCTGTTGGGAATGCCTGCAGTGCCTTCTATCGTCTCCATTGTGATTGCGGTTGGGTTCTCCATGTTGATCGGTGTGTTCTTTGGTTATTACCCGGCGAATAAAGCGGCAAAACTCGATCCAATTGATGCCCTGCGGTATGAATAAAGCCCGTCTGTCTTTCAAGCACCCGGTGCTGTAAAGAGACAATGGCGATTGCCCCCGGATGTAAGCCAAAAGCTTCATCCGGGGGCATTTTATGTCCAGCGCAAAGGAGACCTTTTATAATTCCCTGGGCGGCCTGCCGGCCAATCGGTTTTTATGGCCTTTACGAGGGAAAATCTGGGATCGGTAAAAAATCCATACAAATTTCAAATTTCCATGTTATACTTCCAAACAGGAGTTGATGAAAATGAAACGAATTCTCGTGGTGGAGGACGATCCGGATATCCAGGAGATGCTCTGCGCGTACCTGCGCGATGCAGGATATGAAACCGGTACGGCAGGAGATGGGCTTGCCGCTCTGGATCGTTTTCACAGCGGTGTTTGGAACCTAATCCTCTTGGATGTCATGCTTCCCAAGGTGGACGGGTACGGCGTCTGCGAGTTGATCCGCCGGGAATCCAGCGTGCCCGTCATCATGCTCACCGCCCTGGATGCGGAGGAAAACCAGCTCAAGGGCTTTGATCTGGATGTCGATGATTATGTGACAAAGCCATTTTCTATGCCGGTCCTGTTGCGGAAAATTGCCGCTGTACTTCGCCGCGCGGGAAATGGCGAAGTGGAAAATAGCCTGTTGCTTTATCAGGATCTGATTCTTGACCTGGATGCCTACCGGGTGACGGAGGGTGGCAAACCGGTCGACCTGACCAGCCGGGAATTTGAATTACTGCGGGAGCTTCTGCAAAATCAGGGGCGTGTCCTGACGCGGTCTGTCTTGTTGGGAAAACTCTGGAATTACGATTTTTTGGGTGATGAACGCATCGTAGACAGCCACATCAAAAACTTGCGTAAGAAGCTCAAAGGAGATTACATTGAGACGGTCCGGGGGGTGGGGTATCGTGTGGAAAAAGTGCATTAAGCGGGTTGGCGGCAGCTTGACGCTCCGCATCTTCCTAATCACCTTTTCGATTTTGGCGGCGGCTTGCGCATTGACCTATGGATTTGTTGCTTGGGCGACGCCGATTTCCTACAGCACCATTGTGAACAGCGACCTGGCAGAAAAGGCGACGGCGCTGACGCAAGCGTTGGAAAAAACCACGCTGGCTGAGTGCGGCCCTTTAGTAGACCGTTTTATCCTTGACACTGGCGTGAGTATCTTGGTAAGCGATGCAGAGGGAAATCCGGTTGAGCTACCAAACTCGATTGCGATTGCAACTGCTAGCGATTGCTTGGAAGAGGAGGACAACGTCGTGGTTTTCCAGGACGGTTCGGAAAGCGCGCCTGTGAAAGAGAGCAAGACAGACGCTGTGCGGACAGAGGCTGGAAGCCCTTCGGAGGACACATTCCAAGTCTCCGACGAGCTGGTGACCGTGACGAGCGACGCAGCCCAATATTCCTTTTCGTTTCAGGGAAGCGACATGCCCTATACGATGACAGTGCTCAGCAGTGTCACCGCTACCAACCAGACAGTCGAAGCATTGGGCCAGGTGCTGCCTTTTTTATTGATTGTCGTCCTGGTGATCTCCCTATTAGGGGCGATTATCTATTCCCGTTATATCACCCGTCCAATCGTGCAGCTCAGCGGTATTTCGCAACGGATGGCAAATTTGGATTTCAGCTATAAATGTCAGGAAAAGCGCGGTGACGAAATCGGCGTATTGGGCCGAAACCTCAATGAACTCTCTGAGCGCCTTTCCACCTCTCTGAACGATTTGCGAGAGGCCAACTGTGCGCTGCGCCAGGACATCGACCGCGAACGGGAGCTGGAGAAGCAGCGGACAACCTTTTTCTCCGCCGCCTCTCACGAGCTAAAGACGCCAATTACCGTATTGAAGGGACAGCTTTCAGGGATGCTTGCCGGGGTGGATATCTACAAGGATCGAGAAAAATATCTCGCGCGTTCCCTTGCGGTCGCTAGCCGGATGGAAGCGCTGGTACAGGAAATTCTGATGGTTTCACGCATGGAGCGTGCAGACGTGCCGTTAAAGCGCGAATCCTTGGATCTCACTCGTTTGGTGGAACAGCAGGTGCAGCAAATGGAAGAGCTGGCCATGCTACGGGGACAGGCGTTATATGTCGAGGCTGTGTCAAATTTGATTGTCAAAGGCGATCGTGTGCTGTTGCAGCGCGCCGTAGGGAATCTGCTGTCTAATGCGTTACTTTATTCGCCAGAGGGGGAGACAGTACAGGTTTGCCTCTTTGAGCAAGAGGAAAAAATAATTCTCACCATCTCTAACAGCGGAGTCCAAATCCCGATAGAGGATCTTCCGCATCTCTTTGAAGCATTTTACCGTGTAGAGGCCTCCCGTAGCCGCGGAACCGGTGGCAGCGGCCTGGGTTTGTACATTGTCAAGATGGTTTTAGACCGGCACAGGGCGGCGTATCGGGTGGAAAACGTCCCGGATGGGGTCCGCGCTACGGTAGTTTTCCCAAAGGCGTAACCAGCTGCCGAGAGGGCGAGCTATTTTGAGGGCGACCTACAGTCTCTTTCTGGCAGGCACGCGGCTGGCCCTATCCAAACGGAATGATGATAATATGGGAACATAACGGGTTTACTACAGCCGGAATTCCCTTTCCGGTTGGCAGTAAACCCGTTTCCTTGTGTCCTACGGACTCAACGAAGGTAGATACAGCTATATTTTTACGTTTCGTAAACAAATCTTCAGCATTTTCAAAATATTTGGATGATACAATGCAGGCATTCGCAAAAGAGCATAAAGCCACGGGCCCGAGGATGTTTTAAAAGCAGACGGTTGTGACATAAAGGAGGGAAAACCATGGCCAATTTTCTAAAGAGTGTATTTCAGGATAGGAGAGAATGCGCTAAGGTTCAACAAAATGAGGGCCAGCGCGTACTCCAAACGGCAAAAGTGGAAGCAAAAACCAAGAGCGGAGCCCCGGATTGCACGGCAGCACAGCAGGCGAAACACGGCGTACAAGCGGTAAGAATCAACGAACGGATTGCACAAGCTCAAAATCGCTTCCGAGTTGTACAAAGAAAAAATGAATCCCCAAATTAGTATGGAAAGGAACCTGATGTGGAACGAGATCTGCCAGGGCAATGATCCTGCAAAGGTGTTCCATCCTTTTAAAGGGAACTTTTGAATGCAAAGTATAGTCCTATGAAAAATAACAGCGGTTTGAGATCGGATCCCAAACCGCTGCGGAGCAATTACAGTTTGTGTAGGAGTAGCTATTTTTGAACCGTCCTGAGCTGCCGGGCTTGGGTGACGATGCCGCCAAGGAGGATAAGCGCGATTCCAGTTCCAATGATAATCCATTGCAGTGGGACCATATCGGCCAATGGGCCGAAGATTGCCATACCAACCGGCAAGAATCCAGCGTACATTGTACTGAATAATCCAAAAACACGCCCTTGCATGGAAGGGATAGCTTTTTCCTGTAACATGGTGGTAATAGCTGTTTGTACGATTGTCAGCGCCACTCCGTAAAAAAGCATGAAGCACAAATAGAGGATAAAGTTTTTTGCAAAGCCCATGCTGGCTGCAAAGAATCCAAAAAGCAAAAGGCCCATCACCAAAGTCGTTTCTCCGCGCTGATAGCCGCCCCATATGCTCATTATAACCCCCCCGGCCATCATGCCTGCAAAGCCGACCAATTCCACTGCGGTGAGACACCAATAAGTATCTCCAAAAGTGCGCCGGACGAGAAGCCCTGCGAGATAACCAGCTGGGACACAAAAGAACGTGAACAGCCCATATACAATCAACAGTACTCCGATCGGTTTATCTGCGAAAACATATTTTACGCTGGTTTTTATGTCGGAACAAAGGGAATCCTTTTGGGCAATAGGGTTTTGCTTCGGGAGAACAAGGAAAGACAAAAGGCCTGTTCCAAGGAGTGCTGTTACAACATCAATCATCAGAGTCGCAGGTAGTATGCTGATGGAAAAGACAGCCCCCGCAGCAGCTGGCGCAGCAAAATTGACAATGGACTGCATGGTTGCATAGATACCGTTATACCGCATGAGTTGGCCTTTTGGGACGAGTTGCGGGATCACAGCTTGCACTGCCGGGGTTTGAATTCCTGCACCGAGAGAACGAATGGCCGACATAACAAGCAGGCTGGATAATAGAGCCGTATTGGATGAAATGAGTGGAATTGCAAATATCATCAAAAGGGTAACAAAAGCAATCAAAGAATCTGCGCTGGCAATTAGTATTTTTCGATTATACCGGTCTGCCCATATGCCACCCAAAAATGAAATAAAAAATTGCGGCAAATAAGAGCAAATGGTAAAGGATGCCACCCATGCACCGCTGGATGTTTGCATGGTTGCATACCATACGAGCGCCATCTGGACAAGCGTTGAGCCAAAAAGTGTGATGCATTGGCTGATTAGGAAGAGGATGGCGCGTTTTTTCCAGCTGATGCGTTGCCTATTTTTCATGGATGTGTCCCTCTTCCTTTTTAGGGGGAGTAAAGACAAAGCGCTGTGTCGGATATCCGAACTCAGTCAGCCGTTCTTTTTCTACAAAGCCAAGTTGTATCAATCTCTTGCGATGGCCTAAATCGGCTTTATCATTTACACGAAAGGTTGTTGTACTAATTTCTTGCCGGGGCAGATAGGTTTCTAATAAAGTGTTTAAAAATAGCTTTTGGATACCGCAACTGTGATACTGAGGGTGTATACCAAAGAATTCAATGCTGCCCGGGGCATAAGTAAACGCCATTGCAGCGATCAGAATGTTTCCATCTTTTAGCACAAGCGCGCGTTTTTCGAGTATACTTCCCTTGAGCTTTTTTAAATAAACGGTTTCATCCATCATTGGATATCCATCGATAGAGAGCCGCATTAAGTCCATCCAAGCAGGGATGTCCGCAAGTTCAGCTTGGCGGATGTTTTGCTTTGCGGGTTCTAGGATGGATATATTTCTGCACAAAGGAAATCGCAACTGCAAAGGATAAAAGTTTTGATTGTTCCGGTACGCCGCAGGAGGCAATTTATACATGGATTTAAAGGCTGCCGAGAACGACTGCTGACTCTCATATCCGCATTGAAAGGCAATCTCAAGGATTGGTTTATCAGAGAAGATCAATAATTTTGCCGCCTCGGTCAGTTGACGGCGTTGCACATAATCATGCACGGTCATTCCTACTGTTTCCGCAAAAAGGCGGTGCAAATGATACTTTGAATAGTGAATAGCCCCTGCAATCATTTCCAATTCGATTTTGCCATCAAGATGACTTTCGACATAGTCGACAACGGCATTGACACAGATAGTTTTGTTTTCCAGTTATATCTCCTCCTTTCTATGACACATCATAACAGAACCAGCGGAAAATATTTTCATCATTATTGCGGAGATTGTGGGCCATCCATAAATAGGTAAGGAGATTAGAAATAGGTGTTCTGAACCGATCGTTGGATGGATTGCAAAGGTAACCTTTGCGCATAAAATTTTAGATGTAAACAAAACTTTAACATCTCTTTGGTAGTATAATAAAAATTAGAGGGACGTTCTACTTGCGCTGATGAAAAGACATTCATGCGTCTTTTCTCATAAAACGGTAGCACAACCGATAGATGACTTGAAATGGCAAATCCGTCCCTCCCGGAATGGAAGGATTTGGCTTAGAAAATAGAGATATCAAAAGCGATATCACCATCGAAGAAAAAGAGGAGAGAGGCAATGTCTTTTAAGAGAAGAGCTGGAGGAAACCAATGGAACCGTTAAAAAAAGCCCTTCATAAACTCCTATTCCCAGGAAAGGCCGTTGTCCTTTTAAGTGTCCTTCTGTCGGCCTTTCTGCTGGCATATACTTTCTCATCCGATACGCAGCATGCCAGCCCAGTTGCATATATAGCCTATCTTGTTTCGGCCTACTCGTTAACGGTTGTATGTACGAATGGGTTCCTGCTCTTTCGGAAGGGTGCCGGTTTTGCCCGCCAGAATGTCTGGGTCAACCGTTATATCACAGATGTCCCGTTTCGTGTACACATTTCCCTCTATCTATCATTGGCAATCAATATCCTTTATGCTGTTATCAAATTTATTTCCGGCGTTCACTACCGCTCTCTTTGGCTGGTTTCTATCGCAGTTTACTATGGGTTATTGGCGCTGATGCGTTTCCTATTGCTGTGGCGCGAAAGCCCCCAGAGCATTGAGAAAAATAGAAGGTCTGCGCTTCGCCGGTATCGTTTCTGCGGGATCATATTGCTGCTGATGAATCAAGCGCTCGCCGTGATCGTCCTTTTGATCGTTCAGCAGAACCGCCGTTACGAATATCCAGGGACGTTGATCTATCTTATGGCGGCCTATGCGTTCTATTCCATTATCATTGCCACTAAGAACTTTATAAAGTACCGAAAGCATCATAGTCCCATTTTGGCTGCGGCAAAGGCAATCAACCTAGCGGCAGCCCTTGTATCGATTCTATCTTTGGAGACCGCCATGTTGGCACGGTTCGGCAGCCCTAAAGATGCTGCCTTCCAGCAACAGATGGTTGCAGCTACTGGTGGATTTATCTGCGTGGTGATCTTGGGTATGGCTGTTTCTATGATTGTGCGGTCGTCAAAAGAGATCAAAAACAGCCGGAGTTCTTATACCGTATGAGGGCAAAAGGAAGACCGTCCCTTGGAGATGTTCCAAGAGAACGGTCTTTTTCATAGCTCCTATTATAAGGATGGCGTGGGTTATCCATTGAAAAACGCAAGGGAAGACGGTTATAAGATGTGATGGTCCTTGCAATAGTAGTAAATTCCATCGTCCGCTACATTGCCGCACAAATCGTCTGCGGCAGCCTTCACATTGTCTGTCGCATTTCCCATTGCGACCCCGATGCCAACCGCTTGCAGCATTTCAATATCGTTGGTACCGTCCCCAAATGCAATCGCTTGCTCCTTTGTTAAATGGTAGTAGGCGAGCACTTTTTCAATACCCATCCCTTTTCCGCCGTTTGCAGGGATGATGTCCACAGCGCGGGACCACCAGGCTGTGATCTTCGCACCCTTCACACCGTTTAAAACGCTGGCATACTCGTTTTCATAGCATCCCATCATAATTTGGTAAATCTCTTCTTTCGCTAGAGCTTCGAAATCCTCTGCGATTTCTACCTCTTGTTTGGAAAAAGCATAATACTCCACCAAATCCTGGTCCTTGCCGTTTGCCCCCAATCTGGTCGCGCTGGCAAGCGAAACCGGCCGGTGGATGCGCGTTGCATTTTCGATAATTGTCTGCACATCAGAAGTGGGGATCGGATTGCGGAAAATATCGGTATCCTTTGTATAACAATAGGAGGCGTTAAATGCCAGATATGCGTCGAAGTCCACACCTGGAAAGTGGGGGATTGTCATCGGCGCTCTCCCCGTTGCAATACAAATCCGCAGGCCTTTTTGCTTCAGTTGAATCAATGTGTCCAACATTCTGGGGGTTATCACTTTTTTATTCATATCAACCAAAGTGCCATCAATGTCAAAGAAAGCGATCTTGATTGCATCAAAATTTTGTTGATTCATAACGTGCCTCCAAAAGAAAACTCGTCAACAGGGAACACACTGTATGGCGTCTGAACGATGGGCAAATTGGATTCATCCGCATGGAAGACTCCGATCGCAACACCCAAACTAATTACGCATTATCGGCGTAGGTTTCCCTTTACAATAGAAAACGATGGAAACATACAAACAATATGAAAAAGGGCCTCCAACGCAACTTATGCGTCGAGGTCTAATTGGCAAATGACCCTAATTATGATACAAGTGAATCCCCTTTTGCGTTAGGGGAGTCACTTTGTGTCTAGGGGGTTCACTTATCATTGCATTTTACTATGTGTTAATTCCCTTTTGCGGATTTAGTGGACAGGTAATAATACAATAGTAGGGCGGTCAGCTGGGTCAACATTGAAACCGCCACCATCGCCGGGATACTGATGTTATACAGAACACCCATAAGCCAGCTACAAACGCCAGTTCTTTTTACTGACGTTTTTTCTTTTGCGCGTTTAAGCGCACAAATACCCGGCACTGTTCCAAGCAAATTTCCTGTTGTTCCCCAGTCATGGCGCGAAAGATCCGAATCAGCTCTTCTTCCCGCGCCCCGTTCCACTGCTTTGTCGGGTTGTCCAGTAAATAATCAGTGGAAACCTGAAAAAAACCAGCGATCGATTTTAATGTGTCGAAATCTGGTTCTCTCGTGTTTTGTATATAACTTCCCACTGTTGACGGTGCGATATTCAATTCCTTTGCCAATTGTTTTTGTGTCATCGTGTGTTCTTCCAGCAGAATACGCAATTTTTCACCGAAGCTCACAAGATCACCCCCTACAATTTTAAAGGAATTTATTCTTCTATGTCCGATTAGACGCGATAAGAGTTGACAAAACTCGTATTGTGTTATAAAATATAAAAAACTTTTTGTATGAGGAGCTCACATATAAAAGCATGTTGGGGAGGAACGCATATGATTTGTCCAAAATGTGGGAGCCAATTAGACGCAGATAATAAGTTTTGCGGAAAATGTGGCGCGACCATTCAAAAAGAACCTGTGTCATATCCATTGTCGGAAGGCATACCAAAGCAAGGCAGTCTTCTGAAGAAGCGGAAAATGATTATTCTGACCGCTGCAGCTCTACTTGTAATCATCGCAATTATTGTCATCGTAAGTGTTTACGTACAGCCCTCAGCCCAAATCAATCGGGCCATATCATCAGGGGATATTGCAAGCGCATATGTACTTTACACAGCGAAATGCTCGGGGGAACCATTAGAAGATTCTACACTCGAAGCATTGGTTCAATACGCTGAAGATGTTGTAAGCCGTTATGAAAACGGAGAGATCCCTTATGGAGAGGCTGTCGAACAGTTAGATGCTTTAACGAGCTTTGCAATTCTCAGCCAGGAGCTATCTTCCCTACAGAGTTCACTTCTTCAAGAAATGTCTGAAAAAAATAGCGTTGCTGTCAATATCGCAGACGGGCACACGGCCAGTCAGAGTGGAGATTACTTAAATGCAATCCAGTGTTATCAGCGTGCATTAAATCTTGATGCAGAATCAGAGGAAGCACAGCAGGGCCTTTCCGAAGCAGTAGATCAATATAGAAATGAAGTGCTGGCTCAGGTCGAAGAATACTCTGCTTCTGGGGACTTTTCCGCTGCAGAATCTGCGCTTACAATCGCTTTGGACTATCTGCCAGAAGATGAGGTCTTAACAGAACAACTAAATGGTTTGGACGATCTTAAAATTCAAACTATTGTGCACGAAGCTTATGCGGCAGCTGATGGCGGGGATTGGGATGGTGCAATCGGTATACTTCAAGAAGCCCAAACTGTGTACACGTCTAGTCAGGAAATCAACGAAGCATATGAAGATATCCTGGAAGAAATGCCCATAACTCTAGAAAATATAACCATCGTTTCGTCCGATGAGATTGAAATATACAACGAGGTCGTAAAAGATCGTTGGGGAAATATCTACGATGACGGCGTCCGAATTGAGGGTTCAACAGATGGGTACATTCTAGTCGCTTTGAATCAGAACTTTACAAAGTTTACAGGTACAGCATTCGTTGTAGACTCAGCAAGTATAGGAAAGAATATGTGGTTCTCAGTTTATCTGGATGAGAAGCTTGTTTATTATACTGATGGAATCACAGAAGAAAGTCAGCCAATTTCCTTAGAAATTGATATCACAGGCGCCACGACCATGAGAATCTCTGTAGGTAACGAAGGCAGTTTCAGTAACGGTGGTCTTATTTTTGGAAATACACATTTTGAGAAAGTCCCTAAAAGCAAGGAAACAGACGAAAGCGGGCAAGCATCCTAATAACAGATGATGTCGGAAGTTATTCTCTTGCTTATCGTTGAATCCGGCAAAGTACGCGTACGCCCTGTAGAAAGGCGGATTGTATTATGACATTCTTGGCTTTTTCTGCCCTGTACGCAGTCATCGTCTCTCTCGCCACAAAAATAGGGCTCTATGATAATCTTTACTTAATGGCCACAGTTATTCGCGATTGGAACATAGAGTATAACGGAAACTATAACATTCACGGCGTTCACCAAATTGTTGACAGATAAACAATACTTTATCGCCAATCCAAAGATTTTAAGTACAAGGGCAAGTGGTTAAACAATATTCATTACAGGCTTGGGGTTTAAAGCTATAACCCAATAAATTAAACGATAGCCTGCGGTCATCCATCTCCTTTGAAGGCTGGATCGGCGGCGGGCTATTGTTCTATCGGGCAAAGGCCAATATCTCAAAAAACCCGAAAGCCCTTGAAATCAAGGCTTTCTTTGGAACATTGCAACACTATAGATGCCACGGCCTTCGCCCATTCGCAAGCTTTCGGTATATTATTTTTTACTCCACAGGAGACAGTTCTCCGCTGTGAGCCTCCAGAGCTTCGATTCGGTGATCCTGCGTCAAAATCTCCATCTGGCTGATAGCGATGGCATTGAGCTTTGCCAGCCGCTCGGCCTGAGACATCCCCTCGTTGATGAACACCGCATTCAGATTTTCCAAATTGGACAAGCAGACCAGCTGCGAGACATTGGCGTAGTCTCGGATATTTCCTTTCAGATCCGGATGGCTGTCCCGCCACTGTTTTGCAGTCATACCGAACAGGGCCATGTTCAGAACATCGGCTTCACTGGCATACACCATGGAGACCTGCTTTGCGGAAAGCTCCGGCGGAATCAGATTCTCCTTGATGGCGTCCGTATGGATGCGGTAATTGATCTTAGCCAGGTTTCGCTTGATGTCCCAGCCGAGTTGCTTCATCTCCTCGGTCTTGAGCCGCTCAAATTCCTTGACCAGATACAGCTTGAATTCAACAGAAATCCAGGAGGCAAACT
>PPYE01432824.1_pt1 | contig 27517 bp, 23 predicted proteins | sample 1559881 | NCBI WGS metagenome assembly PPYE01 (sample SAMN08240022, study PRJNA423297) | Human gut metagenome, whole genome shotgun sequencing project. | reverse complement strand
CTTTCCGGCACCCCGAACTATACAGAAACCGAAGGGTGGATTTGAAAAGCCGGATCTTTCTGCCAACCCGGTCCGCCGCGAAAGGATGCCCGGCAACACGCCGCCTGCGGGTCGGTGTGTTGCCGGGCATCTACGGCCTTATTCGCCGAAATGCGCCGCCACTTTTTTGAGCATCTGGCGGATCGGCAGGTTATAAGGGCAACGGGTTTCACAAGCGCCGCATTCTATGCAGGCGCCCGCCTTGACCGGCAGCGTTGCATAGCGTTCCCGCGCCCATGTTTCCAGCCCGTAACGGCTGATGTACCCATCAAACAAGAAAGCGCTCGGGATCTGGATGCCAACGGTGCAGGGTGCGCAGTAGTTACAGCGGCGGCAGAACTGGGTGCCCAGCACATCGCGCACCTTCTGGCAGGCAGCCTGCTCTTCGGAGGTGAGCGGGGCGGTATCGGCTGCACCGGCAACATTGGCAGCAAGTTCTTCGGGTGCAGCCATGCCCGGGATCGCGATGGTCACGCCAGGGTTGGAAAGCACATACCGCAAGGCAAGCCGGCCATCCTCAATCGCACCGCCGGCGAGCGGTTTCATATCAATAAAGGCCTTTCCGGATTTGGCACAGCGGTCAATGATATCTGCGCCCTGCTGTTCAACTATGTTGTAGGGGAACATAATCGTCTCGATGGCATCCGTCTCAGCCGCACGCGCGGCCACAGCGGCAAGGTGCGCCGTCAGCCCGATGTGGCCGACAACGCCGGCCGCCTTCGCTTTTTGCAGCGCTTCCAGCGCACCGTCTGGCGCAAGGATTGTTTCAAGATCTGCAAGACTCGGGTTGTGAAATTGATAAAGATCAATATATCGGGTGCGCAGGTTCGCAAGGCTCGTTTGCAGTTCGGCTTCCATTTCGGAGGCTGTCAGGGCGCGGCACTTGGTTGCAAGGATAAAATCATCCCGCGCGCCAAGCTCTTCCAGCGACTGGCCGATCCAGCTTTCGCTGACCGTATAGCCGCGGGCGGTATCAATGTAATTGATGCCGGCGCGCCGCGCTGCGTCGAGCAAGGCGCGTGTGCCGGGTTGGTCGATGCGCTGGATCGGGATGCCGCCGAACCCCAGCCGGGATACGGTCAAACCTGTGTTGCCGAATTGGACATACTGCATGGGAAAACCTCCGGTACAAAGAAATTGATGCAGCGGCGAGGGCGTCTGCAAAAAGCCGGGAACCGCCAAAGTACGGCCTTATCCCCGAATTTGTTCTGCCTCCCCGTATCCTCTCCATTATATCCCCACCTTCCTTTCTTGACAACCGCCGCCCCCTGTTCAGAATTCCCCCTCATATAGCTTATTTTCTTTGTTTTAGCTTTCTCATACATTTTTGGAAAAGAGGTTGTCTCTCCTTTTCCAATTCTGCTACCGTCTCTTTCAACTGAGTCCGAGCTATCTCTAGCTGGTCAACAACCGCTCGCAACTGCACTTCCGTCGCGTTCAACCTTCCATTAAGTAATTCGATCTGTCTGCCAAGCACTTCTTTTTGCTCTGATGATTTGCATAGTGTCCATTCCACTTCAGGTTGTGAAAGAAGCCTGATCCTTCCAGATATTTGGACGCTCCTTTTCCCTTCTTTCACAGCCAGATGGTACATCGGATCTTTTGAAGCAAAGAAGTCGGTTCCCTCCTCGTTGTAATTTGCATTCATCGGTTGCAAATGAATTTCCGATGTATCATCAACCGTGATTGCAATCGGTTCTCCTTCCAATGGATCCCAACGAAGCGCTCGTACGTTTTCCACTATTTCTTGGGGGATCTCAAAATGTACCACAAATCTGCCTCGCTGGCAAATCATTTTCTCCCTACTACACGCCTGTTGTGAGAATCCTTCTCCTGTATCCCAAAACAGCGTACTTTCCACCCAAAAACCAGACTCCTCCTTTATCATTGGCAAAGCCGATAAATGCGGGACCGAAGGTTCTGCACCAATTGCCACTCTTATCTGGCGTATCTTTTCTCTTGTTTGTTGTAACGAAAGAACATCTGCAATATTGGGATCATCTAGTTGAGCCCGAAGCCTAGCTTCCTTATTTTCTAATATCTTTATTTGCTGCACAAGTTCTCGAACATTTTTACTCTTTTCCTGCCGGAAATCCAGAATTTGCTGTAATCGTTCTTTCCCGGTTTTCTTGACCACTTCTTCCGGTATACCATGGACAGATAAACAATATGCCAGATTTTTTCTATAAATTTCAATCCAGGATGGACATGTCAAGCGCCAGCGCATATATCTGACGTCATAGGTAAATTCCATTGGAAAATAGAAAGCAAACGCCATAAAATTCACAAATTTCAGATCAACGGTTTGCAGTGCTTCTCCATCTAAGGCAGATAGGCAGGCAAATCCATACGGTTCCGGATCAATTGTATATACGCTTTTTCCCCATAGTTGTGCCTCAACAATCGAATTGGACGTACGGCTAATGATTCTTTGGCATTTCAGAATAAACTCAACCGCACTGGGGGAATCATCAATAGCAATCTGCATAGCATCATAAGACGGATGTAGCGGATCGGCCGGATGATTGCGGATCAATATAGTATCATGGCTAAAATAGGATGTGGCAACATCTATTAAATCCAACGTATTCTTCTGATTGACAGCACGCGTCGGGGCAAAAAAGGTGCTTTCGGCCAATATTCCGGCTTCATATTCTGCACTTTCATGAAATTGTTCCAATAAGTAAAGCTTTTCTGGAACAAGGAACAGAGCCAACAATTCTTTTGCTGTAAAAAGCTCCCAAGATTTCAATTGAGAAATCTCCTTTTTAAATTCTTTAAACAGCTTTTCTAATTTCAGGTGGATATTCACCCCGTCGAATGAATAGTACGACACATTGTAGTATGTAGGCTCGCGGAAGGCACCAAATTCGTAGTATAAAACAGGAATATTTCTAGCTCTACACACGCTAGAAAAGCTAGGAATGTCTACCACAAGCACAAGCGCTTCCATTTTTTCCGATGTTTCTGCCTGTAAAGTATCCAGCGTTTTACATAGCCATTCCTCTAATTCAGGAATTCGCTGTGCATAAATTGCAACCGCAGCATCAGATTTGGAACCACACTTTGCAATCAGAACGTCTAATATCCGCTCTGGGATTGGGCACTGGCGAATCTTGTCTAAGTCCTCATTATGCGGCAAATTTTGGTTTGCAAAACAGTTCTTTGCCCACGCTCTCTCTGTATCAGGTGTAATCATGTCGGAGGGGTACGAGAAATAGTCCTCGGGTGCAATAACGGGGCCGTGACAATATTTCTGCATATTGACCGCTCCAAAAAAGTGCCAGATATATCGGCGTTGTGTACAGGGGGTTAAATCCAAAAAGGCAGGGATGAACACAGCTGTCTACCTCCTCATCTAATAAAAAGCGCAAAGGCATGGATGCCATACGCCTTGTGTAGCCGACGTACAAAAAGCTTGTTATATTCAGCTATTCCCAGGTGGATTGCTATGACACCAACAGCTTGCTTTGTTAGTATTCTTTTATTATATTCCCACCTTCCTTTCTTGACAACCGCCGCCCCCTGCGGTAGGATGAAAGCGACACTGTAAGCGAAGATAGAAAGGGGCTTTTTACCATGACTTACGGATTCATCGGCTGCGGCAACATGGGCGGCGCAGTGGCGCGGGCTGTCTGCCGCGGCGCCGGGGCGCAGAATGTCTGGCTTGCAAACCGCACCTTTTCAAAAGCTGAAGCGCTTGCGGCCGAACTCGGCTGCCATGCCGGCACCAACGAGGAGGCCGCCGGCTGCGATTTTGTGTTTTTGTGCGTGAAGCCGCATCTGATGGCCGGTATGCTTGCAGGCATCCGGCCGGTACTGGCCGCGCGCGGCGGAAAGTTCGTGCTTGTCAGCATGGCCGCCGGGCTTTCGATGGCCCGGATTCGGCAGATGGCGGGCGGCGACTGGCCTGTTATCCGCATGATGCCCAACACACCGGCCGCCGTCGGCGCGGGCATGGTACAGTACTGCACAGCCGGCGTGTGTGATGAAGCGCTGGGCGCCTGGCTTGCCGCAATGGCCCCGGCAGGCCGGCTTGATGCGATTGAGGAAACACTGATCGATGCGGCGAGCTGCGTTTCGGGCTGCGGGCCAGCCTGGGCGTACCAGTTTATCGAAGCGCTGGCCGACGGCGGCGTGGCGGCCGGCCTGCCCCGTGCCAAGGCACAGGAATACGCGGCCCAGATGCTGCTGGGCAGCGCGCAGATGGTGCTGCAGAGCGGGGCCCACCCCGGCGCGCTGAAGGACGCCGTGTGCAGCCCGGGCGGTTCAACAATCCAGGGCGTGCGCACACTTGAAGAGCATGGCTTCCGCGGTGCAGTAACCGACGCCGTTCTGGCCGCCTTTGCAAAAACGCTTGAGATGGGCAAAAGCTAAGCCTTGCGGAAGGAGAAACCATGCGTATTGTCATCAAAATCGGCACAAGCACGCTGGCCTACCCGGGCGGGCGGCTCAACATCCGCCATACGGAGGAACTGGTCAAAACTTTCAGCGACCTGAAAAACGCCGGGCATGAGATTATTCTGGTATCCTCCGGCGCAATCGGGATGGGCGCGGGCAAGCTGCAGATTGCCCGCCCGGCCGATATGCCGACCAAGCAGGCTGCGGCCTCGGTTGGCCAGTGCGAGCTGATGTATACCTACGACCGGCTGTTCAACGCCTATAACCACACGGTCGGTCAGATCCTTCTCACGCGGGAGGACTTCAACAACCCCGGCCGGTTGCTGAATCTGGAAAACACATTGTACCGGCTGCTTGCGCTTGGGGTAATCCCGATCGTGAACGAAAACGACAGCCTTGCAACCGAGGAAATTTCGGTTGGTGACAACGATACAATGGGCGCGCTGGTTGCCAAATACATGCAGGCGGATCTGCTGGTACTGCTCAGTGACATTGACGGGCTGTATACAGCCGACCCACATACCCACCCCGATGCGACGCTGATCCGCGAAGTTCCGGCTATTACCCCTGAGATTGAAGCGCTGGCCGGCGGCGCAGGCAGCGCTTTGGGAACCGGCGGCATGGCAACCAAGCTGCTGGCCGCCAAACTTGCAACGGCCGGCGGTGTCGATATGGTCATCGCCAACGGCGCTGACGCGCTGGTACTGTACGATATTGTTGCAGGCAAACCGGTTGGCACGCGTTTTTGCGCCAGGCGCAGGGAAACGCGGCGCTGATGCAATAAAGCGACAGGGACCCTCAGCAAGCCGAGATTTCGGCATGCTGAGGGCCCCTGGTATTTTGCCGCGGATTTCGCCTGTATCCGCTTATTCCCTCTTTTCTTGGGCGGATTGTTTCAAAGGATAGTGTCAAGGATTTTTCGCAAAATGGTTTGCAGGGCCTGGCATAAAATCAGCCGGCAATGCAGGCGGCTTGAAGTTCGCCAGGCACTTCATATTCCCATAAAGCCATTCATTGGGAAAGACTATACTCCAAGGAGAGGAAAGCCACATTGTTCTCAACCACCGACGCTGAAAGAGTGCATCTCGTCTTTTCCCCCAATGACCACTCTTCTCGCCAATCCCCCAGCGTACCCTGATTCATGGATTCTGAGAGTTCTTTTGAAAAATCCTCAGACATAAGGCGATTGGGCAGTCCCGGGTATGTGGATGGCTCTCCATATATTGTATTCGCCTTTTCCAATATATCCTCTGCCAAACCGGAAAGTTCCTCCGCGTTTTCGAAATAGCAGATAAACCTCACTCCGTAAAACGTCTCCGCCGATACATCAAAAAGTAAGATCTTGGAAAATTTAGTTCCTTCAAAAGATACAGGTTCCGACAGATCCCAACCGCCTGGCAGGGTACTTTGTGAAATATCGCTTTCTTCAATATGCAGCGCTTCCAATACCTTTGGCCTGTCTTGATTATAAATTGATTCAATCGTGGACAGCTGTTCTTCTTTTAAAAGCAAATCCTCATGATTGCTTTCCGCTTGACAGCCAGAAAAAGTTACGGCAAGCAAGAGAAGGAGAAGCGGGAGCAAAACAAGTTCTATTCTCTTACGATAAAGCGATGCTTTAGCCATTTTCGCTTCCTTTCTTGTTCCAGTTTTACTGCATCTTTATTGACGATAGCGAATGATCGCATTTTCAATGTCCTTTATCCATGCGCATCCTCCTCCCAATGCAGGTAACGCTCGCCGTCCCATCCGCATTGGCGGCCAACGCGGTCCAGCAAGGTGTCTCCGGCGGCGGGCAGCTCTTCAAGCAGAAAATCATCGGCAATCTTTCCTTCGTGCAGCACAAGCGCGCGGTCCAGAAAATGCTCGACATCATCGAGATAATGCGTCGCAAGAAGGATTGTCTCATCCCCGTGGAGCACGCCGCTCATCAGCTTGAGAAAATCCTTGCGGGTGAAGGCGTCCTTGCCAAGAAAGGGTTCGTCCATCAGTACATACTGCGCCCGCTTGGCGAACCCGGCCGCAAGCTCAACCCGGGCTTTTTGGCCAGTCGAAAGGCTGGCAATGCGGTCGGCGGCGTCCAACGCAAAAAAGTCCAGGAAGGCCGCGTACCTTGCCGGGTCAAACGCCGGGTGCAAGTCACAGAGAAACGCACCGTATTCCCCCACCGTCAACCCGGGGTAGTAGCTGCCTTCGCCGGTGATGTAGCTGATCCGCTCATACTGCGCGGCGGCGGGCCTGCCATCAAACAGCGCTTGGCCTTTGGCTGGCAGCAGGCCAGCCATCGCGCGCAGCAGCGTCGTTTTGCCGGCGCCGTTGTCGCCCAGAATCCCGACGATCTGGCCGTCCTCCACCGTAAAGCTCGCGCCATGCAGCCCGACGGTTTTGCCGTGCCGCCGCCAGGTTTTACGCAGATTTTCAACTGTAATCATGGGGTTTCCTCCTTGGGGGTCTGGGTGGAATCGGGTTCGGACGCCGCCAGGTCGGGGATGACGACCTGCGCCTTCGGTTCGAGTTCGATGGCCGGCGTATAGAGCATGACGTCGCCGCTGTGCTCAGCCAGCTGATCGATCTGGCCGGTGTCCTGCCCGGCGTCGAGCAGGCCGGTGTAGAGCGGTTCCCCTCCCTCTGCCGGCGCGACCGCAACGCCGTAGGGGCCGATTATTATCATCGTCTGGGTATAGCCGCGGCGGGTGTAGCGCAACTCGGAAGTGTTGGTGCGCACGGTCAATAGCCTCGTGCCATCGTCGCTGAGGTCGATATAGCGCAGATATCCGTCGCTGTCGTCCTCCTGCGGCCTGCGAATCAGGGCAGTCGGCGCGCCGTCCTCGACCCGAAGCAGGCAGAGGAGATTTTTGTATTGCGCGTTCTGCCGTTCTGCTTCGGTGCAATAAGAGAGCTCGAACGCCACGTCGCTCGCCCGCTGCTGGGGGTAGCGGAAGCAGTTTTCAACGTGCTGCCCCTCGGCAAGGGTCAGCAACTCAACCGAGGCCGTGCAGCTGCCCGCCGCATCGACGAGGTCGGCCTTGACGATATTGTCGGTTGTGACATAAACAAGCCCGAGGCTCTCCCCCGCCGCGAAAGTCGCGACGCAGCTTGCCGCATCGGCCGGGGTGTAAAGGGTTGACACACTGCCGATTTCCTCCGCGGCGTCGCCGGCCGCGTAGGTTTTGCCGCCGTACTCGATGGCCTGCTCGTTCTGGCGGGCGGCCCAGAGGTCGTCGGGGATCGCCTCGATTTTGCACAGGCCGGCCGGCGCGGTAAGGGTATCGACCGGCATCGCGAAATAGGCGGCGTCCGGCGTGAACGTCCAGCTCTGCCGTTCCAGCGCGGTCAGCAGGTCTCTGGCGCTGGTATCGAGCAGCTGCGGGGTGTCGGCAACCAGCCAGTCGTAAAGCGCCCCTTCCGCCTGCAGCTTGGTGCGCACCGCGACCGGGGATGGGGTCTCGACCTCCTCGACCGGCAGCTGCGCCGTGCCCCGGCCGGGGACGTCCAGGCTCAGCATGAGCCGGAAGCGGGAGGCTTCGCTTTGCAGCGAGAGGGTGTCCGCCCCGTCGCGCACTGCCTCGGCCGCCGCATTGACTTCTTCACGCGCCGCGGGGGCGACGGCCCACCTGGTTCCGCCGCGGACAGAGTAGGGTTCCTCGGCCGTGAGGATTTGGGCGTCGAGGTCGGTTTCGCTCGTGAACACGCCGTTTTGCAGCGTGAAGGTGGTGACGGCGTTGGCGGTATTGTGCCGGGTCTGTCCGTAGAGGGTGAAACCGGCCAGGGCCTCGTCCGAGCCGGAAACCCGGGTCAGGGTAGCATCCAGCGCGCCGCGCCCGGCCACCCGGTAGCCTAGCCCCGCCGCCAGCACCATCACCGCCGCCACCGCCCCGGCAAGAAACCGCCTCTGCGGGCGGGAGGGAGTGAGGGATTTCATGGGAGCCTCCTTTTTGAGAGCTGAAAGTTTAGAGTTGAGAGGTTAGACAAGGTGGATCGCCGGCCGTTGGCCGGCTCGGAAAAGATGGGGAGCGGGTTATAAACCGTTGCGATTGCAGCGGCGCACAGCGTGCGCCATCGATGTTTACGGCGGGAGAAAACGTTAAATCATGGCAGGAAACGCAAAACGTTCCTCCGTAGGGGCGGATTCCATATCCGCCCGCGTATACAGTGGGATGGGCGTTGGCGGGTTAGCGGCACGTCTGCCCCACCCGTAGGGCGGCGTTCTCGCTGCGCCCGCAGGCGTTCCCGCCGCAACTTTATCTCCCGGTTTTCAGTTCGCGCACCGCCCACACCCACTGCACGGCAGCCGGCAGGACAGTCAGGGCGACGGCGACGAAAAAGAACGGCCAGAAGTACCGCGTCCGGATTTCCTCGGCGGTGCGCAGCTGGATCATGCCGGCCAGGATCGGCAGCGCCAGCGCCCCGACGGCCGTGGGCAGGGCGAGCAGCGCGGCCGGCAGCCGCCGCCAGCCCCGGTGGATGAAGATGCACCCGCCCTGCACCGCGAGGGCGGCCAGGTCGATCGCGAGCGCCGCCCAGCCGAGCGGGTAGGTGGGCAGCAGCACCTGCAAAAGCGGGTTCTGGGCCAGCTGCTCGTACAGCCCGCCGGTGGGCAGCGCGAGCGGGGTTTCGAGAGAGGCCAGCAGCCGCCAGGTGGACACCGCCGCGACCGGCGGGTAAAACGCGAAGTAGAGCAGCAGCTGCCAGGCCACAAACCCGACTGCCACCGCCGCACAGAGCAGCGTCTGGCCGGCCGGCAGCTTCCACCGCGCGCCGGGCAGCGTGCGAAGGCCGATCCCGACCTCGGAGCGGCCGCCCGACCAGAGCGCCGCCGAAGCCAGCCCCAGCGCCGCCACCCCGCCGAGCAGGAAGAAGATGACCTGCCCCGTGCGCAGAAACAGCGCGGCGTACCCGCAGCCGAGGTTGGCGGGCAGCGCGGCCGCCGCAAGCAGCAGCACAAGCTGCTGCGCTGTATAGACGCCGAACAGCGCCGCCAGCCCCCGCCGCGCCAACCACCCATGCCAGGCGGCGATGGACAGGGCTTTCAGGGAAATGTTCCTTGCCATTTGAGACACCTCTTTCTTGGTTTCGGGTACAGCGCGGCCAGGCGCAAGATGTCCGCCATGCTGCACTTTCCTGCTTTCACTGCTGGTGGCGCATCACATGAATCCGCCCTTCGTTGCCGTTTGCGATGTAGTAGGCAAGCTGCCTGCGCCAGGCCGCTTGTTCACGGCTGCGCAGCAGGGCGGCCGCAGCAGGATGTCCTTCTTCATAAACGGTCAGCCGAAGCCCGTCGATGACAGAGCCGGTCGCAGGGTCTTCGTCTCCCGAGAGCGAAAAGCTCGGCCCGAACGGCGCCGGGTTTTCCATCAGCGCGCGGTAGATGCCACTGCGCTCGGTATGCTGTGCGAAGGACACCGTCATCACCGCCCCTCCATCATTCCGCAGCCCGGCCGCAATCGGCGCGCCGGTGGTTCCAGCGGAGGAAAGGATCTCCTGTGCCGCCACCCGGCCTTCTTCTATGCGGGCGACCACCATCTTGATCCAGGCATCAGCCGCCGCATCGGCCGCCTTGGGATAGATAAGAAACGCAATCTCATCCTCCCGCAGCCCTATCAGTGGGAAAAGTCCATACTCCGAAGTGGCAAGCCCATGTTCCCATGCGGGCGGCTGGATTGTCAGCGTTGTCAGCACCGTGTCCTGCGTCAGGTTCCAGTTTTCGTCAAACAGCCGCAGTCGCACGTCGCCGGCATCGTTCAAGGTAACAAGCACGCGGCTTTCCCCGCAAACCGCCAGCGGCAAGAGCGGCGTTTCGCGATCTTCCAGCGCACAGATACATACCACTTCACCATAGGGCGTTGCTTCGCTGCGTATCGGCGTATCGCCAAGCGCCGCATCGGCGGGCAGCGCGGCGATCTCCGCATCGGAAAGTGCATCGGTGATGCGGTAAATGCCCCGGGCAAGGTCGGTACCGATAGCCAGCGGACGGACGAAAAGCAGCGGTTCATCCCCGGCTGTAAGGAGATCAACACCGGCTTTGGCCGCCCAGTCTTCCGGCACGGCCCGGGCGGTGGCGTACGCGTCCCCGCTGCCGGTATACCCGGACGAAAGCTGCGCCGGCGCGCCTGGTTCATACCGGGTAGCCTGCACCGGCACCGGCTGCGGGTAAAAGACACTGCCCAAGTTCAGCCGTACCGAACCATTGGGCCCCGACTGGCCCGGCACACTTTCGACTGAGATTGTCTCGGTCAGCTGAAGGGTTCTGGTTTCGGCCAGGTAGGCCGCGCCGTACCAGCTGTGTGAGAAACCGAACGCGCCCCCTTTTGAGGCGACCGTTGTGCTTTCAGCCCCGGCGTTGAGGGCGGCATAGTCCTCGGCCGGCACAGCAAGCCGCGCATTGCTCATAAAACTGCGGGGGGCGGGGGCGGCCGGCGGCTTGCGGGCCGGAGCGCTCGTCAGCACACCATCGCTGAGCGTAAAAGCGAGACCGGTATCCCCGCTGCCGAACCTTCCCCCCTGCACCGTGAAACCTTCAAGCGCGGCAAGGGAGCCGTCCTCTGCTTCAAGGGCGAACTGCCCGTGCGGCCAGCACAGCCACAAAAACACCTGTGCGCCGATTCCCAGCGCAGCAACCAGCGCCAGCAGAACAAGTACCGTGCGATGCGGCCGGCGCGGGGCGCGGGTTCCGCGGCGGGTGGCATGCCAGAAATGCAACATTTGCATGGAAACCTCCTGTGGTGTATGAGTCCTTTGTGCAGGGATAAACACAGCGCTCGGGGCGGCTTTTCTTACTTTGCCATCTCCGCCCGGTGCAGCGCCAGAAGCGCGCCCGGCACAGCAAGCACGGCCAGCACAGCCAGCACCGTGAGCGGCGCGCCGGCACGCACCCAGAACAAAGGCCCGAATCCTTCGCTGCCGAACTGCACCCCGGCCACCAGCACACAGCAGCCGCTGCCAACAGCTGCCATACAGAAGGCAAGCAGCCGTCGCCACCCCCGGTGCACCCCCACGGCCGCCGCCAGCAGGGAGACTGCCGCGAGGCACCCTGCCCACAACCCGCACCCTTCCGGCGTGCGGGGCAGCACCAGCGCAAACCATGGGCTGGTGGCAAACGCCCACCACAACCGCCCGGCGGCCGGAACCGTAAAACCGAAGTACCGCCCGGCAACCGCATCCTGCACGGCCGCAACCGGCCAGAACAGTCCGAGCCAGACCGCCGCTTGCCAGGCCAGCGCCAGCAGCATCCCAAAAGCTGTAGCCAAAGTCTGGCCGGCCAAAATCTGCCAGCGCGGCAGCCGAAAAGTCAGTATTGTGTAAGCAGCACGAGTTTTGCCGGACGACGCCGCCAAAAGCGGCGCCTGCGCAACCACCAGCGTAGCCCCCAGCACAATGGCAAACACGACCCCCGCCCCGCTTGTGCTGAGCAGTGCGTCATAGCTGGTGGCCGCAAAATTCAGGTTGCCCGCGCAGCCAAACAGCAGCCCGGCTTCCAGCAATGTAGCCGCGCCCAGCAGCACGGCGGCGCCGCGCCGGTAGAGCCGCCAGTTCCAGGCGGCGAGGGAAAAGAACCTAAATCGACTGCTTTTTACCATGAGGGACACCTCTTTCCCGGATCTTCACATTCAACATTGCGGCGCCTGTATCAAAGGCCAGGTCTTTTTGTCTTTTTGCTGACAAAAGCCACCGCGCTATTGTACTACGCCATTGGTACGCAACAACCTGTCAAAAGGCCGCGCAGCTATTCTTCCCCCCAAAGTTCGCTAATCAGGGCAATAACCTTGCGGTAGGACAGGCGGTTGGCTTTTGCATCTTCCACAAACCGAACCACCAGGCCGCGGGTAAGTTCTTCCTCAATCGCAGCGCGGCGTTCCGGTGTCAGGCAGACGGTGCTGCCGGCGTTGCCTTCGGTGTGCAGCAACCCCTCCTCGGTCATCAAACGGTAGGCTTTCTGGGCGGTGTTGGGGTTGATGCCGGTTTGCGCCGCAAGCTCACGCCGGCTGGGCATCGGCTCGCCGTCTTCCACCAGACCAAGCAGGATCTGCCGCTTGAGGTACTCGGCCACCTGCTGGTACACCGGCGACCGATCGTCAAACCGCAGCCCCCGGAAACTGACCATCGCAAGTCCTCCTTTGCATCGGCTTTGTGTGTATTATAGCAGTAGTACACGCTTGTGTCAAGAGGCAGAGCCGGCGACTTAAAAAGTAAGAATGAAGAATAAGAAATGAAAAAATGTGGCGGGCCGGCGGCCGACGGCCGCTGATCCACCACAATTCATTTTTCTTGCCTTCTTATTCGCGCACCCGCGCGCCATCACGCCCGCCCTGCCGGCAGCGTAAAGGTAAAGCGGCACCATTTTCCCTGCTCGCTTTCCGCCTTAATCTGGCCGCCGGAGAGGTTGATGAGTACCTTGCAGATGTGCAGGCCAAGCCCGCTGCCCCGGGTGTTCAGCCCGCGGGAACGGTCTTCCTTATAAAACCGCTCGAACACAAAGGGCAGCGCTTCGGGTGCGATGCCCTCGCCGGTATTTTCGATCGAGATCGTCACCATATCGCCGGCGCGCTGCACCTTGAACCGGATGACCCCATTGGCCGGGGTGAACTTGATCGCGTTGTCCACAATATTATAGACCACCTGGTGGACAAGGTCAGGGTCGGCAAAGACGATCTCCTGCCTGGGTTCGAGGCCCTCAATGTCGATCTTGGCGTTCTCAATCCGCTGCTCGTCGCTGAGCACGACATCGGTGAGGGTTTCCCACACATTGTAGCTGCGGGCCTGGACCTTGTATTCGCCCGATTCAAGCTTGGTGATATCGAGCATATTCTGCACAAGCCGGGCCAGACGCCCGGTCTCCTGCGAGACAATGCCGAGATACCGCTTGTACTCGCTTTCGGGGATGGTGCCGTCGAGCATCCCGTCGATGAACCCCTTGATGGTGGTCATCGGGGTGCGCAGCTCGTGCGCAATGTTGCCCATGAACTGGCCGCGGGCGTTGTCGATCGTCTGCAGCCGGGTGGCCATGTTGTTGAAGGTCGTCGCAAAATCAGCGAGTTCCTCACAGCCGTCAACCGGCGCGCGGGCGGTAAAGTCCCCGCTGCCAAGCTGCCGCGCCGCCGCGCTGATCTGCTCGATCGGGGCACTGATCTTGCGTGCGAGCAAGATCGAAATCAGTGTGGCAAACAGCAGGATTGCCGCAGCCGAAAACAGGAAGATACCAAGGCTGTCCTCCAGGTAGTGGTACAGGCTTTGGGTTGAAGCGCAGACAAAAAGGTACGCTTCATCCTGGCCTGTTTGGATGCGCCGCCCCGCCACATAGTGTTTGGAAGCCAGCATGCCGCCGAGGTCCGTCTGGGCGAAGTAGTCTTCGCCATCCGTCATGCTGTCAAGCACTTCGGCCGGAACCGGCGCATCGTTGAGCTGGTCGGAATCGGTTTTAAGAAGCTGGTCGCCTTCACCGTCGGCAATAAAGATGGTCACGGCCGAGGAGGTATGGAAGAGTTCGAACCCGGCCTCCACCCGCTCACGCACCGCTTCATCGGCGATCGGGCGGGTCACGTCGCTGCCATAGTCGGTAAACTGTTCGCTCAGGGCAGTAGCGGCATCAAGCACGCTGGTCAGGGCGGCGCGGCGCTCGCTGGTGAAATAGCCGACCGACATCGCGCATTGCACCCCGACCATCAAGGTCAGGCTTAACAGCAGCACAAGCGCGGTGCTGGAAAAGAACTCCCGGCTGATGCTGTGGCGGCGCATTATTCCTTCACCTCAAACTTGTAGCCGACGCCCCAGACTGTCTTGAGGTTCCACTGCTCCGAAGCCCCCTGCAGCTTTTCACGCAGACGTTTGACATGTACGTCAATGGTGCGCGAATCGCCGTAATACTCAAACCCCCACACTTCATCCAGCAGCTGGTCGCGGGTGTAGACCCGGTTCGGGTGGGCGGCCAGGCAGGCCAGCAGTTCCAGTTCCTTGGGCGGTGCGTCCACCACCTTGCCCTTCACTTTAAGCTCATAGCGGTTCATATCAAGGTGGAGGTTGTCAAAGTCATACACACCCTTGTCCTCTTCCTCCGAAGCTTTGCTGCGGCGCAGCACCGCCTTGATCCGGGCGGTGACCTCCTTGGTTTCGAACGGCTTGACAATGTAATCGTCCGCACCAAGTTCCAGGCCAAGCACCTTGTCATAGGTTTCGCCCTTCGCTGTCAGCATGATGATCGGGGTTTTGCTGTCCTGGCGAATACGGCGGCAAACCTCCCAGCCATCCATGCCCGGCATCATCACGTCAAGCAGAACAAGGTCGGGGTGTAGCTTTTCAAATTCCTGCAAAGCGGCGTTGCCGTCATAGGCCATTGTGACGGCGAACCCTTCCTTTTCAAGATAGAGGCGCAGCAGCTCACAGATGTTCTTATCGTCATCGACCACAAGGATCTTTTCATTTGCCATAACCTTCATCCTTCCCAATCATAAAATGGCTTGGTTCTATTATACCGGCAAATTATGGACAAATAAAGAAGCCCGGCAAATTTTTTCCACAATACATTTTGAGAATAACTGTATAGAGCTGTTGTCTTTGTCAAAGGACTGGAGTTGCTCTCATCACAAAGCTTTCAAAAATCTGCAAGAAGGGCACGGACAGCATCAGCTCCGCTTTGAATGAGCAGACATGTGCCAGGTACATCGCACAGCTGTCTCCAGGATAGCAGTGCACGACTGATGAGGGGAATCATTTTAATCTGTAATAGCAAATGTTCTTCCCGGCGCCCTCCCGTTTCAGTTCGCCAGATGCCACCAATTTCCGCAGCGCCCCTTCGATGGAGCTGATACTGAGCGAAGGGCAGAGTTCCCGGATGTCCTGCTTCGTAAACCGGCCGACCTTCTCCATGGTCGCCCGGCGCACAGTCTCCAGGGCAGGGAGCTTGGTCTCCACCAGAGCAAAGCGATCTTCGAAATCCTTGTAGGCGGAAAGAATGGTCCCCAGCAGATACTTGATGAACGGAACCACATCTTCGGTGCCTTCGTGCCACCCAATCTGCGCCTGGCGCAAGACACCATAATAGAGGTCCTTATTTTTGGCGATCTTGGCCTCCAGCGAGATATATTTGCCCACATAGAACCCGCTGCGGTAGAGCAGCAACGTGGTCAGCAAACGGCTCATTCTGCCGTTTCCGTCATTGAAGGGGTGGATACAGAGAAAGTCGTGGATGAACACAGGAATGACGATCAGCGGCTCCACTTCCATGTTCCCAATGACCCGGTTGTATTCCTCGCAGATCCTGTCCAGGGCCTCCGGCGTTTCATAGGGGGCCAAGGGCGTAAACAAGGTCTCCACATGGCCGTCGGGATAGGTGGCGCTGATGTAGTTCTGCACGCTTTTGGTCCTGCCCGCCATGGGATTGTTCATGTGGCTGTAAAGGATCTTGTGGAGCTGCAGGATGTAGTTCCGGGTGATGGGGATGGCGTCGAAGTTCTCGTGAATGAGGTTCAGCACATCCCGGTAACCTGCAATCTCCTGCTCGTCCCGGTTTCTCGGCGTCGTTTTCTCCTCCACAAGCTGCCGGATACGGGTGTTTGTGGTCACGATGCCCTCAATGGCATTGGATGCCTCTGTGCTCTGCACCTTTGCGATCTCTACCAGTTTCTCCAATTCCGCTGGCCGCTGTTTCAGGTACAGTTCCTGCTTTCCGGCTTCTTTATAAATCGCCGCGACCAGGCCCAGGATCTCCGAGTCCCACTTCTGTTCCCGGATCGCGGAGTAATTGAATGCACGCATACCCTTATCCCCCCTTCATTCCCTTAAATTTTACCATAAAATAAGGGAAAGCTCAACTCTGGGAGAAAACTTTCCCTTATCAGTATATCAGTTTTAAGGGATACTATACGTCTGTAAGGGAAATCAATCCTGTTTCCGCCGTAGATTTTCTCCCACAGCGCTTCTTATGTCCCATAGTCTTTTTGACTTAGCGATCATCCTCGCTTCTCATCCTCCGCGATCTTCCGATGGAAGTTCAGCAGCTCCTGCTTCACCTGTTCTCCGGTCAATTCCCCTCGGACCCACTTCTCTGACAGGAACTTTGCATCCGCAGAAACTGGTACACCCTTGATCGCGTTGATCGCATCCGCGGTTTTGAGGGCCGCAAGCCTTTTATGGGAATCCTCTTTCATTTTTGTTTCACTCCATATCGTAATAGCAGAACGGGACCGCCAGCGTACCGGCGGTCCCGTGTCTTTTCATCCAAGGATTTTCATTTGTAGTAAAATTGTTGTAACTGCAGTAAACCTGATTTCTCACAAACCCAGGTTTCATGCGGGTTTGCGGGCTGTCCGTCAGTCCAAAGGCTTCATCGTCGGGAACAAGATGACGTCGCGGATGGAATCGGAGTTGGTCAGCATCATCACACAGCGGTCGATGCCGATGCCAAGCCCGCCTGTTGGCGGCAGGCCATACTCGAGCGCGGTCAGGAAATCCTCGTCCATCATGCCGGCTTCGTCGTCGCCCTTCGCGCGGGCTTCGACCTCCTTCTGGAACCGGGCTCGCTGGTCAATCGGATCGTTGAGCTCGCTGAACGCGTTGCCCATCTCGCTGTGGCAGATGAACAGCTCAAACCGCTCGGTCAGCCGCGGGTCGGCCGGGCTGCGCTTGGCCAGCGGCGAGACATCAACCGGGTGCATCGTGATGAAGGTCGGCTGGATCAGCTTCTCCTCCACCTTCTGGTCGAACACCTCGTACAGCGCGTTGCCCCAGGTCGGGTCGGCGGTCTCGGGCAGCTCCACGCCGATCGAGCGGGCGGCCGCGACGGCCTCCTCGTCCGAGGAGATCGCCATAAAGTCAAGGCCGGTGTACTTCTTGACAGCCTCGTGCATCGGCAGCCGGGGCCAGCCGGGGGTCAGGTCGATCTGCTCGCCCTGCCATTCGATCTGGTAGGTGCCCAGCAGCTCCTGCGCCGCGCCGGAGAGCAGCGCCTCAAACAAGTCCATCATATCATTGAAATCGGCATAGGCCTGGTACAGCTCAACCGTGGTGAACTCGGGGTTGTGCTTGGGGTCCATGCCCTCGTTGCGGAAGATGCGGCCGACCTCATATACCCGGTCAAATCCGCCGACGATCAGCCGCTTGAGCGGCAGCTCGGTCGCGATCCGCATATACATATCGATGTCGAGGGTGTTGTGGTGGGTGATGAAGGGCCGGGCCGTCGCGCCGCCCGAGATCGTGTTGAGCACCGGGGTCTCAACTTCCATAAAGCCGCGGTTGTCAAGGAAGCTGCGCAGGTACTGGATAAACCGGCTGCGCAGCACAAAGGTGCGCTTGACCTCGGGGTTGACGATGAGGTCAACATACCGCTGGCGGTAGCGCGCCTCGCGGTCGGTCAGACCGTGGAACTTTTCGGGCAGCGGCAGCAGGCTCTTGGAGAGCAGCGTAATCTCAGTTACCCGGACGCTCAACTCGCCCATGCGGGTGCGGAACACCTCGCCCTTGCAGCCGATGATATCGCCGACGTCGAGCTTTTTGAAGGCGGCGTAGGTCTCCTCACCAAGCACATCCCGCTTGGCGAAGATCTGGATATCGCCTTTGGCATCGCGCAGGTGGGCGAAGCTGGCCTTGCCCATCACCCGCTTGGACATCAGCCGGCCAGCCAGGCTGACCGTGCGGCCGGTCTCACTTTCGGCGGGCAGGTCCTTATATTCAGCCTGCAGATCTGCCGAAAAGGCGTCACGCTCATAATGGGTCAGTGTGAAAGGATCATGGCCGGCGGCCTGCAGGTCCGCCAGCTTGCGGCGGCGGACAGCCTGCTCGGTCGCCGCATTGACGGCGGGGGTTTCGTTTGGCATGAAAGTTCCTCTTTTCTTTGTTACTTGCTGCGGCTGACGGCGAGGATCTTGTAATCGATAATATTGCCGTTGGGCAGGGTCACGGCAACTTCGTCGCCGGCTTTGTGGCCGACCAGCGCGGCGCCAACCGGGCTTTCGTCGCTGATGCGGTTGTAATCCATATCGGCTTCGGTCGAACCGGTAATATCATACTCTTCGGCTTCGTCCTCGTCGTCGCCGACAGCAAGGATCTTGACCCGCATACCGATGGAGACAGTATCCTGCGAGAGATCATTGTCGTCAATGATACGGGCAACTTTGAGGGTGGCTTCCAAATCCGCAATGCGGGCTTCCACAATCGCCTGTTCTTCCTTGGCGGCGTCATACTCCGCGTTTTCCGAAAGGTCGCCGTAGCCGCGGGCCACCTTGATCTTGTCAGCAACTTCCTTACGTTTGACAGTGCGCAGATTGTCAAGCTCCTGCTCCAGCTTTTTATATCCTTCGTGGGTGACCACAACTTCTTTGGGCATTGATGGGTTCTCCCTTCTACATACAAAAAATGAAAAAGCCGTGCGGCCGCAAGGCCGCAAGGGCTTTTTATACACGCAGATTATTATACAGAAAAATAGTCACGCTGTCAAGCAGATTTTGAGATTGGCTTCAAAAGCCGAAGAAGGCCGGCACCGGGCATTTGGGCTGCTTTTGCGGCGCGTTTGTCTGCTCACGCCTCCTCTTTCGGCGGGTAGGGCACAAAGCCCGGTTCGCCGGGCAGGGCCAGGCGGTTGTTTTGCAGCAGTTTGCGGAATTCTTCCTCCGGCATTTCAAAGCTGACTTCCCGGATCATCGCGGTTTCATGCAGCAGCACCTGCCAGGGCGCGCCATCCGGCTGCTGCAGAAACAGGATACCGCTGACCGGGCCGAGATCCCTGACCGCTTCATCCTCTGTCACAGCCGGCCCGGGCACGACAAAATAATGGTCCACCATCCGCCCGTCGGCAAAATCATGTTCAATGGCGGCAGGCCACTCATTTTCCGCCCGGGCGGCGCGGTACTGCATTCGCAGCGAAAGGAAATCGGCGGCAGTCAGCGTTTTTGGCATCCGGAACCCCTCCTCAAGCAGTCTTTTCCTTTATCCTACCAGAATCCGCCCCGCCGCGCAAGGGGGGCGGCGGGGCGCCGCTATGGCAAGTCTGCCCGGTTCCCACCCGGACGTACTGCCGGTCACGCGGTTATCCGGCATACGCACCAGGTCTCCGCGCGAAGCGGCGACAATGGCGGCCGCCACCGCAAATCCAGCGGCCCAGCGGCGCTGCGGCGTGCGCCGGGCTTACTCTTCCACCGCGCAGAGGATCACCGCGCTGACGGCAGGCAGCGTGAACGCGCCTTCCCACACCGGGCCGAAGGGCAGGGCGGCGGCCTTTTCGCCATTGCAAAGGGTACGCCAGCGGCCGGCCGGCAGCGAAACGGTCTGGGGACGCGGTTCCGGGTTGTAATAGACAGCCAGGCGGCCGGGTTCGTCTTTGCCGGGGCGCTCCGGCACAAAGCCGATCATCCAGTCCGGCAGGGCCAGCAGCAGCGGCCGCGGCTGGGATGTTTCCCCCAGGGCCGAAAGTTCGTCCCAGCCACGCCGGATGGCAAGCAGCCCGCGGTAAAAATCGACAAGGTCGGCGCAGGCTGCCGCGCGGGCCCAATCCAGCCGGTTTTCTTCCGCCGGGCCGCGATATGTGTTGGGGTCGCCGTGTTTGGTGCGGGCAAACTCCTCGCCGGCCTGAAAGAACGGCAGCCCCTGGCAGGTCAGCACTATGGCGGCGCAAAGCCTGTTCTGGGCCAGCAGCGCCGGGGTAAAGGCGTCGTAATCCCGCAGGCCGGCAACCGCTTTGAGCTTATCCCAAAGGGTCAGGTTGTCATGTGCCGAAACGTACTGGACAATCTGCCCGGCCGTGCGCGGGGTGAAACCGTCCGCCCCGTCGCGGAAAGCGCCCAGCGCATGCAGCAGCGTGTAACCGGCGCCCGGCGCGCCGTTGACATACCCCGGGGCTTTGGCGTTGAACACCCCGCCCTTGATGGTATCCCGGGTATTGTCGCAGAAGATGCCGATGCGCGGGTCCAGCAGGCTGAGCGCGCTTTTATCAGCCGGGCGCGCGCCTTCGTCCATTCGGGTGCTGCCGCCCTGCCAGGGTTCGCCATACATCAGGATTTCCCGCCCGCCGGGCAATTCGTCAAGCGCAGCGCGGATCGCGTTCATTGTGCCGACATCGTGCAGCGCCATCAGGTCAAAGCGAAAGCCGTCAACGTGGTAGGCCGTGGCCCAGTATACAACCGAATCCACGATGTATTTGCGCACCATCGCCCGTTCGCTTGCCAGGTCGCACCCGCAGCCCGAGCCGTTGGTCAGGCTGCCGTCGTCCCAGCGGCGCAGCCAGTAGCCGGGCGTAGCGCGTTCCATCCAGTTATCGGCATAATAGGTGTGGTTGTACACAACATCCATCACAGCGCCAAGCCCGGCGCGGTGCAGCGCCGCGATCATGGCGCGGCATTCCCGCACCCGCACTTCGCCATGGTACGGGTCGGTCGCATAGGAACCTTCGGGGACGTTATAGTTCAGCGGGTCATACCCCCAGTTGTAGCCGCCCTTTGTCTCATCCACCGTCGCAAAATCAAAGATCGGCTGCAGCTGCACATGGCTGACGCCGAGCCGCCGCAGATAGTTCAAACAGGTCGGGTGTTCGCCGGCAGAATCCAGGGTGGTATCTTCCTGGGTGAAGGCAAGGAATTTGCCGCGCCATTCCGGCCGCACGCCGCTGCGCGGATCGGACGAAAAATCGCCGACATGCACCTCCCAGACGCTGCGCCCGGCCAGCCTGTTGGCTGCGGCCGGGCGGCGGTCCGCGGCCCAGCCTTCCGGCGCGGCGGCGTCCAGATCCAGCACCATGCCGCGCTGGCCGTTCGCCCCGGTTGCCCGGGCATACGGGTCCACAAGGCAGGCTGTGCCCCCCTGCGGGAAAGACAGTTCATAGCAATAATACTGGCCGGCCAGGTCACCGGCAATGGTGGCGCGCCAGACGCCGCCTTCCTCCCGCTGCATCGGGGTTTGGCCCAGGTCGGCCGCGCCGGGTTCGGCATCGGTGCCGGTGGCATAGCGATGCACCGCAGCGCCTGAGGCCGTGGGGGCCCACAGGGTAAAGACAGTGTGCCGCCTGGCATACACAGCGCCCAAGTCCTTGCCCGTATAGACGGGCAGGGCGGCAGCCTCGTTCTGTGTCATGGGTGTTCCTCCCGGATGTAGGTTTGTTCTCTTGTAAGAAATTGTAACAGGATTTTTTCGCAAAAGCAAGCCCGGCTGCCTGCGCGCAGACAACCGGGCTTTGGGAAGGAATGAAGAGAAGGATTTTGGGCTGATTACTTGCCGGCCTTGCGGCGGTTCTCAAGGTCTTCGGTCATGGTGGCGAGGGTCTTACGGTCAAGGTTGAACAGAACGCCGTAAGCGATCAGGGCCAGCACAGAGCCGAACAGGTACATCGCGGGGACAAGGTAGCGGATGTTGGTCGCAACTTCCATCGGCTGATCGGGGCCGAGGGTAGCGTTGTAGCCAACCAGAGTCGCCATCAAAATGCCGAGAGAGGGGCCAACGCCCTGGGCAAGCTTGCGGAAGAAGGAGTACAGCGCGTAGGTGGTGCCTTCGTTACGGGTACCAAACTTCCACTCTTCGTAGTCCATCGCGTCGGCGATCAGCGCCCACGCCACAGCAGTGCCGTAGCCGTTGCCGATCATGGCGAGAACCTGGCAGAAGACATACAGGCCAAGGCCCTTACCGTCCGGCGTAACCGGCAGCACGAACATCAGGATGTAAGCCACGCAGGCGATGATGGAACCGATCGTGCAGAATTCCTTCTTGCCGATCTTCTTGGTGATGGTGGTGGCGAAGGGCAGGAACAGGAAGATGCCCATCGAGGAGATCATGCCGATCAGGCCGGAGATCTGGGCATTCTTGAAGTATGCCTGGAACAGAACCTGCACGGCGGTCTGGGCGCCGTACATACCGATGAAGGTGGACATGCCGGCCAGCGTAGCGCCGACAGCCGCACGGTTGCGCACGAAAGCGCCCATCGCCTTGAAGACGTTGAACTTGGGGGCGTCCTCACCGGCGCGGACTTCGGTATCCACGCGGATGACGGTCTTGCGGATCATGAACTGGAAGCAGCACAGGCCGATGCCGCCCATGATCAGCGCGATCCAGAACATACGCTCGCCCATAACCTTGTTCTGGGCATCATAGATGAGCATCGGGATCAAGATGCCGGTGCCGAGGTTCGCGATCATCGAGCCGGCGCTGCGCCAGGTGGAGAGCTGGGAACGCTGGACGGGATCGTCAGTGATCAGGGAAAGCAGCGAGCCATAGGGAACGTTCGCGACGGTGTAGCAAGCGTCCCAGATGACGTAGCCCGCAACGAACATGATCATCTTGGCAATTTCAGGCAGCCCCTGCACAGGCAGGAAGCAGAGCGCGCCGGCCACGGTCAGGCCGATGCCGCCGGCGTTGATGTAGGCCAGGAACTTGTTGCGTTTGTAGTGACGGCGGTCGGCGTCGACCATCGAGCCGATCAGGGGGTCGTTGATGGCGTCCCACACCTGCACAAGCAGAAGCAGGCTGGCCATCACGAGCTGGTTGATGCCGATGAACTGGGTCCAGAACAGAGTCAAGCTGCCTTTGAGCGCGAAACTCATGTTGCAGCCGAAGTCGCCGGCCGCATAGCTGAGTTTGTCGATCACGCCAAACTTGCGCAGACTCTTGCCATCGGCGGTAGTTGCGTTTGCCATGTATGCATTTCCTCCTTAGCTGTGGTATTCCGCCGGAAACGGGCGGCCCTCTGCCACTGGTGCTGCGCACCGAGCCGCCTGCCCACGGAACCTTATCTTCATTATATCCCTTGCTGCCTTGCAATTGGAAGCGACACTTTGTTTTTGTTTGTGTCACTGTGTGGCAAAATTATGAACAAACTTTTGTCTATATTGCTGCGGTTCCCGGCGCATCCCCGCTGGCGCTTGCACTGTTCTGTACAGATAATCCGTTAAATCGTGCTAAAGATTTGGTGAATTTTATGCTATACTTAAACTGTACTTAAACGGGTGGAATGCGCCCGCGCCAATGGCCAGGGGAGGCACGCCAATGTATAAGGATTGTAAGACACCGCAATCGGCCCAAAGGCAGCGGCACATTGTTTCCTGCCTGGTCTGCATGATGCAGACCCAGACATTTCAGGAAATTACGGTGCAGGACCTTTGCCGCAAAGCCGATGTGCCGCGCAAATCCTTCTACCGCTATTTTGAGTGCAAAGAAGACGTATTCACCGCGGCCATTGATTTCCTGATCTTCGATTTTGACCCCATCATCGGCTTTGACCCTTCTACCGGCTTTTTCAAAACAACGGAATATGAACGTTTCAACGCGCATGAAGAGATTGAACGCATCTTTTTATATTGGCAGCGCAAGCAGGATTTTCTATACGGGGTCATGCGCAGCGACCTGTACAGCGTGATGATGTGGCGCATACTCCACCAGATGTTCAACGTCTCCAGCGATATGGCCCTGCCGCGGCCCGGCGCTGCCAGCGCCGGGCGCACAGCGGCGATTTACACAGTGTTCGGGCTGTTCGCCGTGATTGTGGATTGGGTCGGCCGCGGCTGTGTGGAGACTGCTTCCCAGATGGCGACCCAGGTGATGCAGTTGTTCCTGCAGAGGTCTGCGCCGGACGGCCCGTAATTTTTCCACAATGCCGGATTGCCTTTCCCCCCAAGGGGGAAGAATTTGGAATCGCATGTCACACATTCATAAAATGTGTCGCACTCAATTTCCGGCATCTTCTCTTTTGGAACTGCCCTTTCGGGAGATGGCAGGCACCCGCCGGGCCCTGCCCGTTCATTGTATCGACTTTTCTTACATTAAAAGGAGCGTAGATTGCCTATGTCACAGACTGTCAAACTCACCCTCGGTTCCCTGCCAATGCTGCGCGAGGTGGACGAACGGCTGATGTCCTACAACGTGGAAATGGCCGAAATCACCGGCGGCACCTTCTGGAAAGAGTATACCCCGGGTCAGATTGCCGGCACCGAGCCTTTCCCGCCGATCGAAAACCTGATGCGGGATATGCCCAAGCTCATGCAGGTGTTTCCGCCGATTGACCTGTACAACGTCAAGCTGCGCGCCCTGACCCGCGCGCTCGGGCCGGCCTGGGTGCGGGTTTCCGGCACCTGGGCGACCAAAACCTACTACGATTTTGACGGCACCGGCGTCACCCCCGAAGGCTACCAGAACCGCCTGACCCGGGAACAATGGATCGGTGTGCTGGATTTCTGCAAAGCGGTCGGCGCCAAGCTGCTGATCTCGGTTGCCAACTGCAACGGCCTGCACAAGGCCGACGAGCCCTGGAACCCGAGCGAAGCCGAAAAGATTTTCCGCCTGAGCGAAGAATACGGCGTGCCGATCGACGCGGCCGAGTTCATGAACGAGCCGAACATGCTCGGCCCTTCGGGCGGGCCGGACGGCTACACCGCGGAGCAATATGCGCGTGACCAGGACGCATTCTTCGCATGGGTGCGCAAGAATTACCCCCGCTGCCTCTGTGTGGGCCCCTGCAACACCGGCAACACCGGCATGGGCCCCAAGGGCGACGACGCCCCTGTCGGCAGAGGCATGGCCGACCTGATGGGCAAGATTGCCAGCTGCGAGGACCTGATGGCCGGCACCACGGAAAAGCTGGATGTGTACAGCTATCATTATTATAATGGCTGCTCCGAGCGTTTGGCCTCGGTGGTTCCGGCTTCGCACTGGGATGTAAGCAAAGCCATGACCGAAGCCTATTTGGAAGTTGCGGCCCGCAACGTGCGGGACAACATGCCCGCGCGGGACAAGTTCTGCCCCGGCGGCCAGATGTGGGTGACCGAATCCGGCGACGCGGGCGGCGGCGGCGACACCTGGGCTTCGACCTATCTGGATGTTTTCCGCACCCTGAACGAGCTGGCCGAGTTCGCCACCCTGACCGACGGCGTCATCTTCCACAACACGCTGGCGTCCTCGGATTACGGCTTCCTGGCGCGGGAAGTCTACACCCCGCGGCCGAACTACTTCGCCGTCATGCTGTGGAACCGGCTGATGGGCACGACGGTATATGATACCGGCGAGCCCATCCGGGAAGGCGCGCGTGTGTTTGCCCATTCCCGCAAAGACGGCCAGGACGGTATCGTCTACATGATCATCAACAATTCGACCACCGACGCCACCACCGTGGAACTGCCGCAGGACGCCGTGCGCTATACCCTTTCGGCCGATACCCTGCGCAGCCCGGTCATGAAGCTCAACGGCCGGGAACTGGTGCTGGATGACGGCGATATGCTGCCCGACCTTTCGGGTGAAGCGCAGCCCGCCGGCACCCTGACCCTGGAACCGGCGACAATCACCTTCCTGGTGGTATAAGGCTTCGCCCCGCCGCTTTTGCCTGAATCGGAAGAAAGGGGCGCGCCCGCGCGCCAAAGGCCGCCGGCCGCCCCTCTTTATTGTCCCCTTGTTTTTCACCGACTTCATGATTCCAGAAAAGGAGCGATCAACCATGCCCCAAATCGTCAAACTCTCCCCCGCAGAGCTGAAGGCCCTGCGCACCGTCGATGATCGGCTGATGTCCTACAACATCGAGATGGCCGAAGTCACCGGCGGCACCTTCTGGAAGGCCTACACCCCCGCCCAGATTGCCGGCACCGAGGAAGTTCCCCCCATCACCAAGCTTTCGATCGATTCGGACGGCCCGATGCAGGTGTACCCGCCGATCGACCTCTATAATGAAAAGCTGCGCAAGCTTGCCAAGGATCTTGGCCCTGTCTGGGTGCGGGTATCCGGCACCTGGGCCAGCAAAACCTACTATGATTTCGACGGCACCGGCGTCACCCCCGAAGGCTATCTCAACCGTCTGACCAAAGAGCAGTGGATCGGCGTGCTGGACTTCTGCAAGGCGATCGGCGCGAAGCTCATGATCTCGGTTGCAAACTGCCCGGGCCTGCACAGCGTGGAGGAGCCCTGGAACCCGAGCGAGGCCGAAAAGATCTTCTCTCTGAGCCGGGATTACGGCGTGCCGATCGATGCGGCCGAGTTCATGAACGAGCCCAACATGCTCAGCTACAGCGGCGCGCCCGAAGGATACACCGCGGCTGATTACGCGCGTGACCAGGATCTCTTCTTCGCCTGGCTGCGCAAAAACTACCCCGGCTGCCTTTGTGTCGGGCCTTCCAACACCGGCGACGAGACGATGGGCCCGACCACCGGCAAAAAGCAGTCTCATGGCGGCGGCGTGGCCGACATTTTCAGCAACAACGCCACCTGCGACGAGCTGATGGACGGCACCCAGGAAAAGCTCGACGTGTACAGCTACCACTATTATAATGGCGTTTCGGAACGGCTGCAGTCCATCATGCCGGCTGCGCACTGGCAGGCCGACCAGGCTACCACCGAAGCTTACCTGGCGGTGGCGGCCAACAGCTGCAAGATGAACATTCCCCTGCGGGACAAATACTGCCCCGGCGGCCAGATGTGGGTGACCGAATCCGGCGACGCGGGCGGCGGCGGCGACACCTGGGCTTCGACTTATCTGGATGTTTTCCGCACCCTGAACGAACTGGCCGAGTTTTCCACCCTGACCGACGGCATTATCTTCCACAATACGCTGGCCGCTTCGGACTATGCGTTCCTGGCGCGGGAAGTGTTTGACCCGCGGCCGAACTACTTTGCGGTGCTGCTGTGGAACCGGCTGATGGGCACAACGGTGTATGACACCGGCGAACCGGCCCGCGAAGGCGCGCATGTGTACGCCCACTCCCGCAAAGACGGCCCGAGCGGCGCCTGCTACCTGATCATCAACAATTCGACCACCGACGCCACCACCGTGGAACTGCCGCAGGATGCCGTGCGCTATACCCTTTCGGCCGACGCCCTGCGCAGCCCGGTCATGAAACTCAACGGCCGGGAACTGGTTTTGGGTGAAAACAACGCCCTGCCCGACCTTTCGGGTGAAGCGCAGCCCGCCGGCACACTGACCGTGGAACCGGCAACAATCGTCTTCCTCGTCGTCTGATTCCCTGCCGGCGCGTTTTTCTCCCTTTGCCCGGCCGCCCCAAAAGCGGCCGGGCAAGACTGTCGAAAAAGTATAAAATCCGTCTCCGTCGGCGGACATGCGCCGACGACGGAGACACCTCCAGGGAAATTTTGCGGCAAATTGTGTGCGAGGCGCACAGCGACGAGTGCGCGATTT
>PPYE01384666.1_pt1 | contig 27525 bp, 23 predicted proteins | sample 1559881 | NCBI WGS metagenome assembly PPYE01 (sample SAMN08240022, study PRJNA423297) | Human gut metagenome, whole genome shotgun sequencing project. | reverse complement strand
CTCACGGTGGTCTGCGGCATCGTAGGCGAGCTACACGCAGGGGAAAGCGTCATCTGCCGCGGCCGGTACGAAAACCACGCCACCTATGGCCGCCAGTTCCACGCGCAGGAATGCGAAACCGATATGCCCAAGGATTTGGAAGCGGTATATGCCTTTCTGGCCAGCCGCTCCCTGCCATATATCGGGGCAAAAACTGCGGATAAGATCATTGATATGTTCGGGGCTGAAGCGCTGGAGGTCATCGCCAACGACCCCGCCCGGCTGACCAAGATCCCGGGTATCTCGCCGGATAAAGCCGATCGCATCCAGCAGGAGTTCAAGCGGATGTTCGGCATGCGGGAGCTCATCGCCTATCTGGCGCAGTTCGAGATCAGTCCCCGCAAGGCCATGGAGGTGTTCAAGGCCTTTGGCGTGGGGGCAATGCAGGCTATTGCGTCCAACCCCTATCTGCTGTGCGGCGAGCCGTTACAGCTGGACTTCCGTCACGCGGACAGCATCGCCCAGTATTACCACATGGAAGGGGACTGTGCCCAGCGGCTGGAAGCGGCCCTGCTGCGCACCTTACGCCACAACGCGGGCAACGGCCACACCTGTCTGCCACGGGCACAGCTGCTGGCCACTGCCTCCAACTTCATCCATCAGCCGCCGGAAAAACTGGCCCGTGCACTGGATCATTGCATCGAAACGGAAGAACTGGCCGTGAAAATGTTCGATGCCGTGCCCTATATCTACTTGCCGGATCTGTTGGCTGCAGAGCAGGACATTGCCGACCGGCTGAATCTGCTGGCAAAGCGCGGCAAGAATACCGTGCGGGAGCTGGATAAAAACATTCAGATCTTAGAGCTGACCCAAGGCTTTGCCTACGCCCCCCTGCAAAGGGAAGCCATCCGCAAGGCCATGACCGAGAACTGCCTTGTGCTTACCGGCGGCCCCGGCACCGGCAAGACCACCACCGTCAACGCCATCTTGCAGCTGCTGGAAAATCAGGCCGAGCGGGTAGCCCTGTGCGCCCCCACCGGCCGCGCCGCCAAACGGCTCAGCGAGCTGACCGGTCGCAAGGCCAGCACCATCCACCGTCTGTTGGAGGTGGACTACACCGGCGGCGTGGTCAGCTTTATCCACAACGACAAAAACCTGCTCAAGTGTGACGTGGTCATTCTGGATGAGATGAGCATGGTGGACGTCAAGCTGTTTCAGGCACTCATTGCGGCACTGCGCTACACCTGCCGTATTATTATGGTAGGCGATGCCGACCAGCTGCCCAGCGTAGGCGCGGGCAACATCCTCAGCGAGGTCATCCGCTCCGGCTGCGTGCCAACTGTCTGCCTGAACGAGATCTTCCGGCAGGCAAAACGCAGTCTCATCGTGGAAAACGCGCACCATATCATCTCCGGCGAGCCATTGCAAAAGGGCAGCAAAACCGACGACTTCTTCTTTCTGGAAGCGGACGGCGAGGCTGCGCAGCGTCTGGTGTGTGACCTTGTCACCACCCGGCTGCCCCGGAGCTACGGCTTTGATCCCATCCGGGATATTCAGGTGCTGTGTCCCACAAAGCTTGGCCCCACCGGCACGCAGGCGCTGAACGTGGAGCTGCAAAACCTGCTCAACCCGCCCCAGAAAGGCAAGCCCCAGCTGCAAAGCGCCGCCCGAGTGTTCCGAGTGGGGGACAAGGTGATGCAGGTGCGCAACAACTACGAGATCGTCTGGAACCGCATCGGCGGCGAGCAGGGCGTAGGCGCCTACAACGGCGATATCGGCATCGTGGAAAGCATCAACCTGCGGGAGCGCTCTATGGTGGTGCGTATGGACGACCGGCGGCTGCTCTACCCGGCAGAAAACCTGAACGAGCTGGAGATCGCCTACGCCATCACGGTGCACAAAAGTCAGGGCAGTGAGTTCCCGGCGGTGATCGTGCCGGTGGCACAGGTGCCGCCAAGGCTGTGCTACCGCAACCTGTTCTACACCGGCGTCACCCGCGCGCGCAAATTGTGTGTTGTGGCGGGCCGCAGGGACGTGGTGAACAGCATGATGAGCAACATCCGGCAGAACCTGCGTTACAGCGGCCTGTGCGCTCTGCTGCAGGCCGGACAGCCGCCACAGCAGCTCAGCACAGAAGGGGAAAGCCCCTGATAAAACCGCGCAGAACAGCGGCAAAGCTTGTATACTTTTTGCCGCAACTATGTTATACTAAAGCAGTCTTTGTTTTTTGCCCGCCGCTGCGGGCGTTACATACATGATAGAGGAACGCAGAGAAAGGATTCAGGCAATTATGGCACAGAATGATATCGGCATCGACCTTGGTACTACTACCATCATCATCGCGCAGGAGGGCAAGGGCGTGGTGCTCAATCAGCCCAGCGTTGTGGCGATGGATACCCGCAAGAACACCGTGTTGGAGGCCGGCGACAAGGCACTGGCCATGGTGGGACGCACGCCCAACTATATCTCCGCCATCTTCCCGCTGAAGGATGGCGTCATCAGCGACCACACCATGACCCGGGAGCTGATCTGCCGCTTTGTCAAGCAGGTGTACAGCTCCCACATGGTCAAGCCCCGGGTGGCAGTGTGCGTGCCCGCCGCCATTACCGGCATTGAGAGCGATGCCGTGGTGGAGGCTGTGGTGGCAGCCGGTGCCCGTCAGGTGTACCTGATCGATGAGCCCATTGCCGCTGCTCTCGGCTCCGGCATCGACATCACCCTGCCGGACGGCCGCATGATCATTGATATCGGCGGCGGCACCACGGATATCGCCGTGCTGAGCCTTGGCGGCAAGGTCAAGGCCACCAGTGTGCGCGTGGCCGGTAACCACTATGATGAGGAGATCCTCAAGCACGTCCGCAACAAATACAGCATCGCCATCGGCCAGCGCACCGCTGAAGAATTGAAAAAGCACGTTGCCTGCTGCCCCCAAAAGACCGATTTCCATGAGAGCATGGAGATCAAGGGCCGCAGCCTGCTCACCGGTCTGCCGGTGCGCGTGACCGTTTCCACCGATGATCTGTACGAGCCGGTGATGATGCTCAGCGAGCAGATCGGCACCGCAGCCCATCAGGTGCTGGAAAAGACCCCGCCCGAACTGGCAGGTGATATCTACCGTAACGGCGTTATGCTGACCGGCGGCGGTGCCCAGCTGCACGGCCTGACCGAATATCTGAGCCAGGAACTGAAAGTGGAGGTCACCGTCTCGCCGGACCCTGTAAACTGCGTTGCACTGGGCACGGCACAGAGCCTTTCCATCGGTGATAAGCTGGAAACCGGCTTTACGGATGCCACCCCGCGCATCGGCCGCCGCTAAGCTTGGTTCGTTTTGTCCATGTCATATCACAAAGCAGCAAAAATAAAATTTGTTAATTTTTGTTGAAATGAATGGCAAAATACGGTATACTATACCCAAATTGATTTTCTGCTAACGATGTTGTATCGCTTGCAGTATCCAACAAACAGGAGGAAAAACCATGGACTTAGGTTTCGATGTGGTCGTTACCATTACTGGTATCGTGCTGGTGTTCCTGATCCTCGTGCTGCTGATGGCTATCATCACGCTGGAGGGCAAGATCTTCGACTCGATGAATGCCAAGAAGAAGGCCGCCAAGACTGCTGCGCAGGCACCCGCCGCAAAGCCCGCTGCCGCTCCGGTACAGCAGGTTGCGCCCGCTCCTCAGGTAGAGGAGGGCATCCCCGGTGATGTGGTGGCCGCTATTATGGCTGCTATCCATGCAATGGGCAACGGCAAGTACACCCTTAAGGCAGTGCGTCGTGGCAAAAATGGCTGGGGCAAGGCCGGCGTGAACGACACCACGGCCCCGTTTTAACACAGGAGGAAGAGCATGACACAGTTTATTGATACTCTGGTCGGTATTTTCCAAAGTTCCGGCTTTGCACAGTTTGGCCAGCCCGGCGGCTGGCTGTACGCCGTGATGATCTGCGTGGGCTGCTTTCTGCTGTACCTCGCCATCGTCAAGGAATTCGAACCCCTGATCCTGCTGCCCATGGCCTTTGGCATGATCCTTGCCAACCTCCCCGGCAGCGGCATCATCCACATGCAGTACTTCGTTGGTGACGGTCTGGAGCACCCCATGTGGGTCGAGATCCTGAACAACGGCGGTCTGGCCGATATGCTCTACATGGGTGTTAAGCTGGGCATCTACCCGCCGCTGATCTTCCTCGGTATCGGCACCATGACCGACTTTGCACCCCTGATCTCGAACCCCAAGAGCCTGCTGCTGGGCGCTGCCGCACAGTTCGGTATCTTCGGTACTTACATGGGCGCTCGTCTGCTGGCCGCTACCGGTCTGGTGGACTTCACCCAGAAGCAGTCCGCTGCCATCTCCATCATCGGCGGTGCCGACGGCCCCACCGCTATCTTCGTTACCTCTCGTCTGGCACCTGAGCTGCTGGGCAGCATTGCCGTGGCGGCATACAGCTACATGGCACTGGTGCCCGTTATCCAGCCGCCCATCATGAAGGCATTGACCACCTCCAAGGAGCGCTCTGTGGTCATGAAGCAGCTGCGCACCGTCTCCAAGACCGAGAGGATCATCTTCCCCATCATGGTCGCTATCATTGTTTCCCTCATCGTGCCGGATGCCGCCGTTCTGGTCGGTATGCTGATGCTGGGCAACCTGATGAAGGAGTGCGGCGTTGTGGATCGTATCCAGAAGACCGCCGGTAATGAGCTGATGAACATCATCACCATCTTCCTGGCTCTGTCTGTGGGCTGCACCACCAGTGCAAACACCTTCCTGAACACCCGCACTCTGTTCATCATCGTGCTGGGTCTGATCGCCTTCTCCTTCGGCACCGCAGCCGGTGTGCTGTGTGGCAAGGTCATGTACAAGCTGACCGGCGGTCAGGTGAACCCCCTGATCGGTTCTGCCGGCGTTTCCGCCGTGCCTATGGCCGCTCGTGTTTCCCAGAAGGTCGGCCAGAGCGAGAACCCCTCCAACTTCCTGCTGATGCACGCCATGGGCCCCAACGTGGCCGGCGTTATCGGTTCTGCCGTTGCTGCTGGTATCCTGATCAACATCTTCGGCTAAGCAAAACCTGAAGCACTATCTCAAGAGCCATCGCGCAGTCTTGTGCGGTGGCTCTTTTTGTGCAGGACGATTTTAATGGCCTCCGCTGCGCTTTGGCCATTGTTTAAGGAAAGTATATTTTAATATTTGAGGTTCTGAAACGCCTGCGGGCGTTTCAGAACCCCTTTTTCACAGAAGGGGGCGTAACTGGAAACGGCAGCTGTTATCTCTTACGTCCTTTCCCGTGAAAATGGGATAATGGAGCGTCCGCAGACGCTCCGTTATCCCAAAATTATAAATCATAATTCCGCTGAATATGGCCAGAGCGGCAGTGGAGGCCATTCAAAATCGTTTTGCAATAAGGATAAAAGCAACTTTTTACTGTTTGTGTTTGGCTGCTGCTTGTGCTATCATAGAGAAAAACAGGGCGCAATACGCCCCCAAAACAGGAGGGAGCCGTTATGGAAAAAATCAAGCTTGAGGTTGCAGGTGTCCCGGCTGTCCTGTACGGCAAGCGCAGCCGTAAGGTCTATCTCTATGTCCATGGCAAAAACGGCAGCGCAGCCGAGGCTGCCCGCTTTGCCCGTACAGCCTGCCCGGCAGGCTGGCAGGTGCTGGCTGTCGATCTGCCGGAGCACGGCACCCGAAAAAACAGCCCGGAAAAGCTGGTGCCGTGGGTGGTCACTCGGGAACTGCAAACGGTCTATGCCCGGATGCAGCCGGTGTGGAAACATATCCGGGTGTATGGGGTCAGCATCGGTGCGTGGTTTGCCGTGCAGGCGTTGCAAACGCAGCAGCCGGAAAAGGCACTGCTGGTGTCCCCGATCGTGGATATGGAAAAATTGATCCTTGCCCTGATGCAGCAGGCAGGAGTAACGGAGGAGCAGCTGCACGCGGCAGGGGAGATCCCCACAGACTTTGGGGAGACGCTTTCGTGGCCGTATCTGTGCTGGGTGCGGGAGCACCCGCTGCACTGGAAAGTGCCTACACAGGTGCTCTATGCTGATACAGACCCCCTTACCGGGCACACCGCCATGGAGCAGTTCCGGCAGCAGACCAGGGCGCACCTGACCATTCTGGAGGGCGGGGAACACTGGTTCCATACTGAGACCCAGCTGGCCGCTCTGCAAAGCTGGGAAAGCTGTCATTTATAATAGGCCGTTTCTCTTTTCCTCAGTCTGTGAAAATGTAAGCCCGGAAAATCCGCAGATTTTCCGGGCTTACATATAAAATACGCTTCCACAACAAAACGCCGCTGACGGCTTTGTGCATCGTCAGCGGCGTTTTGTTTATTGAAAACAGGATTGTGAATGGCAGAATCAGACGTTTGCCTCGCTGTTGTGCTCAGCCTTCTTGTATGCAGAGAAGGAGTGGAACACGATGTTCAGGCCCAGCACGATCAGCAGCACGGCAAGGATCAGCTGCAGGCCGTTTGCGATAAACACAGCGCCCCAGGTGGTCTCACCGGCAGGAATGGTAACAGAAGCGGCGGTGCTGATGGCCTTGACCATAGCGATCAGGCGCTGCACCAGTGCGGTAAAGGTGACGCACAGCATGATGACCAGCGGGGGGAACAGCATCTTATTGCTGCGGCCGGTCACCTTCAGGAACACGCACAGGGTAGCCAGCACCAGTGCGCTCAGCAGCTGGTTGGCAGAACCGAACAGCGGCCAGATGTTGGCGTAGCCGATCTTGGTCAGGATAAAGCCGAACACCAGCGTGATGAAGGTGGAGAAGTACACATTGCAGAACAGCTTGCGCCAGCCCTCAGCGTGCTCCATGTCGTCCACGCTGAACAGCTCCTGGAAGCTCATGCGGCCAATGCGGGCCACGGCATCCAGACTGGTCAGAGCCAGTGCGGAAACGCACATGGTCATGAACACGGTAGCAGCGTAAGCGGGCACGCCGAACATTTCAAAGAAACCGGCAACGCCGCGGCTGAAGATCTGGAACGGAGTACCGGCGGCAGGGGTGCCGTCGGCAGCTGCGGCAGCACCGGCAACGCACAGAGCCAGAACAGCCAACAGGCTTTCAAGGATCATGGCACCGTAGCCGACCTTCAGCATATCCTTCTCGTTCTCAACGGTCTTGGAAGAAGTACCGGAGGAAACAAGGCTGTGGAAGCCGGAAACTGCACCGCAGGCCACGGTGACGAACAGGATGGGGAACATGGTGCCCAGCTTTTCGTTGGTAAAGCCGGTGAACACAGGCAGGTTCATGGTGGGGTGTGCAACCAGCAGGCCAACCACAGCGCCCACGATCATGGCCACGAACATAAAGGTGGTCATGTGGTCACGGGGCTGCTTGAGCAGCCACATGGGCAGCACAGCGGCAAAGAAGATATACACAAAGGTGATGTAGCTCCAAGCGGCCTTACCTAGGATCAGGGGCAGGTTTGCGCCGATGACAAAGGACAGCACGATGAACACGATGCTGATAACGCTTTCCTTCCAGCCGGAGAAGCTGAACTTTTTCTGCAGCAGGCCAAAGATAACGGCGAACACCATGAACATGATGGACACCATGCCGGCAGCGCCGTTGGTCTTGGCAGCCTCAACCATTGCGCCGTCTGCGCCGAAGGCATTGAAGGTGCCGGCAACCATGTCCGCAAAAGCAGCAATGACGATGCCGCAGAACAGCCAGCAGAACAGCAGGAACAGCTTGCGGCCGGTCTTGCCGATGTACTTTTCAATCAGCATACCCATGCTCTTGCCGTCGTTCTTAACGGAAGCATACAAAGCGCCAAAGTCGGTGACAGCGCCAAAGAAGATGCCGCCCAGCAGCACCCACAGCAGCACCGGCAGCCAGCCGAAAGCTGCGGCCTGAATGGCACCGGTGACAGGGCCTGCACCAGCGATGGAGCTGAACTGGTGGGCAAACACCGTCCAGCCATTGGTGGGCACATAGTCCCGGCCATCCTCGTGGACGACAGCCGGAGTCTTGGCTGCGGGGTCGATGCCCCATTTGTTAGCCAGCCAGCGGCCGTAAAGCACATAAGCGCCAAACAGGCACACCGCTGCGATCAATACGATGACCAGCGTATTCATAGTTTTCTACCTCTTTCCTTTTTTCACTCCGCAACAGGTTCGGAACGATAGGATGCCGTCCGGCAAAGCGCTTCCCCGGAGCGTAAAAAACCTTCGTCCTCAGCACATGACCGGGCTTTCCGGTCACACTCCGAAGACGAAGGCTTCTGCTCCCGCCTGCCAGGGCAGGAGCAATACTCCGCGGTACCACTTCGCTTGCTGTGTTAAAACAGCCACTCTCCCACGCATGGTATACTGACCATGCTGCCCGATAACGTGGGCTGGACGGCACCATGCTACTTGGGGGCACAAAACCCGGTTCACACAGGCTGCTCGCAGGCGAGGGTCCTCTGCTCCTGACTGCCGCTTTTTCATCCGAGGAGCGGCTCGCTGAAAGAGGGTGATGCAGAAGATCATGTCCTGTTCCTTGCATTTGCTGAATGATTGTGTATTACTTTATTCCGGTTTTTACCAATTGTCAATATTTCTGTAACAAGTTCAGAGGATACGCCAATTCAAGCCATTTTCTGGGAATAATTTTTAGGTGATTTTCTTTCATGTGTGAAGAGAATAAAACTGAACACGCTCTTAATTGAAAACCATTCACCCGCAGGTCTTGACTTTCACACTTTGAAGTGCTAAAGTAGTAGCGTACAGAATATTCCGTGCGGCAGCACCGGCCGCTTTGCCCGCTGCCGCCGCTGTTATAATAAGGAGAAAAACAATGGCTGAAAAAAATTCCAGAAGAAACGAGACGACGGATGCACTGTTTGACGCTATCCTCAGTCTGGAGAGCCGGGAAGAGTGCTACGCCTTTTTTGAGGATCTGTGCACCGTGAAGGAAATCTCGGATATGGCGCAGCGCCTGCAGGCCGCAAAGCTGCTGCTGGACGGTGCTACCTATGAGCAGATCGTCAAGGCGGTGGAGATCAGTACCGCCACCATCAGCCGCATCAACCGCTGCATCCAGTACGGCTCCGGCGGCTACCGCGACACCATCGAGAAGGTGCGCGCACAGGCAGAAAAGCAGTAACAGCTGTACCCGCCGCAGCATAGGATAGGGCACACGACCGGAAAGGAAGGTTTTGCCCTATGATGATCGATACCCCCTGTGCCCGTTCTCAGTGCCCGGAGATGCCCAAGGTCAGCTTGGATCAGGCTGTTGTGGACCTGATGGAAAGCATTGCCTTGCAGGAAACGGCGCTCAGCCACATTTTGTGTGCGGAAAGCCGGAAGATGCAGAAGGCCATGGATCTGGATGGCCTGGATCTTTGCAAGCTGCTGGAGGTGAACGACTCCGCCACCAATATGGTGCACGCCGTCGCAAACCTTGAACTGGTGCTCAAGGATAAGCTGGAGTTCGTTTCCAACAACCTCTATGTCCCGGGGGACAGCGGCTGCCCATCACCTGCACAGTAACGCTTTTGCAGGGAACGCTCTCTGCTACAATCTAATCCGTGAAAATGCAATGCCGGGCAGCCCGCAGGCTGCCCGACATTGCTCTGAATCGTTCTGCCGCAAGGGAGGCTGCTGCACAAAATACGGTGCAGCAGCCTCCCTTTTTATGAAAATCCTGCATAAGAGACAGAAAAATCTTTTGTTGGAATTGCTGATGTATCAAATCTGTGCTATACTATTGGATGTATCACCATGAAAGCGAGGAATAAAACATTGCTGCATTATGATGCGATCCTATTTGATGTGGACGGGACGCTGATCGATTCGGCCCCCGGTATCATTCATACATTGCAAGAGGTTTTCTGCACCATGGGTGTGGATGTATCCGGCATCAACCTGCGCCGGTATCTGGGTCCGCCCCTGCGCAAAAGCTTCGGTGAGCACTTCACCGACCCGGCGCTGATCGAAAAGGCCACCGACCTTTACCGCACGAGCTACGCGGTGAAGGGCAGCCACGAGTGTGCCGTGTTCCCGGGTGTTCCGCAGATGCTGCAAACCCTGAAGCAGGCTGGTTTTATTTTGTGCACCGCCACCTCCAAGCCCACCAAGGTGGTCACCCCCATTCTGGAGGAGCAGGGTCTGGCGCAGTATTTTGATTTTATCGGCGGTGCCTCTATGGACGAGAGCCGGGACACCAAGACCGAGGTCGTGCGTTATGTGCTCAGTCAGCCTGCTTTGCTGGGCAAGCGGGTGCTGATGGTGGGTGACCGCAACGATGATATGCGGGGCGCTGCCGACTGTGGTCTGGATGCTGCCGGTGTGCTGTACGGCTACGGCAGCCGGGAAGAGCTGGAAGCTTTCCATCCGGTGCTGCTGGCCGAAAGCTGCGCCGACCTTACCGACCGGCTGCTGGCAGCCCGGGTATGACAGGAAGTTTCATTCCTTCGGAAGGAGAATGGATAGAATATGAGAAGCAATAATCAACAGGAGAACAAGGCGCTGACCCCGATGCAGAAGCAGGCGGTGCTGGTGTGCATCGTGTGCGCACTGGCGGCGCTACTGACCATCGGTATCACCCTTACCATGCTCAAGCGGGGCAAGAGTCCGACGGAGCAGCCGGGGGATTCTTCCATTATTACCCCTGCGCCCGCTCCGGAAGGGGAGGAGGATATCTCCGACCACTACCAGATCAACGAGACTTCCAGTGCACTGCTCACCGGGACTGCTGATGCTGGTGACGCCTATCAGGAGCAGACCCTTTTTATCGGCGATTCCAACACGGTGCGTTTGTACGCCAACGGTCTGATCTCGCTGCAGCAGTTCTGTGCCAAGGAAGGCATTGGCACCAGTGCCGCCCTGAACGAGGGCATCGTTACCTTTAAGCGGGACGATAACCGCTACACCATCGCGCAGGCGGTGGCCAAAATGAAGCCCCGCCGGGTGGTCATCATGCTGGGCACCAACGACAACGGCATGAATACCGAGGACTTTATCAGCAACTACACCGCGCTGGTACAGGCCATTCAGGCCAGCTATCCCTATACCGATATCATCGTCAACACGGTGCCGCCGGTCCCGTCCAACCACTCCAACTACCCCAATATGGATCAGACCCGCATTGATGATTTCAACATGGCGCTGCTGACCATGTGCGAGCAGCTGGGCGTCAAGTTCCTCAACTCTGCCGAGGCACTGAAGGACGCCAACGGCTACGGCAATGTCGATTACTACCAGAGCGGGGATATCCACCTCAAGCCCGCAGGCCTGAAGGTGCTGCTGAAGTATCTGCGCACCCACGCCTACGAGACCGAGGATCGCCGCCCGGATACCAATAATATCCCCACCCGCGCCGAGTATACCGCCAAGCCCAGCTCTGCGGTGGAGGCACCCAGCAGCTCGGAGACGGCCTCCTCCTCTGTTGTTGAGGAAAAAACGGAGTATCAGGCGGACTATCGTGTGGACAAAACCGGCGGCGGCTCCCTGACCTGCGGCGACGAGAGCGGCAAGTCTCTTACCGTCAAGGTGACTAGCGCCGCCCAGAGCGTTAAGGTGACCGCTGTGCCGGAGGACGGCTATGTGTTCGTCAAGTGGAGCGATGGCGTGACCAAGCGCACCCGCACTGATACCAATTTTGACCAGAACGTGGATGTGACCGCTGTGTTTGCAGCAGCCTCTATCCAGGTCAGCAGCAGCGGTAAGGCTGGGCTGGGGGATTCCTATATCTTTAAGGCAACCCTCAAGGGCAAGTATCTGGATGCTTCCAGCATCCGCTGGTATGTCAACGGCAGCGAGGTAACACAGGCTGCCGGTAAGACCACCGTAAAGGGCGAGGTAGACCCCTCCATGGTGGGCGGCACCTTCCGGGTGTATGCCACCGCCAGCTATAATGACTGCACCGTCACCAGCAACAAGCTGGAACTTACGGTCAGCGGTGGAACGTCCGGCAGCACCAGCAGCTCCAGCGCTTCCTCTAAGGAGGATAAGCCTGCATCCTCCAAGGAAGAAACGTCCTCCTCTAAGGAAGAAAAACCGGCCTCTTCCAAGGAAGAGAAACCCGCTTCCTCCAAGGAGGAGAAGCCCGCTTCTTCCTCCTCGAACGGTACTTCTGAAAGCGCCGGCAGCTCCTCCAAGGTGGAGAAGCCTGCCTCTTCTGCGGCATCTTCTAAGGAAGAAAAGACCGCCTCTTCTTCGCAGAGCAGTACCTCCTCCAAGGGGAAAACATCTTCCTCCTCTATGCAGGAGCACACGGCATCTTCTAAGGAAGAAACGACTGCTTCCTCTAAGGAGGAAAAACCAGCCTCTTCTAAAGAGGAAAAGCCCGCTTCCTCCAAAACCGAGGTAAGCGCCAGCAAGGAAGCTGCCAACTAAGGGCACATTTCCTCCTTGCGCCGCATAGGCTGGCGGGAGAGGAAGGTGGAGCCTTATGTACTGGGAAGCGATGCGCACGCCCGCCCTGCCCGGCGAGTATGACGTGACCGATGGCAGCGTGGATTACTACGATACCGACTGGGAAAACGTGGATAACAGCGCACTGGAGGAAGAAATGCAGAAATGCGGTCTGACGCCCTGCGAGGGTAAAACAATGTGTCCGGACAACGCCCCGGCACAAACAGACCTGTCTGCGTATGAGATTGTTTCTGAATAATGGGAAGCCAGCTCTGCCGGGGGTGGGGCTGGCTTCTCCCTGTTGATACACCAAAGTGGGAAATGCTGAAAAGAAAGTGAGATACTATGGCAAAATATTATTGCATCCTGTTCGATGCAGACAATACGCTGCTCAACTTTGACGCAGCGGAAAACAAGGCGCTGGCCGAAACGCTGGTGAACTACGGCATCGAGCCGGACGCCGAGACCGTGCAGACCTACCGCACCATCAACGAGGAACTGTGGCGGCAGCTGGAAAAAGGCCAGATCCGCCGCGAGAAGCTGTTCAGCGAGCGGTTCAGCCGCTTTTTAAAGGCCATCGATGCCGCCGGTGACGGCGTGGAGATGAACCGCTTTTATCTGGAGCAGCTGTCCACCCACCCGGATCTGATGAGCCCGGAGGTGCTGGACGTGCTGCGGGAGCTTTCCGAGGTGGCAACGCTGGCTATCGTCAGCAACGGTGCCCAGAAAGTGCAGACCCGCCGTCTGGCGGAAAGCGGCGTGATGAACTTTATGGAGGACGTGTTCATCTCTGAGAAAATGGGCTGCGAAAAGCCCAATGCCCGCATCTTTGATGCGGCTCTGCGCGCACTGGGCGTGGAGAATCGGGAGCACGTTCTGATGGTGGGCGACAGCCTGGCCAGCGATATTCAGGGCGGCAGCAACGCCGGGCTGGATACCTGCTGGTATAACCCCAACCACGCCGAGAACCCCGGCAAGGTGATCCCCACCTACGAGATCGCCAGTCTGGAGGAACTGTATCCGCTGGTGATGGAGCAGGAGGAACTGGCCAACGTTGGCCTGAAGAACCGCCGCCACCAGTGCTGAAACCAATGGTGTAACTGAAAAGAACGGATAACGGAACAAATTATGCTGATACATTTGGAAAAACTGGGTAAGACCTTTGGCGAAAAGGTGGTGCTGCACGATGTGACCGCCAGTGTCGAGCGGGAAAATCGCATCGGCATTGTGGGACAGAACGGTGCAGGCAAGACCACTCTGCTCAAGATTCTTACCGGCGAATATCAGGACTACGAGGGCGAGTTCAGCGTGACCCACGGGGTAACACTGGGCTATCTGGAGCAGAACGCAAAGCTGGACGCCACGTTGGATATCTACGGCGAGATGCGCGCCACTTTTGCCCCGGTGCTGGATGCCATGGCGCAGATGCAGATCTTGGAACGCCGCATGGCTGCCCAGCCCGATAACGCCGACCTGCTGGCACAGCATGATGCCCTGCAGAATATCGTGGATGCCGCCGACGGCTACAACATGGACGTGAATATCAAAAAGGTGCTGTCCGGCATGGGCTTTGCGCAGGATACATGGCAAAAGAACATTGCAGTGCTCTCCGGCGGCGAGTTGACGCGGCTGCGTCTGGCAAAGCTGCTGCTGGAAAAGCCCGATGTCCTCATTCTGGACGAGCCTACCAACCACTTGGACTTTGCCACCATGGAATGGCTGGAAAACTATCTCAAGGGCTACTCCGGTGCGGTGCTGGTGGTCAGCCACGACCGCTATTTCCTCGATAATGTCTGTACAAAGATCTGGGAGGTGTCCTTCCAAACCATGACCACCTACAAGGGCAACTTCTCGGCCTATCTGCCCCAGAAGGAAGCCGCCGATGCCCTGCGCCAGAAGCAGCACGATGCCGACGTGGCACTGGCTGAAAAGCTGCAGGACTATGTGGACCGCAACCTTGTGCGCGCCTCCACTACCAAAATGGCACAGAGCCGCCGCAGGCAGCTGGAAAAGCTGGAGATCACCGAGGCACCCAAGGACGAGACCAACCAGCTGAAGTTCCGCTTTGAATACGACGTAGAACCGTGGAATGAGCTGGTGATGCTGAAAAATCTCAGCATCAAGATCGGGGAGCGTACCCTGCTGGAACCCTTTACCTATACGGTCTGCCGCGGGCAGCGGCTTATCATTGCCGGCCCCAACGGTGCGGGCAAATCCACCCTGATGCAGGTGCTGGACGGCAAGCGCCGTCCCTCCGGCGGCATGGTGCGGCTGGGCACCGGGGCACGTCCCAGCATTTTTGCCCAGCAGCAGAACCGTCTGGGACAGGGCAGGGTCATTGATGTCATCTGGAACAAGTACCCCCGCATGACCGAGCTGGAAGTGCGCAGCCACCTTGCAAAGCTGGGCTTCCGGGGCGATACGGTGTTCAAACCCTGCGAAGCATTGTCCGGCGGCGAGCTGGCGCGTCTGCGCTTTGCGGAGATCGTGCTGGAGCGCCCGAATCTGCTGTTTCTGGACGAGCCCACCAACCACTTGGACATCTATACCCGCGAGAACCTGACTGAGGCACTGATGGCCTACACCGGCACCCTGCTGCTGGTCACCCACGACCGTCACCTGATGAACAGTCTTGCCTGTCCCATCCTCTACCTTGAGGACGGCAAGGCTGTGCTTTACCCCAGCTACGATGCCCTGATGGGTCGCACCGCCCCGGTGCAGGCCGCCCAGAAGGCGGCCGAGCCCGCCAAGACCGGCTACGGCAAGGAACAGCGCCGCCGCCGTGCCGAGCTGCGCGCCAAGATCAAGGCCTGCGAGGACGAGATGGAGGCCTGCGGTGCACGCGAGGTGGAGCTGGACAACGAGATCAACTCCCCGGAGGTGTACAACGACCCCGACCTGCTGCGCCAGAAAAGCGATGAGCTGAGCGATCTGCGTTTCCATCAGGAGGAGCTTTTTGCCGCATGGGAAGCCGCTATGGAAGAGCAGGAAGCCTACGAGCAGACGCAGCAGCCCGAAGAATAAAGGAGCGTATCCTCTATGCCTAAAAATCACCGCAACTATCAAAAAACACGGCACATCGCCCTGTCCGGTCTGCTGTTTGCGCTGGCCATGGCGCTTTCCTTCATTGAAGGCACGCTGGTCATCCCGGGGCTTTTGCCGGGCATGAAGCTGGGGCTTGCCAACATCGTGGTCATGTACGCGTTGTTCTTCATGGGTCCCCGGCAGGCGCTGGTGCTGGATATACTCAAGGCATTGTTCGTCTTTCTGGTGTCCGGCTTCACGGCGGGCTTTCTCTCGCTGTGCGGCGGGCTTTTGTCCCTTGCGGTGATGTGGGTGCTGTACTATCTTTTGCCGGTGCGCCCCACATGGTTCATCCTGTCGGTCTGCGGCGCACTGGCGCATAACGTGGGGCAGCTGCTGGGCGCAGGGGTCATCATCTCCTCGTCCTTGTCGCTGTACTACGCGCCGGTCATGCTGGTGCTGGGGCTTGTCATGGGCGCGCTCACCTCGGTCACCCTGCGGGCGCTGCTGCCCGCGCTGGGCAAAATGGGCTTCAACACCCACGAAAACCGCCCCGAATGACCGACCATTTCGGCAGGGCAGTTGCATTTTGGCCGGAAATCTGTATAATAAGGAAACAACTGTATTTTTATCAAAAAGACCCCAAAAGATAGCGCTGCCGCAGCATGGGAACTTAAGCGGCAGTCGGGAGGTGTTTGTATATGTCTGAAAAAGTTACCATCAAGGTCGAGCGGAAGGAGCTCCATCTGCCCACCATCGCACTGCGCGGGCTGGTGGTGTTCCCCAACAACCTTGTTCATTTTGAAGTCGGGCGGGAAAAGAGCATTGCCGCCGTGGAGTGGGCCATGGCCAACAACTCCAACGTATTTCTGGTTGCCCAAAAGGAGATGGAGACCAGTGAGCCCACTCAGCAGGACTTGTACACCTACGGCGTAGTAGCTGAGGTCAAGCAGGTGCTGCGCGTGTCGGACGAGCTGGTCAAGGTGCTGGTGGAGGGTAAGTACCGCGCCAAGTTGACCGAGCTGGATACCACCGGCGATTTTCTGCTGTCTGCCGTGCGCTCTGCTCCGGTACGTGCTGCAAAGCCCGAAGAGGCTGTGGAGACCGAGGCGCTGCTCCGCGCCCTCAAGACCGGCTTTGACGAGTATCTGGGTATGAACCCGCGCCTTGCCAAGGACGTGGTGTTCACCATCGTTTCCAGCGATGATCCCATGTTCCTCACCGAGTATATGCCGGCAAACCTCTTGTTCCGCTATGAGGACAAGCAGGCTGTGATGAACGAGAACACCCTCAACGGCCGTCTGCAGCGCCTTGTGGAGATGCTGCGCCGCGAATGTCAGGTGATGAAGATCGAAAAGGAGATCGCGGAAAAGGTCAACGAGTCCATGGACAAGAACCAGCGCGATTACTACCTGCACGAGCAGCTGCACATTATCAACGATGAACTGGGCGAGGGGGACGATACCCACGCCGAGGCCGACGATTACCGCCGCAAGATCCGGGAGCTGCACCTTGCCGAGGACAGCGAGAAAAAACTGCTCAAGGAGGTAGACCGCCTGTCCCGGATGCAGAGCAGCAATCAGGAAGCCACGGTCATCCGTACCTATCTGGATACCTGTCTGGATCTGCCGTGGAACACCATGACCGTGGATGATCTGGATATCCACCGCGCCCAGCAGATTTTGGATCGGGACCACTACGGCCTGAAAAAGGTCAAGGACCGCATTCTGGAAATGCTGGCCGTGCGCAAGCTGGCACCGGACGTGAAGGCACAGATCATCTGTCTGGTAGGCCCTCCGGGCGTTGGCAAGACCAGTATTGCGCGCTCCATCGCCGAAAGCCTTGGCCGCAAATATGTGCGCATCAGTCTGGGCGGCGTGCGGGACGAAGCCGAGATTCGCGGCCACCGCCGTACCTACATAGGTGCTATGCCCGGCAAGATCATCAGCGCCATGATCACCGCCAAGTCCTCCAACCCCCTGATGCTGCTGGACGAGATCGACAAGCTGGCAGGGGACTTCCGGGGCGACCCGGCGGCAGCTCTGCTGGAGGCGCTGGACCCGGAGCAGAACAGCACCTTCAACGATCATTTCATTGATATCCCGTTTGATCTGAGCCATGTGCTCTTTATTACCACCGCCAATGATCTGGGCAGCATCCCCGGCCCGCTCCGGGACCGCATGGACGTCATCGAGCTGCCCAGCTATACCCGCGTGGAAAAATACAATATTGCCCGCAAGCACCTGCTGCCCAAGCAGCTTAAGGCCTGCGGCCTGACCGGCAAGGTCACCATGAACCAGAGCGCACTCTACGGCATCATCGACGGCTACACCCGCGAGGCCGGTGTGCGTAATCTGGAGCGTACCATCACCAGCGTGCTGCGCAAGTGCGCCCGCAAGATCGCTTCCGGTGAGGTGGAGAGCGTGGCGGTGACTGCCGCCATGCTGGAGGAACTGCTGGGTCCCCGCATCGTCAAGCCGGACTTCCTCAACCGCACTAACGCCGTGGGCATCGCCAACGGTCTGGCATGGACCAGCGTAGGCGGCGAGACCCTGCCCATCGAGGTGCAGGTCATGGACAACGGTACCGGCAAGATCACCGTTACCGGCTCTCTGGGCGATGTGATGAAGGAGAGCGCACAGCTGGCAGTCACTTGGGTACGCGTCCACGCCGAGGAATACGGCATCGACCCCGAGCGGCTGAAAAAGTGCGACCTGCACATCCACGCCCCGGAGGGTGCTGTGCCCAAGGACGGCCCTTCTGCCGGCGTCACCCTGACCACGGCACTGGTGTCCTGCCTGTCCGGCGTACCGGTGCGCGGCGATGTGGCCATGACCGGCGAGATCACCCTGCACGGCAATGTGCTGCCTATTGGCGGTCTGCGGGAAAAGAGCATGGCTGCCTACCGTGAGGGCATGAAGACCGTGCTCATCCCCAAGGACAACGAGCCTGATCTGTATGACGTGGATGAGGAGGTCAAGAAGAATCTGACCTTCCTGCCCATGCAGAACCTTTCGCAGGTGCTGGCTGCCGCCCTGCTCAAGCCGAAGGCGGCAAAGAGCACCGCAGGCCGCCCCCGCACCAAAAAGTCCAAAGCAGGGGAAAGCCGCATCCCCGCCGCGCCTGAGAAGAACCAGCCGGGCGCTGTCTGCTGAAATACCAGAAAGGAACACGCCATGATCTTCAATAAAGCTGATTTTATTGCCAGCTATGGCATTTCCAGCCAGCTGCCCGAGAGCGACCGCCCTGAACTGAGCTTTTCGGGGCGCTCCAACGTGGGCAAATCCAGCCTGATCAACAAGTTGTGCAGCCGCAAAAATCTGGCGCGCGTGTCCAGTACGCCGGGCAAAACGGCTACCATCAACTTCTATTCGGTGGATGACTGCTATTTTGTGGATCTGCCGGGCTACGGCTACGCCAAAGTGAGCAACGCCGACCGCGAGCGCTGGGACGACCTCATCAACAGCTACTTCGAGGCGCCCCGCCACCACACCCTGCTGGTGCAGCTGCTGGACTGCCGTCACGCACCCAGCGCAGACGATTTACAGATGCTGCGCTACCTGCACTACCACCGCATTCCCTATGTGGTGGCACTGACCAAGGCGGACAAGCTGAAAAAGAGCCAGCTTGCCAAAACGCAGGAGGACTTTGAAAACATCTGCCGCTCCTACGGTTGCCAGAAGGTGGTGCTGACCAGCGGCGAAAACGGCTACGGCATCCCGGAGCTGCAGGCAGTGCTCAACGCCGCAGTGGCTGCGGAAAACGAGGAAGCGGAGTAACGCCATGGCTTACAACGAATTTGCCTATTTTTACGATGAATTCAACGGCGAGGCGGACTACGACGCCCTGTACAGCCAGATCCATGCAAAGCTGGAAGCTCACGGCATCCACGACGGCATTGTGGCCGACCTTGGCTGCGGCACCGGGGAACTGACCCTGATGCTGACGCAGGCGGGCTACGATATGATCGGCATAGACCAGTCGGAGGAGATGCTCTGCGTGGTGCGGGATAAGGCCGAGCAGCTGGGGCTTTCCGGTCGTTTGCTGCTGCTCCGGCAGGATCTGCTCAAGCTGGATCTTTACGGCACCATCCGGGCGGCGGTATCTACCTTTGATACCTTCAACCACATCCCGGATCTGGATACCGCCATTGCCAACGCGGGCTTTTTCATGGAAAAGGGCGGGGTGTTCCTGTTTGATATGAACACCCCCTATAAGCACCGGAAGGTTCTGGGCGATAACGAATTCACCTTTGAGGAAGAGGATGCCGCCTGCGTGTGGCACAACCACTATAACGCCGCCGACCGCAAGGTGGAGATCACGGTGGACATTGATTATCACGAGACCGGCGAGCATTTCCACGAGGAATTCTGCGAGTATACCTATGATCTGGCTACCATCCGTGCGGCGCTGGAAAAGCACGGTTTTGCACTGGAAACAGTCTGCGATGGCGAGACTTTCGGCCCGCTGACCGAGGAAAGCCAGCGCTACTTCTTCTGCGCAACAAAACAGTATACACAACTGGAGGAATAACCTATGGCAAACCTGATCCGCGGCCTGTCCGAGAACGGCGGTGTCGTGTTCTGCGGTGTGGATTCCACCGACATTGTCCGTAAAGCAGAAAAGCTTCACACCACCAGCGCCACCTGCAGCGCGGCACTGGGTCGTCTGCTCACTGGCGCGACCCTGATGGGCTCCATGCTCAAGGATGACCGCGACCGCATCACCCTGCGTGTGGCGGGCGGCGGCCCTGCGGGCGTGCTCATCGCCTGCACCGACGGCACCGGCAACGTGAAGGGCTGCATTGACAATCCGCTGGTGGAGCTGCCCGCCAAAGCCAACGGCCACTTGGATGTGGGCACTGCCGTGGGCAAGGACGGCGTGCTGACCGTCATCCGGGACAACCGCCTGCAAAAGGAGCCCACGGTCGGGCAGGTGCCGCTGGTGTCCGGCGAGATCGCTGAGGATCTGACCAGCTACTATGCGTACAGCGAGCAGGTGCCTACCGTGATGGCGCTGGGCGTGCTGGTGGACAAAGACTTGTCCATCCTCTGCGCCGGTGGCTTTATGGTGCAGCTGTTGCCCGGCGCTACCGATGCTGAAATCGACCGGTTGGAAAAGAACATCAACGCTATGCCCTCTGTCACCGAACTGCTCCATGCGGGCAAGACACCCGAGGACATGATGCAGATGGCGCTGGCAGGCTTTGCCCCCAACGTGCTGGACGAGCGCATGGTGCAGTACCAGTGCGATTGCAGCGCCGAGCGCACCAAGGAGATGCTGCTCAGCCTTGGCCGTGCCGAACTTGTGCGGATGCGGGACGAGGACCCCAACTGTGAGGTGGTGTGCCACTTCTGCCACAGCAAGTATCAGTACGACCTGAACGCCCTGCTTGCCGAGTACGATGCACAGGCTGCACAGGCCGCTGAAGCCGAACATCCCATACAATAAAAAATTTCGCTTTTCAAAAGGCGGCTGCGCAGTTATGTGCAGCCGCCTTTTTTGCTATGTGCAGATATCTGCAGCCACGGTATACACCGCATTGTAATACAGTGCTTCCTCCTGCACGGTGCATTCCTCCCGGCGGGCGAGGATCTCGGCATCCGGGAAAGCCTCGTGCAGTGCCCGCAGCCCCTGTAACCGTGCCAGTGTAAGCGCCTGCACCTCGGTGCGGTACATCGTTTCCTGCTGCTGCCCGTAATAGGTGGTCTCCTCCACCGCGCAGGGCAGGGGCAGACCAAAAACCTCTAATTGCAGATGCCGGGTGCGGCACAGCCCATCTCCATCGGGTGCGGAGGGCGAAAGCGCGGCAGAGTGCCCCGCGAAAAACAGCCGGTAATTTGTTTTGTTTTCGCCGGTCAGCTGCGACATCGTCTCTGCCAGCGGAACGCTCTGGTCTGTCTGCCACTCCAGCTGTGCCACTACCGTGCCTGCCGCCGGGGCAAAGATCAAGGTGCCGTCCCGCTCGCTGCGTGCCGTGCCGATCAACCCCTGCCCGGCCTCTACGGTCTGCCCGGGGGCTACCAGCATGGTGCCGCTGGCAAGATTTGTACGCAGCACCGTTCCATTGCACTTTGCCCGCAGCCCGTGCAGGGTGCCTGCGGCGATCTCAGGCCGTGCACGGGCAGGGGCGGCCTCCACCACAAGCCGTCCTTTTTCAAAATTCAGGCTTGCCCACGAGAGCTCGCCGCTTTCCAGCAGGGAGTACTCTCCGGTGCGCAGCAGCTCCTCGGTTACGGCAGTGCCGGGCTGCAAGCCGCAGCTGCGCAGCACCGCACCCGCCCGCGCCCGCTGTCCGGTAGTCAGGCTGCCGTAGTCCACCGCCCATATAAGCCCTTGCAGCCAGAGCAGTACCAGCCCCCAAGCGACAAGCCCGGTCCATAGCCCCTTGCGCCGCAGTAGCGGACGCAGCAAAAAATAAAGCCCATGCCGTTTTTCTACCCGCAGCCGCACCCGCCTGTGCCGGGCAAGTGCGGCCAGCCGTCGGTACTGCCATGCTGCGCAATGGCCGTAAAAGCCGCCGGGCAGGGAAAAAATACCGTATAAATGCAGCCCTTGTCCGGCGGCATCGGTCAAAAGTGCCTCGGGGCTGCCGTTCCGGGCGGTAAAGCGCACCCCCGCCCAAAGGCTTGCAGCTTCCATGATGGCCTCCTATTCATCGGAAAAATCGGTGCGCAAAAACTGCCCCTGCACCGTCAGCCGGGCAGCGGTCAGGGTGCAGATGCGCAGTCCGCTGCCGTATACCGTGAACCGCCCCTTCGCCAGCCGCAGACACAGCCTGTTTTCATCAAAGAACAACACCGTGCAAAAATGCTCGATCTCCATCCGGTCGCCGCTCAGGTATACGGCGGGGCGGCTGTAAAACCCGGGCGGCGGCTGTCGGAACAGCCCGCGCAGCCAGTCGCCCGGGGTGCGCCGGTCGTGGTGTGCTCTGGCCATCGTTGTCCCTCCCGTCCCGCGCTTTGTACATTGCACAGCCCATGCTTCCATATATATGGAGGGGGAGGGCGTGCTTATGAGTAAAAGCTGCAAACCGCTGCATCCGGGGCTTTTTTTGCTGGGTGCAGCTACGGCGGCACTAGTGTTTGCCGCGCCGCAGACCTGCGCGGAAGCCTTCCGGCAGGGTCTTGCGCTCTGCGGTGGGCCGCTGCTGGTGTCACTGTTTCCGTTTCTGGTGGTGTCGGCGCTCATCATGCGCAGCGGCGCAGGCGAGGTGCTTGGCGTGCTGCTCTGGCCGGTGGTGCGCTGCATCGGTCTGCGCAGCCGCAGCGCGGGCAGTGTGCTGCTCATCGGCCTTGTGGGAGGCTTTGCCCCTGCTGCCGCCGCTGCTGCCGAGGCAGTCCGCAGCAGGGAGCTGACCCCGCAGGAGGCCTCGGCTTTGCTGCCCGCCTGTATCTGCTCCGGGCCATCCTTTGTCATTCTGACGGTCGGGGAGCAGCTGCTGGGCAGCCGCACAGCGGGGGTGTGCCTGTTTGCCGCACAGGTGCTGGCGGGCTGGCTGACGGCGGCACTGCTCTGCCGTGTCCGCGGCATACCGGAGCCTTTGTCCGCACCGCCCGCTGCCGCGCAAGCAGAACCGCCGCCCGCGCTGGATGCTATCCTTGCACAGGCGGCGGTGACCTACCTGAAATTGTGCGGCTTTGTGCTGTATTTCCGACTGCTGGCGGCAGGCTGCGGGCTGCTGTTGCCAGCAGAGTTTGCGCCCTTTCCCGCCATGCTGCTGGAAGTATGCTCCGGCTGCGACTACGCCGCCCGCACCGGTCTGTGGGCAAGCGGGCTGTGCTGCGCCGCGCTCAGCGTGCAGGGCGCATCGGTGCTGCTGCAAGTGCGCACCCTCTGCCCGCCGGAGGTCTCGTTCAAACCCTTATTATGGGGCAGGGCACTGCACCTGCCGCTCTCGCTGGCGCTGTTTTATCTGGGCTTACCGCAGAGCGCTGTGGAAAGCTTCAATACTTTGTGCGCCCGTGTAGTGCCCATGCGTCGCGTGCCGACAGATTGTGCCCTGCTGGTGTTCGCGGTATGCTGCATCACGGCCTGCGAGGCCTGCCGCCTGACCGAAAAAAGGCACAAAACGCAGCTCCGGCAAACAAAAACCGCTCTGCGGCTTGCAAACCGCCGCAAAATGTGGTAACATAACTCTTGGTTATCATAATACCAAACGCAGCGACGGAGAGAGTAGGCGCTGTCTGCACGGCAAAGAGAGAAGCTTCACCGGCTGAAAGGGCTTCCATGTGCGGCAGGGGCTGAAGTTCGCTCCCGAGCGGTCTGCGCGAACGATGCGGACGCATCTATTAGCACAGGACGGTTGCGCCCCGTTACGGCGTTTGAGTGCCGTCTGCCTTTGTGCAGACGGAAACCGGGTGGTACCGCGGAGCAGAAATGGTCACAGCTTCGTCCCTTTTGCCTGAGCAGTCGGGCAGGGGACGGAGCTTTTTTTGTTGTACTCCGCTCCATGAACACAAAGAATAAAGGAGAGAAAATCCATGCAAGCAATGATCGATGAGCTGGCCAAGCAGGCCGCTGAAAGCCTTGGTCAGGTGTCCAGCAAGGAGACGCTGGCTTCCTTCTGGCAGGAATACCTCAGCAAAAACGGCAAGATCCCTGCCCTGATGAAGAATCTGCGCACCGTTGCGCCGGAAGAGCGCCCCGCCATGGGCAAAATCATCAACGAACTCAAGCAGAAGGTGCAGGCAGACTACGATGCCGCCGCCGAGACCGTGAAGCAGGCAGAACTTGCTGCCCGCAACGCCGCCGAGACGGTGGACATCACCCTGCCCGCCAAGACTCGCCCCATGGGCGGCCTGCACCCGCTGACCCTGATCACCAACCAGATCATCGACGTGTTCTCCGGCATGGGCTTTTCGGTGGGCACCTTCCCGGAGATCGAGGACGATGACCACAACTTTACCCGCCTGAACGTGCCCAAGGATCACCCGGCACGCGACATGCAGGACACCTTCTACCTGTCGGAGGAGTTCCTGCTGCGTACCCAGACTTCCGGCGGCCAGATTCGCACCATGGACGTTCAGAAGCCGCCCATCAAGATCCTGATGCCCGGCCGTGTGTTCCGCTCCGACTCGGACGCTACCCACAGCCCCATGTTCCACCAGATGGAAGGTCTGGTCGTGGACAAGGGCATCACCCTGGGCGACCTGCAGGGCGCACTGAACACCTTCGTGCAGAAGCTGTTCGGCGCCGACACCCGCACCCGCCTGCGTCCCTCCTACTTCCCGTTCACCGAGCCCAGCGTGGAGGTGGACGTAAGCTGCTTCGAGTGCCACGGCAAGGGCTGCCCTCTGTGCAAGCACACCGGCTGGATCGAGGTGCTGGGCGGCGGCGTTGTCAACCGCAAGGTGCTGGAAAACTGCAACATTGACCCGGACGAGTACTCCGGCTTCGCCTTCGGCATTGGCATCGAGCGTATCGCCATGCTGAAGTATGGCATCAACAACATCGGTCTGATGTTCGAGAACAATCTGCAGTTTCTCAAGCAGTTCCACGAATAAGAGGGGAGAGAACAAACAATGAAAGTACCTTTCAGTTGGTTAAAAGAATTCGTTGATATCGATGTCACCGCACAGGAGCTGGAGGAGAAGCTGTTCTCCTGCGGCTTCGAGGTAGAAGAGCTCATCCCGCTGGATGCCGGCATCAGCAAGGTGGTCGTCGGCAAGATCGTGGAGATGGAAAAGCAGGAGGGCACCCACCTGACCAAGTGTGTGGTGGACTGCGGCGCTTACGGCCACGAGATCCGCATCAGCACCGGTGCCGCCAACATGAAGCTGGGCGATTGCGTGCCCACCGCACTGGATGGTTCCACCCTGCCCGGCGGCATCACCATCAAGGCCCGCAAGATGCAGGGCGTGGAGTCCAACGGTATGCTGTGCTCCGGCGCAGAGCTGGGTCTGAACGATGACCTGTTCCCGGGCTCTGAGGTCTACGGCCTGCTCATCCTGCCCGAGGACTCTGTCCCCGGCACCGACATTGCCCCGGTGGTGGGTCTGGACGACTACATCTTTGATATCTCTATCACCGCCAACCGCCCGGACTGCCAGTCCGTTCTGGGCATTGCCCGTGAGGTGGCTGCGGTTCTGGGCAAGCCCCTGCACATGCCCGCCATGGACTACAAGGCAGTCTGCGAGCCGGATGCTCCCATCACCGTAAAGGTGGAGGCACCGGAGCTGTGCCCCCGCTACATGGCACACTATGTCCGCAACATCCGCATGGGCGAGTCTCCCCGTTGGATGAAGCGTCATCTGGCGCTGTGCGGCCTGCGCTCCATCAGCAACGTGGTGGATATCACCAACCACACCCTGCTGGAGATGGGTCAGCCCATGCACGCCTTTGACCTGAACAAGGTCGCCGGCCGCACCATTGATGTACGCCGCGCCCACGAAGGCGAAAAGATCGTTACGCTGGACGAGAAGGAGTTCACCTTGAACCCCAACAATCTGGTCATCTGTGATGCTGAAAAGCCGGTAGCACTGGCCGGTATCATGGGCGGCGCAAACTCCGGCATGGACGATAACACCACCAGCCTGCTGTTCGAGTGCGCTACTTTTGCCCGCGACAGCGTGCGTAAGACCAGCCGTGCACTGGGTCAGAACAGCGATTCCTCTGCCCGCTATGAGAAGGGCGTGGATCGCTATTCTCCGCAGCTGGGTCTGGCACGCGCTCTGCACCTGATCCAGCAGCTGGATTGCGGTGATATCACCACGCTGGAATACGACCTGACCGATGGCCGTCCGCTGGAGCGCAAGCACATCGTCGCAACCCCGGCAAAGATCTGCGGCGTGCTGGGCATCACCGTGCCCGACCAGACCATGATCGACATCCTGCAGCGTCTGGAGTTCACCGTGGATGTGCAGGCCGATGGCAGCTGGGACGTGTCCGCACCCCTGTACCGTGATGACGTGGAAAGCTTCCCGGATCTGGCCGAGGAGGTCATCCGTGAGTACGGCTACGACCATATCGTGCCCACCTTCCTGAACACTGCCTCCGTTACCAACGGCGGCCTGAGCTATGACCAGAAGCAGCAGCTCAAGACCAAGCGTCTGCTGGCTGCACAGGGCTTCTACGAGGCCTCCACGCTGGCCTTCTACTCCAACGCCGAGCTGGATATGCTGCATATCCCCGCCGAGGACGAAGCCCGTAAGGCTATTCGCATCCTGAACCCCATTAGCGAGAACCTGTCCATCATGCGCACCCTGCTGACCCCCTCCATGCTGAACGTCATCGTGGACAACCTGAAAAAGGGCAACGCCGAGGGTCGCCTGTTCGAGATGGCACCGGTCTATCTGGCCAAGGAACTGCCCATCAATGAGCACCCCCACGAGCGTCAGACCCTCTGCATCGGTGCCTTCGGCCCCGAGGAGGACTTCTTCACCGTCAAGGGCGCACTGGAGGCACTGGCAGCTGGCTTTGGCCTGACCTTCGACTATCAGCGCGAGACCGCCGCATGGCTGCACCCCGGCATCAGCGCCGCCGTGTATTGCAACGGCAAGCGTCTGGGCGTGTTCGGCAAGCTGGCCAACGAGATCAACGCCGAGCTGGAGATCGCCAAGGAACAGAAGGACAGCCAGAACATCTATCTGGGCGAGCTGGACTACGAGGCGCTGATGTCCTGCGTAGAGGGCGAGCTGCGCTATAAGCCTCTCAGCCCCTATGCACCGGTCAAGCGCGATCTGGCTTTGGTCTGCGGCGAGGCTGTATCCTGCGGCGAGATCGAGGAGACCATCCGCAAGGCCAGCCCGCTGGTCAGCGAGGTCAAGCTGTTCGATATCTATCGCGGCGCAAACCTCGGCGAAGGCAAAAAGAGCATGGCCTTCAGCCTGTCCTTGTCCGATCCCAAGAAGGAAGTCTCTGCTGAGGAAGTGGAGCGCGTGGTCAAGAAGATCCTTGGCAACCTGAAGTTCAAGCTGGGCATCGAGATCCGCTAAAAGCTTATTATATAAGTAATTATATATAGACCCAAGGCCGTCTGTGCAGTGCATGGACGGCCTTTTTGTATGGGGGAGAGAGGAGATGAACACAATATAAGTGAAGCGAACTCAATTTTCTTTAAAAAAAGATGTCAAAAAGTGTTGACAAGATGGCGGGTGTGTGGTATTATACTTGAGCGCCAAGCGCTGAGACAAAAGAATGACTTCTGAAAGCTCAGCAGGAAGCCCTTGAAAAGA
>PPYE01662311.1_pt1 | contig 27526 bp, 24 predicted proteins | sample 1559881 | NCBI WGS metagenome assembly PPYE01 (sample SAMN08240022, study PRJNA423297) | Human gut metagenome, whole genome shotgun sequencing project. | reverse complement strand
GGATATGACCCCGCACCTGACTCTGACGCCCGAGGCGGCCGCAGCCGCGTCCGCCTCGGGCGTCAGAGTCAGGTGCGGGGTCATATCCAGATTATCGCTCATGGTCTTCTTCCTCCTGCAAGTTCTTTGAATTCTGTAAATAATAGAAAAAACGATACCAGTTTGTCAATCCCACAACCAGGCAGAAACCCAGGGCAAGCCACGCCTCGATCCGGAATGTCCCCGGTCCCAGGCTGCAGATCAATGCCAGGGTCACGGTCCAGAAGACCGCACGGAGCAGCCGTTCGCTGTGGTTTTCTCTCTTTCCAAAGCGGGCCCAGCGGTACAGCTCTTGCACCGCATACAGGACCAGCATGGGCGGCAGGATACGGAGATATGCAAAAGACTCCCCCGGGCTGGGCAGCAGTACCCAGCCCAACCCAGCCAGAAACCCGCTTATCAGCCCCGAGGCCAGGTGGGTGCGCCGGTCTAGCTTTTGGGATACCACTTCCGGGGCATCCATAAAATCTCCTCCTTACAGCTCTAAGGTGGTTCCGCCCCCGGAGGTCTTGGGCCGCTCCGGTCCGCTCAGCCCCTCCTGGGCCAACAGGTTCTCCATGACGGTGATGTCGGTGGAGATGTCCATGGCCTCCGCCCCAAAGAGGGAGTCCAGCTGTTTGTCGAAGGCCTTCACGATGGTGCCCATCATGGCCTCCACCTTGGCCTTGGTGGCGTCGATATTCTCCCCGGAGATGCCCACGGCGTCCATCCGGTCATAGGCGTTGAGAATTTTCAAGGTGGTGGGCAGGAAGTAGTTCAAAAACCGGCGGATCTGGGGGAGCTTTTTGGGCTCCTGGATCACCTGGTCGATGATCTGCCGGGTGACCTCCTCCAGGTGGTCGATCTGGGCGGAGATGGTCTCGTCCTCGATGCTGTCGTTGAGACGGCGCATTTCACTTAAAGCCCGCTCCCGCTCCAGGATCAGCTTGTCGATCTCCGGATTGCCGGTGCTCTTGGCCTGCTGGGCCTGGCGGGCCTTCTCCTCCTGCTCCCGGCGCTGCCGCTCTTCCCGCTCCGCCTGGGCCTTCTCCCGGGCGGCGTGGGCCTCCTCGGCGCGCTTCTGGGCCTCCTGCTCCGCCTGCTTCTTCTCCTCCTCGTCCTCTGCGCCGGCGATCTGGTAGCTCTTATCCGGGAAAATGGCCTTTCCCACCACAAACGCGGCCACCGAGACCAGGGCGCACAGGATATAATCCACCGGCTGGTACAGGCGCAGGCCCAGCCCGAACACCAGCCACACCACCCCCACCAGATAGATGGGGATTACCGAACGCTTTACATGCTTTGCCATGGCAGTTTCCTCCTCCGGCCAATGTGCTGTTCAGGACCGGATATCTTGCCCCCATTGTATCATTCCGCCGGTAGGGGGTCAAGAAAATTCCCTGGATTTCAGGCAAAGTGCCTCTTTTCCCCACGGGGATATCCGATGTTTCAATTTCCCACCTTGACAATTCTCCTCCCCGGTGATATAGTACCCGTGTCAAATCGGCAACGATGGAGAAGAAGCCGCAAAATCCGCCCAGAGAGGGACGCAGAGGCTGAAAGCGTCCTGCGAGCTTTTGCAGCCGGTACCACTCCAGAGCCGCTGGCGAATGCAGAATGCAGAATGGATTTCCACTCTGCCCCGCGTTCTGTTCGGCAGAAAGCTATGCCGGGCCCGCCCGTTACAGCGGTCACAAGCGACGGCCCGTTTTGTGGCCGTAAGCAGGGTGGAACCGTGGGACGTATTGGATTATTTACGCCTCACCCCTGACACACTCAGGGGTGAGGCGTTTTGTTTTGCCCCGAAAATAAAAAGCCTCCCCCTTGACGGGGGAGGTGGCCCGAAGGGCCGGAGGGGGTGTCCCCCCCCCTCAGTCACGCTTCGCGTGACAGCTCCCCCACCAGGGGGGAGCTAGATTTGGGACGAGGGCTGGTACTACGACATGGACGCCCCCTTCGCCTTCACCCCCGAGCACCTGGAGAAGATCGAGGCGGAGATGCGGAAGATCTGCAAGGAGAAGCTGAAGCTGGAGCGGTTCGAGCTGCCCCGGGCTGAGGCCCTGAAGTTCATGGAGGAGAAGGGCGAGCCCTTCAAGGTGGAGCTCATCAACGACCTGCCCGAGGACGCCCACATCTCCTTCTACAAGCAGGGGGAGTTCACCGACCTGTGCGCCGGCCCCCACCTGGACTCCACCGGCCGGGTGAAGGGCAACGCATTAAAACTCACCGCTTGCAACGCCGCCTACTGGCGGGGCGACTCCAACCGGGAGACCCTGCAGCGCATCTACGGCATCGCCTTCCCCAAGAAGGACGAGCTGGACGCCTACCTGCAGCGCATTGAGGAGGCCAAGAAGCGGGATCACCGCCGTCTGGGCAAGGAGCTGGGTCTGTTCATGCTCCGGGACGAGGGCCCCGGCTTCCCCTTCTTCCTGCCCAAGGGCATGGTGCTGAAGAACACCCTGCTGGACTACTGGCGTCAGATCCACAAGAAGTACGGCTATGTGGAGATCTCCACCCCCATTATCCTGAACCGCCAGCTGTGGGAGCGCTCCGGCCACTGGGACCACTACAAGCAGAACATGTACACCACCGTCATCGACGGCGAGGACTACGCCATCAAGCCCATGAACTGCCCCGGCGGCATGCTGGTCTACGCCAGCGAGCCCCACTCCTACCGGGATCTGCCCCTGCGGGTGGGTGAGATCGGCCTGGTCCACCGCCACGAGCTGTCCGGCGCCCTCCACGGCCTGTTCCGGGTGCGCTGCTTCAGCCAGGACGACGCCCACATCTTCATGACCCAGGATCAGCTCAAGGACGTGATTCAGGAGACTGTCCGCCTGTTTGACGAGGTGTACTCCACCTTCGGCCTGAGCTACACCATCGAGCTGTCCACCATGCCCGAAGATCACATCGGCACCGTGGAGCAGTGGGAGCACAACCAGGACATTCTGAAGGACGCCATCACCGACATGGGCAAGGACTTCGTCATCAACGAGGGCGACGGCGCCTTCTACGGCCCCAAGCTGGACTTCCATCTGGCCGACTCCCTGGGCCGCACTTGGCAGTGCGGCACCATCCAGCTGGACAGCCAGCTGCCTGAGCGCTTCGAGCTGGAGTACACCGGCGAGGACGGCCAGAAGCACCGCCCCGTCATGATCCACCGGGTGGTGCTGGGCTCCATCGAGCGCTTCATCGGCGTCATCACCGAGCATTTCGCCGGCGCCTTCCCCGCCTGGCTGGCCCCCGTCCAGGTGAAGATCCTGCCCGTCACCGACCGGGCCGCCCAGTACGCCGACCAGATCGCCAAACAGCTGGATGAGAACGGCTACCGGGTGGAGGTGGACCACCGCAGCGAGAAGATCGGCAAGAAGATCCGGGAGGCCCAGCTGGAGAAGGTCCCCTATATGCTGGTGGTAGGCGACCGGGATATGGAGAATCAGACTGTCTCCCTGCGCCTGCGCTCCGGCGAGGACCAAGGCGCCATGTCCCTGGCCGACTTCGAGGCCATCATCGCCGAGGACGTGTGCACCAAGGTGATCCGGTAATCAAACCCAAATTCGATTTTATGAAATCAGGCCCTCCGGAACTCCGGGGGGCCTGTCTTTGCGTCTATTCGGTTGGTGCCGGCTGGTAGGTGAGCAGCTGGGACAGCTCCAGGTGGTCCAGGATGTCCCGGATCTCCTCCAGCTCCATCTGGGTGCCGTGGAGCGTGCAGAGCGTGTGCTCTGTGCTGATGGCGGTATAAAAGACAGATTTTCCCGTGACCGACGGAATGATCTCAATGGACACCACCGCACCGTCCTTGGTCTCGTACTGCTCCTGGTACTCCTGTCCCGTCAGGTCCACCGAGTACCAGTCCGGCCAGGTATACCGGGCGTTATAGGTAAAGCCAAATTCAAAGGCCGCCCCGTCCTCCCTCGTATACTCTCCGCTGAAATAACGGCTCCAGATCTCCCCGGTAGCCAGGTCCGCGTCATAGCCATAGGACATACCCATGGGGGACGGGGTGTACTGGCCGTCCAGCCAGAAGGCGTGGGGGACCACTTCCGGCCAGAAGGACTCCAGATCAGCCATGGAGTCCGCCCAGTAGTAGACGGTCTGGGTCTCGGTCTGGCTGTCCTCCCAAATGCAGCGCTCCCTCCAGTCGTCCTCCGGGCCGCCCTGCTCGCGGCTCACCAGCGAATATCCAAGCTGGGACATATTCTCCAACACCTGCTCCAGAGGTACAGGTTCATAGTCTCTGGGCAGGTTTTCCCGCACGTGCACCTCCGGGGTGGGCTCTCCGGCCTCTTCCGCCTTGATGACCTCCCAGCGGCCGGCCCCCTCGTTCTTCACCTGCCGGATGGTATTCTGCCGCAGGGCTATGCCCACCGTCCCGGCGGTGCAGGCCGTCAGAGCCAGGGCGGCCGCCAGCAACACCAGAATCCGCCGCCTTCCCCACTTCCGGCCCCCGCTCCGCTCCGGCAGCCGCTCCAGCTGCTCCTCCAGCCGCGCCGAAAATCCCTCCGGGATGGGGCAGTCCTCCCTCTGGGCCCGCTCCCGCAGCTCCTGGTCCCATGGATCAAAGCTCATAGATACCCTCCTCTCGCAAACGCTCCCGCAGCTTGTCCCGGCCCCGGGACAGGCGGGATTTGACGGTCCCCTGGGGCGCCCCCAGCACCTGGGCGATCTCCCCCACGGACAGGCCGTCGTAGTAGTAGAGCGTCACCGCCAGGCGCTGCTCCTCCGGCAGGGCCTGGACCAGCTCCCACAGCCCCAGGGGCTCCTGGGCGGGGGCGGCGGCACAGGCCGCCTCCTCCAGTGGGACGGTGGGCCGCGCCCGGCGGCGCTGGTCATAGGCGCAGTTCACCGTGATTTTCAGCAGCCAGGCCCGGGCCGACTCCCGCCGCCGCAGCCTGGGAAAGGCCTGCCAGGCCAGCAGGACGGCTTCACCCACCGCGTCCTCGGCGGCCGCGTCGCTGTCCAAAAGGGCCCGGGCCGCCCGAAACAGGGCGCGGCTGTGGGCCTGGACCAGGGCGGCAAATTCCTGCCGCTCCCCATGGTCTTCCTTCATCGTCCACCGCCTCCTCTCATTTGTCCGGACACTATGATAGATGGGTTTGAGAGAGAAATGGTTCCCAAGAACACCTTGCCGTGCAAGGCGTTCGGAGCATTCGATCCCACTCGAGGCGGGCTGCCGCCCCCTCGAGCTCCCCCGCCAATACTCGGGCGGATTCCTCTTAATAGAGGTTTTTCGGCAAACTGAAAGTGCGGGCCATAGGCCCGCACTTTTTTCCGTTATTCTCTGTGATCCTCCAGCACCACGCCGGCCTTGAAGGCCTCCACCAGGTTCCGCAGGTCGTCGGACTGGGCCTGGAGCTTCCGGCCGATGTCCGTCTGGGCGATTTTCAGGCGGCTCTCCATCCGCTCGAACACCTGGGAGCTGTTGGCGATGTCCTTGTTCTCCTCAATGGCCTCCTTCCGGCCGCAGAAGGGCTGGTGGGAGACGATGCGCATGACCCAGGAGTTGTAGATGAGGGTGTACCCGGCGATGCCGGTGGTGGGCTGATAGGCCCGGCAGAAGCCGCCGTCGATGACCAGCAGCTTGCCGCCCCCCTTGATGGGGCTCTCCCCCTTCTTGGATTTCACCGGGATGTGGCCGTTGATGATGTGGCAGTGGGGGCCCTCTAGGCCGAACTCTTTGAGGAGCAGGTCGCACACGGCGGGGTCCTGGTAGTGGGTGTAGTAGGCGTTTTTAGGCTCGGTCCAAGCGGACTCGTCCTTGATGAGCCGCCGCTCGAAGGTGGTCATCCGGTCCCGGCCGAAGATGGGGCTGTTCCGCCCCGCCCACAAAAACCACAGCAGGTCCATCCCCAGCCTGCGCTCATCGGAGCCGGGCTTTAAGTAGTAGGCCTGCCGGGCGGCGGTGTCCACATAGTCGAAGAACTCCTTGCCCTTCCGCTCCTTGCCCCCCAGAGTGAAGGTGAGCAGTTGCCCGTCCTCGGTCATGGGGATGCAGCCGTGGAAGAGCAGATTCCCGTTGAACACCTTGTAGAGGCTCCCCTTGGAGTACAGGAAGCGCACGTGCTTCTGGAGCTTCTCGCTGCGCTGGAAGGAGGCGGTGAGCTGGTCGATGACGCTGTTCTCCTCCGGAGTGAGGGTGTAGGGGTCCTTGGGGTCCACGGTGGGGAAGTCGGTGTCCTCCAGGGGATAGGTGACAGAGTCGATGGTGATGCACTTATTTTCGTAGTCGATCTTGTCCAGCAGCAGCCGGTCGGCCATGCCGTACTCCGGGTGGCGCAGCAGCTTCTGCCCCTCCAACTTGAAGAGGATGATGGTGATGGCCTTGTGCATCCGGGCGGAGAGGAGTTTATCCTTCTCACTGTACTGGTCGGCGTCGGGGCCGGTGAGCTTCACGGCGAAGCGGTGTACGTCGCAGTCCCGGTAGACCTCGTTGGCAAAGACGGACAGGGGGCGCAGGGAGATGCCGTAGCCCGTCTCGATGACCTCCAGGTTGTTGTAGTGGATGGAGTTGGCCAGCACGGTGGCCACCAGGGTGCGGGAGCCGGAGGCCGCCCCCATCCACAAAATGTCGTGGTTGCCCCACTGGATGTCCACGCTGTGGTAGTCCAGCAGGGAGTCCATGATGATGTCCGCCCGGGGGCCCCGGTCGAAGATGTCCCCCACAATGTGCATGTGGTCTACCGCCATGCGCTTGATGACGGCGGACACCGCCTCGATAAACCGGTCGGCCTGGCCCAGGTCGATGATGGTGGAGATGATGTTCTCGTAGTAGTCCCGCTTGTCCGTCTCGTCGTAGTGGGTGTGCAGCAGCTCGTCGATGATGTAGGCGTAGTCCTTGGGGAGGGCCTTGCGCACCTTGGACCGGGTGTACTTGGAGGACACCCACCGGCAGATCTCAATGAGGCGGTGGAGGGTGATGCGGTACCACTCGTCCATATCCTCATATGTTTCGTGGAGCTGCTCCAGCTTGTCCTCCGGGTAGTAGATGAGGGTGCACAGCTCGTCCCGGTCCGCCTTGGAGATGGTGGCGGCGTACAGGTCGTCCACCTTCTCCTTGATGACGCCGGAGCAGGAGTTCAGAATGTGGAGAAAGGCCTCGTACTCCCCGTGGAGGTCGGAGATGAAGTGCTCCGTGCCCTTGGGCAGGTTCAGAATGGCCTGGAGGTTGATAATCTCGCTGCTGGCCGCCTGTACCGTGGGGTACTGCTGGGCCAGGAGCTTCAAATAGCGCAGTTCTTCCTGAGAAAACGTCTTTTTCCGCTTCATTCCATTGCCTCCTTTTGATATGCCGGGTCGGGTATCCCCATTATGGCACGTTTATGCTGTGCTTGCAAGAAGTTTTCCAACATTTAACCTGTGCTACCAGTCTCTTTTCTCCGAGGTTTCTACCGCTTCAATCTTTCTTTAACCCTGGAAGCAGAAAGTTATCCACACAGTACCTTGTGTATGGGGATAAAAAAGCCCAAGCCGCCCGGAAGGGCGGCTTGGGACATTAAGCTTATCTGTTTTTGAAAGAGGTGACCTTCTCCTTGTTCACAAAGGCGGTCATGGCGTCCTTCTGGTCCTCGGTGGCGAAGCACACCGCGAAAGCCTCCGCCTCATAGGCGGCGCCGGTGTACATGTCGGTCTGCTGGCCCCGGCGGATGGCGGCCTTGGACTGGCGCACGGCCACCTGGGCGTTGGCGGCGATGGCCTGGGCCAGCTCCATGGCCTTGTCCATCAGCTCCTCGGGGGGATAGACGTGGCTGACCAGGCCGATCTCCTTGGCCTGCTGGGCGTTGATGTTCTTGGCGGTGAGGATGAGCTCCATGGCGTTGGACACCCCCACGATGCGGGCCAGGCGCTGGGTGCCGCCGAAGCCGGGGGTGATGCCCAGCCCCACCTCGGGCTGGCCGAACTTGGCCTTCTCGCTGGCCAGACGGATGTCACAGGCCATAGACAGCTCGCAGCCGCCGCCCAGGGCAAAGCCGTTCACCGCAGCGATGACGGGCTTGGGGAAGTTCTCCAGCTTCAGAAACACGCTGTTGCCGTACATGCCGAACTGCTTGGCCTGCACGGGAGTAAAATCCTTCATCTGGCCGATGTCGGCCCCGGCCACAAAGGAGCGGCCCGCGCCGGTGAGGATGAGCACCAGCACCTCGTCGTTGGCCTCCGCCGCGTCCAGGACGGCGTCCAGATCCTTCAGCACCTGGTCGTTCAGGGCGTTCAGGGCCTCGGGACGGTTCATGGTGATGACCCCGATGGGGCCGCGCTGTTCAAAGTCTACAAAAGCCATGGGAAAGTTCCTCCTTTTGAGTTCTGTTGTTATGTAAATGGATTGGATGCTGTCGTACTGGTGCCATTATACAATAAACCCCCGGCCAGGGCAAGGGAAACGAGCGCTTTTTCCCAACTCCCTTGCGCCGGAAACAGAAAGAGTGCTACAATGGGGCCAACTTGATCACGCTGGAGGAGAGCCCTATGGAAGCTGTCACCATCCGCCCCGCCGCGCCGGAGGACGCCCCCGCCCTGCTGGCCATCTACGCCCCCTATGTGCGGGAGACCGCCGTTACCTTTGAATATGAGGTCCCCTCCCCGGAGGAGTTTGCCGGGCGCATCCGCCGCACTCTGGAGCGGTACCCCTATCTGACCGCCCAGTCCGGGGGCGAGGTGCTGGGGTACGCCTGCGCCGGAGCCTTCAAGGAGCGGGCCGCCTACGACTGGTCGGTGGAGACCACCATCTACCTGCGGCAGGACCAGCGGGGCCGGGGGCTGGGCCGGGCCCTGTATCAGGCGTTGGAGCGCTGTCTGGCCGCCCAGCACATCCAGAATGTCAACGCCTGCATCGCCGTCCCCGCCCAGGAGGGCGACCCCTACCTCACCGGGGCCAGCGCCGCATTCCACGCCAGACTGGGCTATCAGCTGGTGGGGCGGTTCCACAAGTGCGGCTATAAATTCGGCCGGTGGTACGACATGATCTGGATGGAGAAGATTCTGGGCGCTCACCCGGAGCGCCCCCCGGAGGTCATCCCCTTTTCCAAGTTGTTGGAGCGGGGAGCGGTCCCGGAGCTTCTCCGGTGATCCGGGGAGCCGCTTCGGCCCACAGGCATTGGGACCAGGGGCGTCCTATGGGTGCTCCTGGTCCTGATACTCTGCGATGGCCCGGAGAAATTCTTCCCCGTACCGGGCGGCCTTGACTTCTCCAACCCCCGTCACGTCCAGAAATTCATCCATCGTACGGGGGGCCTTCTCCGCCATGTCCGCCAGAGTGGCGTTGGAGAACACCACATAGGCCGGGACGTTTTCCCCCTGCGCCAGCCGGGTCCGGACGGCCCGGAGGGCGGAGAACAGGTCCTCCGCCTCGGGGGCGGGGGAGTGGACGGCTGTTTTTTTGCGGCCCGCCCGCTGCGCCTCCCCGGCCCGGTCCTTCCGCACCGGCATGGAGAGTTTCTCCCCCTGAAACAGAATCTTGGCGGCGGCCGGGGTGGGTTCCAGCGTGGCGTGGAGCGGATTGGTGCGAAGATAGCCCTCCGACTCCAGAAAGTCCATGAGGGTCCGGACCTGTTCCGCCGGGAGCCGGCTCAGAAGGCCGTAGGTGGAGAGCTGGTCCAGGCCCAGATCTGTCACCCGCTGGTTCCGGCTGCCCCGCAGGACCTGGACGAGGAGCGTTTTTCCCACGTAGTAGCCCAGCCGGCCCTTCACCCGGTGCACACAGGAGAGGATCATCTGGGCGGGGACGGTGATGTCCTGGAGCTGGTACTCCCCGCGGCAGTTGCCGCAGTTTCCGCAGGCCGGGCCGTGTTCCTGCCCGAAGTAGTCCAGAAGGCGGCCCCGGAGGCAGCCGGAGGTCCGGCAGTAGCCGATCATGGCCTGGAGCCGGGCTTGGTCCTGGCGGCGGACCTGTTCCTGCTCCTCCTCATCCAGCTCCTCATTGCCGCTATTCTCCAGCAGAAATTTGGCGGTGGTGATGTCGCCGGCGGAGTAGAGGAGGATGCAGTCCGCCGGCTCCCCGTCCCGTCCGGCCCGTCCCGCCTCCTGGTAGTAGGCCTCCAGGCTCTTGGGCATGTTGTAGTGGATGACATAGCTCACATTGGATTTGTCAATGCCCATGCCGAAGGCGTTGGTGGCCACCATGACCGGCCTGCGGTCGAATTGAAAGTCGTCCTGATTTGCATGGCGCTCCTCCTCGTCCAGCCCGGCGTGGTACCGGGTGGCGGGGATGCCACGCTGGCACAGGGCGGCGCAGACCTTCTCCACGCCGGAGCGGGTGGCGCAGTAGATGATGCCGCTCTTCCCGCGCCGCTCCTGAACCAGTTCCAGCAGGGCGGGCAGCTTTCGCTGGGGGCTCCGCACATCCAGGAACAGGTTGGGGCGGTCGAAACCGGTGACCTCGCACAGGGGATTCTCCAGCTCCAAGCGCTGCGCAATGTCGTCCCGCACCTGTGCTGTGGCGGTGGCGGTGAAGGCGGCCACCACCGGGCGGCGGGGGAGAGTGTGCAGGAACTCGGAGATCTTCAGATAGCTGGGGCGGAAGTCCTGTCCCCACTGGGAAATGCAGTGGGCCTCGTCCACTGCCACCAGAGAGACGGGCATTTCCTGGGTCAGAGCGGCGAACCCCTCGCCGTTCAGGCGCTCCGGCGCGATATACAGCAGCTTATAGGCCCCCTGATAGGCCCGGCGGTACACCAGCCGGATCTGGTCTGGGGACAGCGTACTGTTGAGGTAGGCGGCGTCCACCCCAGTTTTCCGCAGGGCGGTCACCTGGTCCTTCATCAGAGAGATGAGGGGGGAGACCACCAGAGTGATCCCGGGCAGCATCAGAGCAGGGACCTGGTAACACAGGGATTTTCCGCCCCCGGTGGGCATGATCCCCAGAACGTCCCGCCCGGAGAGGATCGCCCCGATCAGCCGCTCCTGCCCCGGACGGAAGCGGTCATAGCCGAAATAATGCTTTAAAATCTCATATTGGTCCATGGTCAATTCCTCCGCCTCAGGCCGGACAAGCTTAAACTATTTGGTACAGTATAGCATATTTTTTCAAAATGGAACATAGGGACGAGCTGGAGGAGAATACAGTGGGGCAGGAGGTGTCTGCCCATGCTTTCCCCAGTCATTTACCTGATGCTCCACAGCCTTTTTTTCACCCTCCGCCTGTCGGGGGGAGGGGGCTCCTTTCCCCGCCCGCTGAAGGCGGCGGAGGAGCGGGAATACCTGGAGCGCTGCGCCCAGGGAGACCTGGAGGCCCGCAACGTCCTGGTGGAACATAATTTAAGGCTGGTGGCCCATATCGTGAAAAAATACTACGCCCAGACCGGGGACCAGGACGACCTGATCTCCATCGGCACCATCGGACTCATCAAGGGGATCTCCACCTTTAAGGCGGATAAAAACGTCCGGCTGGCCACCTACGCCAGCCGGTGTATTGAAAACGAGATTCTCATGCACTTCCGGGCCCAGAAGAAGCTGCAGGGGGAGGTATCCCTCACAGAGACGCTGGAGTCGGGCGGGGACGGGAGCTCCCTCTCGCTGATGGATGTGATTGCGGTGGACGACGACATGCTGGAGGAGCTGGACACCCGGGACGCCTGCGAGAAGGTGCGGGAGTGTGTCCAGACCTGCCTGTCGCCTCGGGAGAGGAAGATCATCACCCTGCGCTATGGACTGGGCGGCCAGGCCCCGCATACCCAGCGGGAGATTGCCGCCCAGTGCGGCATCAGCCGGTCGTATGTATCCCGCCGCCGCTAATGTAAGCGAAGCCCGGAAAGCCTTGTAGGACAAGACCTCCGGGCTTCAAGTGCAACTGGGGATAGCACTGCGGTTATTACAAGTGGTGAGAATTTTGGGAAGGCAAGCGGCCGTTTATCACGTTCAACAAAGAGAATTTAAAAAACGCTTTAGGTCAATAATATAAACAGGAGTTACATTTGCATTAATCAGAAGACGATGAGTGCAGCAAGAAATATGCATTGGAACTCGTGAAAATAAGGAAACTTCGTCCAGCCGCTCAATAGTAATACTGAGTTGATGTAGTTTTTCTGCGTCGTCATCTGTTACTTCCCAACAGACAATGTAATCTATCTCATCAAATACTTTTCGCGCATCATCAAAATCTTTCACAATATTTTTAAGGTGAGATTTAAATTCAATAACAACTGTCCTGCTATTCCATTTTGCGTAGAGATCATATTTGTTTCGGTATCCGGAGATTAGAGGTTCTACATCGCTTATATACCCGGCTCCAATTAACTCATAAAATATAGCAGCAACAGATGCCTCTTGATCTTTGGGATTCTTGCCAAATTTTACGACACTGCAGCCAAGGTCTGGCAAGGATTTAATTTCATCAATCAATCCCTCCTTATTCCACTCAGCGGAGTATGGCTCGACAGAACCACTGACATATTTGACAATATACTGAAGAAATCGATTAAAGATTTCTTTCGCATACCCCTTGTAGATATTTGCGGTAAGCCCGTGAATTGATTTGCGGCCAATATCAAAACTCAGACGATCATCTTCAAATATAATAAATATATTCGACCAATAACCAGAATAACCTGCGGATGGATGTTCGACTGTAATGCCAGTGGGCATTCCTTTTACCGCGGTATAAATCCCGGGACGGTGCAGAACAAAAATTTTTTCATTAAGCCATTCTTCATTGGAAAGAAGGCTGTCAGTAGCAAGCCCTTCTTTTATGCATAGTTGATCCCAAATGCTGCGGGAGGGGACAAAGCATGCCCAATAGCGGATTTCTCGATAGCCATTGTGCAGATAGCTACCCTTTGCCGTAATTACCTTATCCCGCAGTTTTGTGCGTTTTTCAAGGTCGGTTCTATCTCCGCCGCGCAGCCATTCTTCAAAGTCGTCAAGAGAAATTTGATCACGGACGGACAGCGTATCGGTGGGTAGGGAGTACTTATATTGAATATCTTCTTCCGTATGGTTGCCGTTATAGTCCGTCATTTCTAATGTAATTTTGATTGGAGAAATGTCCCTCCAAATGACACTTGTATTACCAGCAGCGGTTTTCGTTCGTAAGATATGTTTCATCTGAGAAATTGAAAGAGAAAAAAGTTGTTCATTTTCAATACCTCTTAGTACGATTTCTGTACCGCAGAAAGGCTCGCTATATCGTTCATAGGAAACGGCCAGACACTCTTGGTTGGTTTGTAACTTCCAAAGCCGAGCATCTCTAATTTCCGCCTGTGCACTTCCAGAGGCATTACCCGTATGAATTTTAAAGTAAGTACTTTGAAAATAGGCAAATTTTAGTCCTACGCCCTTTTCGCCAATCTGATTTTCGTCGTCTAATTTGTCCGTGGAAAAAGGTCGCAAAAATGTGACCAACTTTTCGGGCGCGATTCCGCACCCGTTATCACGAATTGAGATTTCTTTTTGAATACAGTCAATATGTAAATAAATTTTACCTTGTACGGCAGGATCGGTGCGGTTAATTGCATCGACGGCGTTCTGAATTAATTCGGCCAATATGTCCCAAAAATTGTTATAACTATCGTCGATACCGCATATACTATGGCGAATCTGGTTTAATGTAGGGATCAAAAAATCCTGAAATACTTCACTCATCCCAATATCTCCTCTCTATTTTCTCTATATGAAACTTTGTAAACTTATTTTTCTGTAGCCAATTTGTAGGCCCAGTGACCGTTTACATGTTATTTGAATGATTACGGCTATACGACACACAAGGGAAAGGACTGCAATCAGTCTATCATTGGCTGTATCCGTCCTGCTGGAACAACGGAGGCCAAGCTCCAAAATGCGGAGCAGCTCCGCCGGGAGATCCAGATCAAACAGCTCAAATACTGTGGGCTGAACCAGGTCTTTACCAGTGGAACCATGGAGGAAAAGAAAATGCTCTTGTCCATTTTGGTCCGCCGGGTGGAGGTTCGGCAGGGGTATGAATTGAATATCCAGTTAACACCGGGTTTTGAGCAGTTCTTAGATGGACTGATTGAAATGCGGTGATTTTTTACGCCAAATTTTGCATCGGCCCCGTGGGACAATAGAAAAGAGGTGAATTTTATGCAGGGGAAACGTACGGCAATTTATTGCCGTGTGGACAGGGGCGGAAATTCTGAAATGCGGCGGGACGCGTTGGAGATGCAAAAGCGGAAACTTGAACGTTATGCGATGGAAAAGGAACTTCCAATTTCGGGATATTACGAGGATGACGGTTTTCCCGGACATGACTTGAATCGTCCCGGATTGACACGACTTCTGAATGATTATCATGCCGGCGTATTTGAACAAGTCCTGGTAATGAACCGCAGCCGGTTATATCGCGGGAGTCGATGGAACGAACCGCAATGGCCCTTTCAGGTCTGTTCAGTCAACCAGCTGGAGCATGATCTGGCACGTTAAAACGGAGAGGGATGTCCCCTCACCGTTTTTCTCTCCAATACTCCGCGCACTGCTTTTGCAGAGCGGAAATATAGCGTTTGAAATAGTCGCCAATAAAATCCGGGTAGAAATAACAAAGCGTGTTCAGAAAATCATCAATGTAGTCTTCACCAATCTCCTGAATACGGGCGAAAGGGCCTAAGAAATAAGGCAGACTATCTGGACAAATTTTCAGGCACCTTGCCAGATGAACATCGCACCAAGAAGAATCGAGAACATATGACAGATTGCTGGAAAGCAGGTTTTCTTTCATAACTTGCTGCGGGTCCAGACCACGGATGGTTTGGTGAATGCCGGCTGCGTCAAGCTGGAAATTGCTGATAGGAAAAGCATCGGTCGTGTCTACACGATAGATTCTATCGTCATCAGCGAGCAAGATCTCAATGCCATCCCCCTCGCCTGTAAGGCTGTACAAGCCATAGAAGGCAAAATAGTGTTCCCAATTTTTGGCTTGTTCTCGTATTTTTTGATAAGTAGGCGCCGGATCGGTCACGTTCAAGTATCGTTCCCCAATAATATACTCCGTTTTGAAATAAGGCCGCCTTTCCCCTGGAGAGAGCTGGAATAAGACCGCGTCCGGCATACAGTATCCCATCGCCTGAGCCAATTTGGTATAGATGAACTCGTTGCAGGCACAATCTGTATAAGCGTGTTTCACGAGATACCGATTGTTCCGGTCAGCTTTTTGTTTGGCCAGTAAAAGCCGGCCGCTGTCACCCTCTTGATGTGGAATTCGAGAAAACACAAAATCAGCTGTTTGAACCACATCGGGAGAGGTGATCGGCGGCTTGCCCTGATTTTCCTTCTCTTTAGATTCCATGCGCAGCTGCATCATATACTTATTTAATCCCGGATGCATCTCAACACCTCCCAACTCACCTTCATTGTAAAAGGGGAGGAAAACTTTGTCAATCATTGACGAACCGTGTCGTTATCCCGACACGGCTTTTCTATATGCAGACGAGCAAGTGTACATGAATTGCCGCATATTCTTTACTATTTCAGAAAGGAGGGGACGCATGTGAGAAAGGACGATCAGAAAATGGCAGTCCATTGTTTTTTCACAGATGAAGGAGAAAATCTGCAGAAATTAATTTCACAATCTCTGTGGCTTTTTATAGAGAGAAATCTCCAGAATTTCATCGCTTTTTGATGTTATGGACCCGAAATGGTATCATAAATATAATGAATTGCCGCTTATCTCAGGAGGTATAGTATGTACTTACTTAGAGATAAGCAATCCCATGGACTACCATGCGGCTTTATACATCAGACTGTCAAAAGAGGATGAGAGCGAGGGACCATCCCAGAGCGTCCAGAACCAGGAATCCCTGCTGCGGGAGTTTGTGCAGCAGCACCGGCTGAGCGTCTATGACACCTATATAGATGACGGCTGGAGCGGCACCAGCTTCGACCGTCCGGCCTTCCAGCGGATGATCGCTGACATCGAGGCCAAGAAGGTCAACATGGTCATCACCAAGGACCTCTCCCGACTGGGCCGGGACTACATCCTGACCGGCCACTACATGGAGCGGTACTTCCCCGAACATCGGGTGCGGTATATCTCCCTGCTGGACGGCATCGACACCGGTGTGGACTCCACCGCCAACGACATCACCCCCTTTCGGGCCATCATGAACGACATGTATGCCAAGGACATCTCCAAGAAGATCAAAAGTGTCAAGCGGGATAAGCAGCGGAAGGGACAGTTTATCGGCGGTAAGCCGGTGTACGGCTATAAGATGCACCCCACGGAGAAAAACAAGATCGTCATTGATGAGGAAGTGGCCCCTATCGTGCGGCGGATCTTTGCTCTGGCCCTCTCAGGCGTGAGCTGCCGGAATATCGCCACCCTCCTCAACCAGGAGGGAGTACCTACCCCGGCAACCTACGCGGGCCTCCCGGTGGCAAGGCCCGGCCCCTACACCTGCCTGTGGAGCAGTGAACGGATCTCCGACATGCTGCAGAACGAGACCTACATCGGCAACATGGTACAGGGGCGCAGCGTGAAGATCAGCTATAAGTCCAAGAAGTGCCTGAAGCAGGACCCGGCCAACTGGGTGGTGGTGGAGGGTACCCACGAGCCACTGGTGGATGCGGAGACCTTTCAGAAGGTGCGGATGCTGGTGAACAGCCGCAGGCACACCCGGAGCCGGACCTATGACTTCCTGCTGAAAGGGCTGATCTTCTGCCACGAGTGCGGCTACCCTCTGGCGGTCCTCAACCGGAAAAACGCCAAGGGAGAGGATGTGCTGTACTTCGTCTGCCGCACCTACCAGCGCTTTACCAAGGCAGGCGTCTGCACCTGCCACTCCATCAAGGAGAAAACAGTGACCGACGCAGTAATCGCCAAGGTGCGGGAGGTCTGCCAAGCCTACCTGAACCCAGACGAACTGCTGCCTGTGGCACAGGAGGCTGTGGAGAATGCCAGAAAGCAGAGCAGCCTGGAGTCGGAGCTCCAAGCGCTCCAATCCAAGATCGACAGCCTCACCGCCAACCTGGACCGGATGTACACCGACCGGCTCATCGGGCTGCTGCCCGAGGCGGACTTCCAGCGCATTTTCGGCCGGATCAAGCTGGAGCGGGAGCAGCTGGAGGAGAAACGGCAGGAACTGGAGTTGCGTCAAAAAAGCCCCGTCCGCAGCGAGGACAGAGCCAGGGAACTGGTACAGCGGTTCATCGAAACGGCCGGGGAGAACCGGGAGCTGCTGGTGAGCCTCATCGAGAGGGTGGAACTCACCGAGGACAAAGAGATCATCATCAAATTCCGCTTCGCCAAGCTGGATGAAACGGCGGAAAGCCAGATAACGCAAGAGATTGCGCCGTCCCACACGGCGTAAATTTCCGGCGGAAATCGCTTACAATAGCCGGGGCGCTATGTATCCCGCATTGAAAAGCGGGCGCTGGCAAAATTGGAGGAGGCGATGGAGGACTGGCGTCCGGACTGAGAGTTGACATGAAGGACAACTTGCAAAAATGAGAAGAAAAAGGAAAAAATCGTTAAAATAATAACAATTCTGAGGGAAAATGAATCTTTTTGGTCAAAATAGAAAAGAGCTGAAAAAATTTCTTGCATTATACATGCAATTAGACTATAATGAGTGTGCAAGCAAAATTCCCCAGAAAATCATTTTTTGAATTGGAGGAATCACTATGCTGAAAAAGAAACTTGCTCTTGTCCTGGCCATGGCGATGGCGGCCAGTTTGGCGCTGTCCGGCTGTGGCAACCCCCATGCGTCGAGTTCCGGCTCCGGTTCTGGAAGCGGATCTGGCGGAACAAGCGCAGCGGCCCCGAGTGGCGGCTCGGGTGAAACGGCTGTTTTGGCCACCGGAGGCTCCACCGGTACTTACTACGGCGTGGGCTCCGGCATGTGCACCGTGCTCAACCCCATCATCGGCGATGTGCTGAACATGACCGCCACCTCCACCGGCGCCTCCAAGGAGAACGTCCAGGGTATCACCGACGGCAAGTACCAGCTGGCCATTCTCCAGTCCGACGTGCTGACCTATGCCCACAATGGTCAGGACATGTTCGAGGAGCCTGAGACCGACGCCCTGTGGGTGGCCGGCCTGTACAACGAGACCGTCCAGATCACCGCCCGCGGCGGCATCACCGACGTGTCCGAGCTGGCCGGCAAGACCGTCTGCGTGGGCGACCGCGGCTCCGGCACCGAGTTCAACGCCCGTCAGGTCCTGGAGGCCTACGGCATGACCTATGACGACATCAACGTCACCTACGGCTCCTTCGGCGACGCCTCCGAGCAGCTGAAGAACGGCCAGATCGACGCCGCCTTCACCGTGGCCGGCGCCCCCACCGTGGCCATCACCGAGCTGGCCACCAGCGGCATGGACTTCTCCATGGTGTCTCTGACCCAGGAGGCCGTGGACTACCTGACCGAGAACTATCCCTTCCTGGTCCAGGAGAACCTGCCCGCCGGCACCTATGAGGGTGTGGACTATGAAGTGACCTGCGTGGCCGTCCAGGCCGTTCTGGTTGCCTCCACCGACCTGAGCGAGGACGCGGTGTATGAGCTTACCAAGGCCCTGTTTGAGAACAAGGATGAGCTGATTGTCGGCCATCCCAAGTTCGAGCTGCTGACCGACTATGACGCCACCAAGGGTATCTCCGTCCCCGTCCATCCCGGAGCCCTGAAATACTATGTGGAGGCCGGCGTGCTGGATGAGGAGGGCAACCTGCTCATCGACGCCCCCACCACCGCTTAATATTCGGGAAAGCGTCTGAACCTTGCATCGCAAACGAATTTTGGGGGCCGCTGCAATAATAGCTGCTATTATTGCAGCGGCCCTTTTCATTGGGACACGGAGAGGATGGTACCTCACGGTGCGGGACGAGCACAGTGGGAAGCTCTATGCCAGTTACCGGGTACAGCCGGGGGAGCAGGTGGGCCTGGGGTTTATCCACTCTGTAAACCTGTACCCGCTGCTGGATGTGTTTCAGGTGGGGGAGGACGGCGTTCTATATGCGGAGACCACCATCTACTATCAGTTCGGCGCGGGCGTCCAGACAGAATTGAACCCGGGAGAGACGTTCCGGGTGGGCGAGGACGGTGCGCTGATTGTAGACAATATCCATCAGCCCTTTCCGGAACTGAACTCTTCGGCGGGGGGCTTTTCCGACCGCACCCTGCTGCTGGGAGAGGTGAGTCAGGACTATCCGCAGATCAAAGATTTGATCGGCGTGTACACCGGACAGCTGGAGACCCAGGTGGGAAATACCAGGGTCATCAGCCTCGTGGAAGCGGTCATGAAAAAGTATGACCGGGAGTCCAACACAAAGATCTGGGAGGGGCTGCCCAAGCAGGTCATCCGCTACGCCATGGCGCTGTTTATGATCTTCATGGTGTACGTGAGCATGTTCTCCAGCATGGACGGCAGCGTCCGCCGCTGCTGGTTCCTGGGACTGATCCTGGTGTTCGTATACATCATGTACCCCATCAAGAAGGGCGCGGTCACCCGGGTCAACTATATGCCCTGGTACGACATTGTGCTGGCGGTGCTGTCCATCGGCACCTTCGGCTATCAGATCTATTTCCTGGACGACCTGATCTACAAAGGAAGCCGCCTGGATACCATTGATATCATCATCGGTACGCTGGCGATTCTGCTGCTCATTGAGGCCTGCCGCCGGGTGGTGGGCATCCCGATTATCGTGGTGGTGGTGGCCTTTATGGCCTATGCCCTGCTGGGTTCGGGAATGGAATTCAAGGATCTGATCTACACCCTGTTCTACACCACCCAGGGCATTCTGGGCACCCCCATCCAGGTGTGCTCCACCTACATCTTCCTGTTCGTCCTGTTCGGCGCCTTCCTGGAGGCCACCGGCATTGCGGCTTTCTTCATTGACCTGGCCAATGCCATCGCCGGTTCGGCTACCGGCGGCCCGGCCAAGGTGGCCGTCATCTCCTCCGCCCTGTGCGGCATGGTGTCCGGCTCCTCCGTGGGCAACACCGTGACCACCGGCTCGGTGACCATCCCCCTGATGAAGAAAACCGGCTATCCGCCCCAGTTTGCCGGCGCAGTGGAGGCGGCGGCCTCTACCGGCGGTCAGATCATGCCCCCCATTATGGGCGCGGCGGCCTTCCTGATGGCGGAGATGACCGGCGAGTCCTACAACACTATTATCATCCGGGCAATCCTGCCTGCGTTCCTGTACTTTGCCGGCATCTTCATCATGGTGCATTTCAAGGCCAAGTCCATGGGGCTGAAAGGCCTGAAGCGGTCTGAGCTGCCGAAATTCCGGGACATCTGGCCCAAGTTCTACCTGCTGCTCCCCCTGGTGGTGCTGGTGTATACCGTCATGCAGACCGGCTCCTTTACCATGGCCTACTGTGCGGTGGTCTCCTCCCTGGTGGCCATCGTGGCCAGCATGATGGACCGGGAGAAGGGTGTGGGCCGCAAGCTGCTCATGCTGATTCCCGGCATCCCCCTGCTGATCTACGCCTTCGGTATGCCCAATCTGACGGTGTTCTTCCCCAACGCCACTTCCCAGGAGCTGTATGCCTACCGGGATCTGATGACCACCTGGTTCCTGCCCATCTTCTTCGTGCTGTTCATTATCTTTACCCTGATCAGCGAGCCCAACCGGAAGAATGTGCAGACCTACGTCACCGCTCTGGAAGGCGGCACCAAGAGCTGCCTGTCCGTGGGCGTGGCCTGCGGCATGGCGGGCATTGTGGCCGGCGTGGTAACCTCCACCGGTCTGGGCCAGATTATCATCAACGCCATTGTGGCAGTGGCGGGCGACCAGCTGATCATTGCGCTGGTGCTGACCATGCTGTGCTGTATCGTACTGGGCATGGGCGTGCCTACCACGGCGAACTACGTGATCATGGCCACCACCTGCGCCCCCATCCTGATCCAGATGGGCGTGCCTCTGATGGCGGCTCACTTCTTCGTGTTCTACTTCGGTATCGTGGCTGACATTACGCCTCCTGTGGCCCTGGCCGCCTACGCCGGCTCCGCCATCGCCAAGGCCGACCCCATGAAGACCGGCCTGAACGCCACCCGTCTGGCCATCGCGGCCTTTATCGTCCCCTACATCTTCGTGTTCAGCCCCATCATGCTCTTCATCGGCGAGTACACAGTCTTTGACGTGGTGCGGATTGTCGTTACCTCCTCCTGCGGCATGTTCCTGCTGGGCGCGGGTCTCATCGGCTTCATGCTGCGCAAGCTGAACATGGTGCTTCGGCTGGTGTGTATTGCCGCCGGTCTGTGTATGATCGATCCGGGTGCTTTCACAGATTTGATCGGCGCGGCGGTTCTGGTCGTTATGATTGTCTATCAGGTGATGCTCAACAAGAAGGAGGCCGTACGGCCCGCCTGACAGCGGAACGGCCTGCCCAAACTTTTCAGACAGAACTGCGGCTCCTCCCCCTCGGGAGGAGCCGCTCTTTTTTTCTGCCGCGCATTGCCTTATGTGGGAAAATAGGCTATAATGAAACCAATTCCCGGCCTGTGGTTCAGGACGGGAGAAAATCCATACAAGGAGGTCCCAGACTATGCATACGCTGCTGGAACTGCTGGAACAAGACTGTACTCAACCTACCGCACAGCTGGCCGCACAGGCAGGCATGACCGAGGCAGAGGTGGAGAAGGAGCGAGCACGCCTGGAGGAGGACGGCGCCATTCTGGGCTATCAGGCAATCATCGACTGGGACCGGGTGAAGCGGGAGAACGTCACCGCCCTCATCGAGGTGAAGGTGGTTCCCCAGAGCATCGACGGCTTTGACCGCATCGCCGAGCGGATCTACCAGTACGAGGAAGTGGAGAGCATGTACCTGATGAGCGGGTCCTTCGACCTGACCGTCATCATCTCCGGGCGCACCCTGCGGGAGGTGGCCCAGTTTGTGGGCGAGCGCCTGGCCACCATCGAGGGGGTCACCGGTACCGCCACCCACTTCATTTTGAAGAAATATAAAGAGAAGCATCTGGTGTTCCGACGTCCGGAGCCCCAAGAAAGGGAGTTTGTATTTTCATGAATTATGACCAGATTTTGAATCAGAAGATCCAGGGCATCAAGCCCTCCGGCATCCGGAAGTTTTTTGATATTTTGGAGGAGATGACCGACGCCATCACCCTGGGCATCGGCGAGCCCGACTTTGTCACCCCCTGGCACATCCGGGACGCGGGTATCTACTCCCTGGAGCGGGGCCACACCAAGTACACCTCCAACGCCGGCATGCTGGAGCTGCGGCGGGAGATTGCCAACTACTTAAAGCGCCGCTTTGACCTGAGCTATGACTACACCAGCCAGGTGCTGGTCACCGTGGGCGGCAGCGAGGCCATTGACCTGTCCCTGCGCTGTCTCATCAACCCGGGGGACGAGGTCATCATCCCCACCCCCTCCTTTGTGTGCTACGGCCCCCTCACCGAGATGGCCGGGGGCGTCCCGGTGTATGTGGAGCTGAAGGCGGAGAACCAGTTCCGCCTCACCCCCGAGGAGCTGAAGGCGGCCATTACTCCTAAGACCAAGGTGCTGGTGCTGCCCTTCCCCTGCAACCCCACCGGAGGGATTATGGAGCGGAAGGACCTGGAGGCCCTGGTGCCCATTTTGAAGGACACCAACATTATGATCCTCTCCGACGAGATCTACGCCGAGCTCACCTACGGCCAGCACCACGTGTCCCCTGCCAACCTGACTGAGCTGTACGACCGCACCGTGCTGGTCAACGGCTTCTCCAAGAGCCACGCCATGACCGGCTGGCGCATGGGCTACGTGTGCGCTCCCAAGCCCATCGTGGCCGCCATGACCAAGCTCCACCAGTTCGGCATCATGTCCGCCCCCACCACCAGCCAGTACGCTGCCATTGAGGCCATGCGCAACGGGGACGGGGACATTGAGCACATGCGGGAGGAGTACGACAGCCGCCGCCGGTATCTGGTGGAGAACCTGAACCGCATCGGCCTGACCTGCTTCGAGCCCAAGGGGGCCTTCTATGTGTTCCCCTGCATCCAGTCCAGCGGCCTGAGCTCCCAGGAGTTCTGTGAGCGCTTCCTCCGGGAGGAGAAGGTGGCCGTCATCCCCGGCGACGCCTTCGGCCCCGGCGGCGAGGGCTATGTGCGGGCCTGCTACGCCGCCTCCATGAAGGACATCGCCGAGGCGGTGAGCCGGCTGGACAACTTCCTTCAGAACCTGAAGGGCAAAGAAAATTAAGAATTAAGAGTTAAGAATTAAGAATGATCCGATGAATACTGCAGGCAGCAGCGGGGGAGACCCCTTGAATATAGAGTCCTGGATGGACTTGCTTTTAAAAGAATTACAAATCGTATTTGAAAACCGGCTGGTTTTCGTGGGACTTCAGGGCAGCCGGGGCCGGGGAGAGGGCCGGCCGGACAGCGACATCGACGCAGTGGTGGTGCTGGACCGGCTGACCCCCGCCGACCTGGATGCCTATGAGGGACTGCTGGACCGGCTTCCAAACCGGGAGCTGGTGTGCGGTTTTGTCTCTGGCCGGGCGGAGCTGGCCGCCTGGGAGCGGTCCGAGCTGTTCCAGTTTGCCCGGGACACCCGCACCTGGCTGGGCTCTCTGGATGAGATCCTCCCGCCGGTGGAGCAGAGGGACATTCAGAAAGCGGTCCACGCCGGGGCCTGCGGCATCTACCACGCCGCCGTCCACAACCGGCTCCACGACAGGAGCATCCCCATGCTGGGGGAGCTCTATAAGCAGGCGGGCTTTCTTCTTCAGGCCAAGCACTTCCTGGAGACCGGGGAGGACCTGACCCGCCCCCGGGAGCTCCTGCCCCGCCTGGGGGAGGAGGACCGGGCCGTCCTGGAGGGGCGGGAGCGGGCCACCGCCCTGGCCGCGCCGGAGACGCCGGAGTTTCGCGCCCTGTGCGAGACGCTGATCTCCTGGTCCTCCCGGCTGATTCAGGAATATGCGGAGTGAATTCAGAAGGTCCGTCCCGCGGGGTTCGCCCAAGGATGGAATGACAGCTGCCGCCCTCCGCCGGGCGGGAGCGCGGAAAAAGCAGAACGCGACGTTTCAATGAGAGGAAGGTAAACGATGTACATCACCTGTTTGGACATGGAGGGCGTGCTGGTCCCGGAAATCTGGATCGCCTTCGCCGAGGCCAGCGGCATTCCGGAGTTGCGCCGCACCACCCGGGACGAGCCCGACTACGACAAGCTCATGCGGTGGCGGCTGGGCATTTTGAAGGAGCACGGCCTGGGCCTGAAAGAGATCCAGGCCACCATTGCCAAGATCGACCCCCTGCCCGGGGCCAAGGAGTTCCTGGACGAGCTGCGCTCCTTCACCCAGGTCATCATTCTCAGCGACACCTTTGAGGAGTTCGCCATGCCCCTGATGAAGAAGCTGGACTACCCCACCATCTTCTGCAACTCCCTGGAGGTGGCCCCCAGCGGGGAGATCACCGGCTTTCAGATGCGCTGTGAGCAGTCCAAGCTCACCACCGTGAAGGCCCTGCAGTCCATCGGCTACGACACCATCGCCGCCGGGGACAGCTACAACGACCTGGGCATGATCCAGGCCAGCAAGGCGGGCTTCCTGTTCAAGAGCACCCCGCAGATCAAAGCCGACCACCCGGAGCTGCCCGCCTATGAGGAGTTCGGCGACCTGCTCCGCGCCATCAAGGGGGCTATGGACTAATTCTGCGGACCAATCCAGAGAGGAGTGGGATCAATGCTGCTGTTTCTGGGCGGAACACTCGGATTTTCTGTGCTGATCTATGTCGTCCTGGCTCTGTTGGGCGATATGGGTGTGGTTTTTGGCGGGATTCTCTGCGCGGGCGCGCTTTTCGCGGCGTTGTTCTGTGTCACCCTGCGGCTGATCCGAATTGAGGAAAAGCTGAATGCCCTGGTATCCAAGACGGAGAAGCCGGAATCGGACCGCGCTTCAAACCACATTGAGGAGTGACCCCACAGAGCAGAAGCAAAGACAGGCCTTGCGAGAGGAGTGTGCTCTATGAAGACCGTGGCAGTTATTTTTGGATTTCTTGTCCTCGTCTACCTGGTAGCTTTACTGAGCTTCCTTGATCTGTTTGCCCTTATCGGAGCCCTGCTCCTGCTTGCTGCGGCGGCTGTGGGTGTGGGAGCGCTGGTGGTCCATTGCCGAGAAGTCCAAAAACAGCGGGACCGGATGGAGGAAAAGCTGGACGCCATAATCTCCCGGATGGAGGAGTGGGAGCGGCTCAAAAAGTAACCTTTCCCACAGTGTGACGTCCAGGGGGGCCGCACCTACAAAGTAGGCGGAAATCTGCCCCCTCATCCGCCTCGCATTCGCTCGGCACCTTCCCCCCGAGGGGAAGGCTTTCGGGCGGCTGATAGCCGCCCCTACAGCCCACCGGAAGCTAGTAGGGGCGCATGGCATGCGCCCGCCAGAATACGCACCGGGAGCGTTGGCTCGTCATAGCCAGGCGCAGTTGTGGAATCGCATAGGCCCTGAATTTTTGCAAACCCAGGGCCCCAGTGGGCCCGGAAGGAATCGCAAGCGACCACTCAGATTTTGCGCGCCGGAAATCCAGCAGCATCAAACAGGAGTGTGTCCCCCGTAATGGGGTCCGGGGAAAGCGGCCTATGGGCCTAGGCGGAGCGAAGCGGAGCCGTAGCCCATCGGGCGCGTCCCCGGGGGCGTTTTGCCTTCTTTTTCGCCATGGAAAAAGAAGGTCGCCGCCCGCCGGCGGCGAAATCCCCTGTGCCCCCCGAGACGGCGCGCCGGGTCGTCGCGCCCTACGGAGTAAACGGAAACCGGGCCGGCGGCGAAATCCCCCGCGAAAAGAACCACCCAGCGGCCCGATGAGGGCATCGGGCCCTACAGAAGTGAGAAAGACGAAGATGTCGGCGAAACTCCCCCTGCATCAAGAGACCAATTAAAGTGAGTGACCATTGATGAACGATTTATTTGAAACCCTCCCCTTCCGCCCGGCGGACATCCTTCTGCCCAAGGACTGCGAGTACTCCAAGTGGAGCGTGGTGGCCTGCGACCAGTACACCTCCCAGCCGGAGTACTGGCAGCGGGTGGAGGAGTACGTGGGCCGTGCCCCCTCCACCCTGCGGCTGATCCTGCCGGAGAGCTGTCTGGAGGGCCCCAATGTGGAGACCGACATCATGGAGATCAACAACACCATGAGCCGGTATCTGCGGGAGGGGCGGTTTGTGGAGCACCCCGGCGCCCTGTTCTATGTGGAGCGCACTCTGGACAACGGCAAGGTGCGCCGTGGGCTGATGGGCATGGTGGACCTGGAGCAGTACGACTATGAGCCAGGCTCCTCCGCCCCCATCCGGGCCACCGAGGGGACGGTGCTCTCCCGCATCCCGCCCCGGGTGGCGGTGCGGAAAAACGCCCCGGTGGAGCTGCCCCATGTGATGCTCCTGGTGGACGACCCGGACCAGACGGTGATCGAGCCCCTGGCGGACCAGACGGATTCCATGCAGGTGCTGTACGACTTTTACCTGATGGAGCGCGGCGGCCATATCAAGGGCTGGGAGCTGACGGAGGACCAGCAGGCCCAGGTGGCCCGCGCCCTGTCCGCCCTGGCCGACCCGGCCAAGTTCAACGACCGCTACGGCACGAAGGACGCAGCGGTGATGCTCTTTGCCGTGGGGGACGGTAACCACTCCCTGGCCACCGCCAAGGAGTGCTACGAGCGGCAGAAGCGGCTCACCCCCCCGGAGCACTGGGCCAACCTGCCCGCCCGGTATGCCCTGGTGGAGCTGGACAACCTCCACGACGCCTCCCTGGAGTTCGAGCCCATCCACCGCCTGGTGTTCGGGGCGAAACCGGAGGAACTGCTGGAGGCTCTGACGGAGTATTACCCGGGGGCCAATCGGGGCGATGGGGCCGGCCACAAGCTGACCTATGTGTACGGGGAGACTCAGGGCGTGGTCTCCGTCCCCGACCCGGCGGCCCAGCTGCCGGTGGGCACCCTCCAGAATTTCCTGGACTGGTACCTGGCCCAGCACAAGGGGGTGCGGGTGGACTACATCCACGGGGAGGACGTGGTGCGGAAGCTCGCTGCCCAGCCGGACACGGTGGGATTCCTGCTGCCCGCCATGGGCAAGGAGGAGCTCTTCCCCACGGTCATCCGGGACGGGGTGCTCCCCCGCAAGACCTTCTCCATGGGGGAGGCCCACGACAAGCGCTTTTATCTGGAGGCCCGGAAGATCCGGGACTGACCGAAATCCAATCCCTGGCAGGGAGGTGACGGTGTGGAAATACAGGCCTTTGCCAAATTGAATCTGACCCTGGACATTCTGGGCAAGCGGGAGGACGGCTACCACGATCTGCGGATGGTGATGCAGTCCATCACCCTGGCGGACACCCTCACTCTGGAGGAGAACCAGGGGGAGGGGCTGCGGGTGAGCGCCAATCTGCGCTTTCTCCCCACCGGGGAGAAGAACCTGGCCGCCGCCGCCGCCCTCCGGTTCTGGGAGGCCCTGGGCCGGGAGCCGGAGGACCTGGACATCCGCATTGAGAAGCGCATCCCGGTGTGCGCCGGGATGGCCGGGGGGAGCAGCGACGCCGCCGCCGTCCTCCGGGCCCTGAACCAGCGGGCGGGGGACCCCTTCTCCCCAAAAGAGCTGGCCCGGCTGGGGGAGCGGGTGGGCTCCGACGTGCCCTAC
>PPYE01357261.1_pt1 | contig 27530 bp, 20 predicted proteins | sample 1559881 | NCBI WGS metagenome assembly PPYE01 (sample SAMN08240022, study PRJNA423297) | Human gut metagenome, whole genome shotgun sequencing project. | reverse complement strand
TTTCGGTTCTGCGAAAAATGGGAGTGGAAGAGAAGGACCTGCATACTTTGGTTCTAAAACAGCTTGGTGTTTGGTTTGGGATGCCGATCACAGCGGCAATCGTTGTAGCAATTATTGTGATTGGCTATTTTCTTCAAAGTGTTTCTGCTGAAATCTCAGCTTATATTGGCTGCGGAGCCTTGATGGTACAAGTAGGGATTATCATTGGTATTCTTTTCTTACTGCTGATATGCTACTTCATAAGTACATGGATATTGTTTAAGCGGTCCATTTCGGAGAACTGATAAAGTCACAGTACAAAAAGGAAAAGCCGCCTGTATGAGCATTTGATATGCCCGCACAGGCGGCTTGCTTTATCTCTGGTAATCAGTCCAAAGGTTTATATTCTGTAACAGTTTTCAGGTATGTTTCCGGGTCGCCGTTGAGAACTAAATCTGCATAGGCTGCCGGATCGTTGTAAATCAGCCAGTCCAGCTCTGACCGCTGATATATATTATCGGCAACCTCATTCTCTACCGCAATCGTATCAATGGCAATCATGCTGCCATTTGCAAATTTCAGCTCCACACAGGCAGTATCCATATTGAACTCACAAGAAAGTAAACGCTTCATTTTGCCCTCCTTAGATCATGCCGAAGTGCTTGAGCGCCTCCTTGATTGCTTTTTCCTTATCGGGCGGGCATTGGGGCTGTTTTGCATCATCGGACTTCGGTTTGTTGTAATTTTCTCGCTCGATGATACCGCATTTCTGCTTCACCTGAGCGATATACAAGCTGCTGACCTTGAGTCCGGTATGCTCCAGCACATATTCCTTGATTTCCGAATAGGTGGCTTTCTTCTCTGCATCGGTGAGATCAAGTTCGTCCATGTGGATGTCTACCTCGATATGTTGCTTTGCATTAAGTTTGGACAATAAACATACCGTCTCGACATGATCCGCCCTTGGGAACATGTCCACTGCGCAGGCGCGCTGGGCGGTGTAGCCGAGGTCTGCTAAGCGCTTCACGTCGCGCGCCATGGTCGCGCTGTCGCACGAGACGTACACGACACGTCCCGGCTGCATCTCGGCGATGCTCTCCACCACGTCGGCGGCCAAGCCCTTGCGCGGCGGGTCGACGGTGATGACGTCGGGGCGCAGGTTTTCGCGCGCGAGCTTTTTTGCCACATCGGACGCATCGCCGCAGAAAAACTCCGCGTTTTTAACGCCGTTGCGCGCGGCGTTTTCGCGCGCGTCGTCGATGGCCTCGGGAACGATCTCCGCACCGAGGACTTTCTTCGCGTGATCCGACAGTGCGAGCGTGATCGTGCCCGCGCCGCAGTAGAGGTCGAGCACCGTCTCCTGCCCCGTGAGGCCCGCAAATTCGATGGCTTTCGCGTAGAGCCGCTCGGCCTGTACGCGGTTGACCTGATAAAACGACGGCACACTCAGCCGGAACGTCTTGCCGCAGAGCGTATCCTCAAGCCGGTCGCTCCCCCAGAGCGTGCGGTAGCGGTCGCCAAGGATGACGTTGCCTTTTTTCGTGTTCGTGCCCAGCACGATGCCGGTGCACTTCGGGCACGCATCGCGCAGGAGCGTGACAAGCCGGTCTTCTTTCGGCAATTTATCTCCGTTCACGAGCACGCAGACAAGGCTCTCCCCCGCCGCGTTCGAGCGAATGTAGAGATGGCGGACAAGGCCGCGGCCCGTCTTTTCGTCATAGCCCGCGACGCGGCAGGACTGCATATATTCGCGCAGCGCCTCCGCCGCGGCGTCGGCCACGGGCTTGACCAATAAGCAGTGCTCGCACTCGATGACCTCGTGCGTGCGGGCGCGGTAAAAGCCGACCGCGCCGTCCTTCGACACGGGGTACTGCGCCTTGTTGCGGTAGCGCAGCGTGTCCCGCGCGCCTAAAATTTCTTCGACGGTCACATCGCTGCCGCCGATGCGGGACAAATTGTCCTGCACGCGCTGGCGTTTCAGCCGCAGCTCCTCTTCATAGCGGATGTGGCGGTACGTGCAGCCGCCGCAGCGCGGGAAGTACGGGCAGTCCGGCGTGATGCGCTCGCTCGACGGCTCGATCACCTCAAGCACTTTGGCAAAGGCGACGCTCTTGAGCGTCTTTAAGATGAGCACGCGGCACTTCTCGCCGCGCAGCGCGCCGTGGACGAACACGACGCGCCCGTCGATGCGCGCAACGCCCATGCCGCCCTCGCCATAGCCCTCGATGGTGACGGTATGCTCCTGATTTTTGGCAAGCTCCATCGTCTTCTCCTCTCAGAAAAGGTACTTCGCGCTTTTATCGCGCGAAGTACCTTTTGTTGTGTATCTCAAATCACTCGCGGAAGCGCTCGATCAGGCTGATGATCTGGCCGGTGAGCGCAGAAATGTCCTTGTTGGGTCTGCCCTTGCAGCGCTTGGCAAACTCAAGCAGCGACTCCGCTGCCGCCACGAGCTTGGCGTAGAGGTTGTCGGCGCGGGACTTCTGCGCCGTGCGCTTGCGCTCGGAAATGTAGCCCTCGCTGACCATTTCGTTCGCAGCAAGGTCGTAGCACTCGGTAAACTTGGCCGCGTGCGCATGGAAGCCGAGGGAATTGAGCTCTTCGGCAAACACGGGCGCAACGTCCTCGTCGCCGTGGACAACAAACACGTGCGTCGGCTTCGGGTCGAATGCCTTGATCCACTGGACGAGATGATCGTGATCGGCGTGGGACGACAGGCCCTGGAAGTTGACGATTTTCGCCTTGACGGCGATCTCCTCGCCGAAGAGCTTGACCTTTTCAACGCCGTCGAGCAATCTGCGGCCCAGCGTGCCGGGCGACTGGAAGCCGACGAACACGATCGCGCTGTTCGCGCGCCAGAGGTTGTGCTTCAAATGGTGGCGGATACGGCCCGCGTCGCACATACCGGAGGCGGAAATGATGACCTTGGGCGTCGTGTCCATGTTCAGCATCTTCGATTCCTCGCTCGACTCAACAAGGTTGAGGTTCGGGAAGGTGAACATGTGCGTGCCGTCCTTCACAAGCTCGAGCGCCTGCTCGTCGAGATAGCCGTGCAGGTCGCCGCAGAACACAGTCGTCGCCGCCTTGGCAAGGGGCGAGTCGATGTACACAGGGAAGTTCGGCGTCGACTTGACGAGCTTTTGATCCTTGATCTCGCGGATAAAGTACAAAAGCTCCTGCGTGCGGCCCACAGCGAACGACGGAATCACAACGTTGCCGCCCTTGCCGAGCGTCTCGTCGATAATCTGTGCCAGTTCGTCGGTGTAGCTCCAGACCTCGGTGTGGTTGCGGTCTCCGTAGGTCGACTCCATCACGACGTAGTCGGCCTTTTTGAGAAGCTGCGGATCGCGGATGATAGGCTGGTCGACGTTGCCGATATCGCCGGAGAAGACGATCGTCTTGTGCACGCCGTTTTCTTCCAGCTCAAGCGTGATGGACGCGGAACCGAGCAGATGGCCCGCGTCGGTGAACACCGCGCTCACACCCTCGCAGAGGTCGACCTTTTCTTTATACTCGCAGGTCGTCACGTACTTGAAAACATCCAGCGCGTCCTGCTCGGTGTAGAGCGGATCGACATGCTCGCGGCCCGCGCGCTCGCCCTTGCGGTTTTCGTACTCCGCGTCGCTCTCCTGAATGTGAGCGGAGTCGAGCAACATGATCTTCATCAAATCTGCTGTCAGGCGTGTCGTCAGGATGCGGCCGTGGAAGCCGTTTTTCACCAGCAGCGGGATACGGCCCGTGTGGTCGATGTGCGCGTGGGTGACGAGCAGAATATCGATATTGCCGGGAGCGAAAGCGAGATAACGGTTGTCGAGCTCGTCGCGGCCCTGCTGTAAGCCGCAGTCGACGAGGATCTTCTTACCGTTTATCTCCAGGCAGTGGCAGGAGCCGGTCACGCAGCGGTCGGCCCCGTAAAAGTGCAGTTTCATGCGAATGTCCTCCTTAGATGAGAAAAAAACTTCTTCCTTATGCTTCTGTCCTCCGCCGTCGGAGGGCATTTCGTCGCTTTGTACTATCTTGCTTTGTATTTTACCACAGCGGCTATATAAAGTGCAAGCCATGCCTGACGCAGCGGCGGAATTTATTTACAATCCATTCATATTATACAGCAAATTTCCCTTTGCATATCGCGCAGAGGGATGCTATACTTGTAAGCGTGTCATTATGCTCCCACGAAAGGAAGTTTTGAATATGGGTTTCTTTAGTAAAATGTTCGGTTCCTACAGCGACCGTGAGCTCAAGAGCATCTACCCCATCGTCGACAAGATCGAAGCGATGGCGGACGAATACAAGGCGATGAGCGACGCGGAGCTGCAGGCCAAAACGCCGGAGTTCAAGACGCGTCTGCAAAGCGGCGAAACGCTCGACGACATCCTGCCTGAGGCGTTTGCCACCGTGCGCGAGGCGTCCCGCCGCGTGCTGGGGCTGTACCCCTACCGCGTGCAGCTCGTCGGCGGCGTGGTGCTCCATCAGGGCCGCATCGCCGAGATGAAGACCGGTGAAGGCAAAACGTTGGTGGCAACGCTGCCCGCGTACCTAAACGCCTTGAACGGCAACGGCGTCCACATCGTCACCGTGAACGACTACCTCGCCAAGCGAGACAGCGAGTGGATGGGCAAAGTCCACCGTTTCTTAGGCCTCACGGTCGGCTTGATCGTCCACGACCTCACGAGCGAGGAGCGCCGCAAGGCCTACGCCGCAGACATCACCTACGGCACGAATAACGAAATGGGCTTTGACTACCTGCGCGATAACATGGCCATCTACGCAAGCGAGCTCGTCCAGCGCGGACATGCCTTCGCCATCGTCGACGAGGTCGACTCCATTTTGATCGATGAGGCGCGCACGCCGCTCATCATCTCCGGCATGGGCGAAAAGTCCACGGAGATGTATTCCCGCACGGAAAACCTTGTACGCGGCTTCCGCAAGAAGGTCATCGCCGAGAGCGACGACAAGGAAGAGGAAGACGTCAACATCGACGCCGACTACATCGTCGACGAAAAGGCCAAGACCGCGACGCTCACCGCCCGCGGCGTGAAGAAGGCCGAGGAATACTTCGGCCTTGAAAACCTCTCCGATCCCGAAAACTCCACCATCGCGCACCACATCAACCAGGCCATCAAGGCCCACGGCACGATGAAGCGCGATATCGACTATGTCATCAAGGACGGTCAGGTCGTCATCGTCGACGAGTTCACCGGCCGACTGATGTTCGGCCGCCGCTACAGCGACGGTCTGCACCAGGCCATCGAGGCCAAGGAGCATGTCGAGGTCGCGCGAGAAAGCAAGACGCTTGCGACCATCACGTTCCAGAATTACTTCCGCCTGTACGGCAAGCTCTCCGGTATGACCGGTACGGCGCTCACGGAGGAAGAGGAATTCGGCACGATCTACAACCTCGACATCATTGAAATTCCGACGAACCGCCCCATCGCCCGTATCGACGACCCCGATGTTGTCTACAAGACCGAGGCAGCAAAGTACCGCGCCGTTATCGAGCAGGTCAAGGCCTGCCATGCCAAGGGCCAGCCCGTGCTGGTCGGTACGGTGTCGATCGAAAAGAACGAAAAGCTCTCGTATCTGCTCTCCCGCGAGGGCATCAAGCACAACCTCTTAAATGCGAAGAACCACGAAAAGGAAGCCGAGATCGTCGCGCAGGCCGGTAAGCTCGGCGCAGTCACGGTCGCGACGAACATGGCCGGCCGTGGTACCGATATCATGCTCGGCGGCAACGCCGAGTACATGGCAAAGACCGATCTGCGCAAGGCGGGTCTCAGCGACGAGCTCATCGCCGAGGCGACCGGCTACGCCGAGACCGACAACAAGGAGATCCTCGACGCGCGCGATATGTTCGCCAAGGCCCTTGAAAAGCACCGCGAGGAGATCAGCGGTGAGGCGGACAAGGTCCGCGAGGCGGGGGGCCTCTTCATCATCGGCACGGAGCGCCACGATTCCCGCCGTATCGACAACCAGCTGCGCGGCCGTGCCGGCCGTCAGGGCGACCCGGGCGAGACGCGCTTCTACCTCTCGCTTGAAGACGATCTGCTGCGCCTGTTTGGCGGTGAGCGCATCACGAACCTGATGGAGCGCTTCAACCTCGACGAGGATACGCCGATTGAAAACAAGACGCTCTCCAAGGCGATTGAAAATGCGCAGACGAGCGTCGAGTCCCGCAACTTCCAGTACCGCAAGAGCACACTCGAATACGACGACGTGATGAACAAGCAGCGCGAGATCATCTACGGCCAGCGCAAGCAGGTGCTCGACGGCATGGACATCAAGCAGACCGTTTTGAACATGCTGAGAAGCAGCATCGAAAGTCAGGTCGCCTTCGCCTTCGGCGAGCACGACAAGACCGACGACGAGCACCGCGCCGACGCGCTCAAGAGCTGCGAGGGCACGTACTTCCCGCGCGGCGCTGTGGATGCTTCTTCCCTCTCCGGCCTTTCCGCCGACGATTTGACCGATCGCTTCTATGAAGCCGCTGAGAAGTATTACGAGGCCAAGGAGGCCGCCGTCACCTCGCCCATCATGCGCGAACTCGAGCGCGTGGTGCTGCTGCGCGTGGTCGACGAATACTGGATGGACCACATCGACGCGATGAGCGAGCTGCGTCAGGCCATCCGTTTACAATCCTACGGCAACAACAAGCCCATCGACGTCTACAAGCAGGAATCCCTCACGATGTTTGAGGACATGATCTCCGCCATTCAAGGCGACACGGTGCGCCGCATCTTCTCCGCCCGCATCAAGACCGAGGGCGAGGTCAAGCGCGAGCGCGTGGCCGACGGCATCGTCGCCTCCACCTCCGGCGACGGCACGGTGAAAAAACAGCCCCGCAAGGTCCAGAAGATCGGCCGCAACGATCCCTGCCCCTGCGGCAGCGGGAAGAAATATAAACAGTGCTGTGGGCGCTGATTGACCACTTGTAAGTGGTGGAACATTTCCCCCGCACCCGTGGGGGATACGGGAAAGGGGGCCATTCTCTCACGTGAGAGAATGGCCCCCTTGGACCCCCAAGAGAACGCAAGGGGTGTGCCGCATCCGTAAGGCAGCAGAGCCGCCAACGGCTGCGCAACAGCGGATGATAGAAGCAGAGGCCAATCGTATAGCAGCTTCAAACGCGGCTCCGCCGCGCGCAGGAAGTAGCATCGGCAAGCATTGCAGCTCTTCGAGCTGCTCGCTTGCAATGGAAAACGCCTTTCTTTTGGACGGTCACACCGCCCGTTTTCTTTCCCGGGAAAGAAAATGGGGGAGTGTGGTGCTGCGGCGCACACGCCGCATTTCCCCCGCCGCCTGAGACAGGCGGCGACATCTCCGCACCCTTTGGTGCAGAAAAAGGAGGCACTTTTGATGTCTTTCACCGAACATAACGTAAACGGTCTCATCTACGACACGTCCGATGTCATCACCGCCGCGGGGAGCGGCGCGGTGCACGCGTTCACGACGCGGCACGGCGGCGTGAGTCCTGCGCCCTACGATTCACTCAACTTTGCCGACAACAAGGGCGACACGAGCGAAAACTTACTCGAAAACTACCGCCGTCTCGGCGAGGCCGTAGGTTTTGACGCGAGCCGCGCCGTCGGCTGCCGCCAGATCCACTCTGACCTTGTCCGCATTGCATCGGAAGAGGACGCGGGCAAAATTCTCTGGGATGACCGTCCCTACGACGCCGACGGGCTCATCACGAACGTGCCGAACCTGCCGCTGTTCGCCTACGGGACGGACTGCTGCGTCATCACGCTCTACGACCCGACTTCGCGTTCGATCGGTGCGGTGCACGCCGGCTGGCGCGGTACGGCGAGCGGCATCGCGCTCAAGGCCGCCGTGTCGATGATGAGCTGCTACGGCGCCGATCCCTACACACTGCGCGTCGCCATCAGCCCGAGCATCGGCAAGTGCTGCTTTGAGACCGACAGCGACGTGGCCGACGCCTTTTTCGCCCTGCTCGACCCCGCGATGGACGAGCGCATCGAAAAGCGCGGCGACAAATACCACATCGACCTGAAGGCGATTAACCGCCTGTGGCTGCTGCGCGCGGGCATCGACCCCTCGCGCATCGACGTACACCCCGACTGCACGAAGTGCCACCCCGAGCGCTACTGGTCGCACCGCGCGATGGGCGACCTGCGCGGCGGCATGGCGGCGATGATCTGCCTTACGGAGGATGCGCTGTGAAGCGCCGCCTCTCTGCGCTTTTGTGCGCGCTGACGCTCGCGCTTTCGCTTTCGGGCTGCTGGAGCGGCGATGTGAGCGACGACAGCAGCGGCGACTTCTGGGAGGAAACGCCGCCGGTGGAAGCGGACACCTCCTCCACCCTGACGCCGATCACGTCGTTCGCACTGCCGTATTTGCAGGGCGTGACGCTCGACCCCATCACCTGCCCCGACGGCATGCAGCAGACGCTTGGCGCGCTGCTCTACGAGGGGCTTTTCGTGCTGGACGAGTCGTTTGCGCCGCAAAATGTGCTGTGCAGCCGCTATGAGCACAACGACGACTGCACGAGCTACACCTTTTACCTCCGCGACGGCGTCAGCTTTTCCGACGGCAGCAGCCTGACGGCAAGCGATGTGCTCGCGACGCTTCGCCGCGCGCAGGAGAGCGAGCGCTACAGCGCGCGCTTTGCCAACGTCGCCTCGATGCGCGCAAGCAACGGCGCGCTCATTGTCAATCTCACGCGCGCGGACAGCGCGTTCCCCGCGCTGTTTGACATCCCCATCGTCAAATCCGGTTCGGAGAAGAACACCGTGCCGCTCGGCACGGGGCCGTATCTCTTCGTCACGGACAGCGACGGCGCATGCCTCAAGCAGAACCCCGACTGGCGCAGCGACGGCACGCTGCCGTTCGAGCGTATCGAGCTGCGCGCCGTCAAGGACGCGGACACGGCGTCGTACCTTTTCTCCTCGCGCGAGGTGCATCTGCTCTCGGCTGACCTGACGAGCAGCACGGGCGATCTGCGCAGCGCGGACACGGCGCTCACCGACTACGCGACGGCGAACATGATCTACCTCGGCTTCAACACACAGCGCGCGCCGCTCTCCGATGCATCGCTTCGCAGCGCCCTCGCGGGTGCGATCGACCGCGCGACCATCACGACGGGCTACCTCGCTGGTCATGCCGAGGCGGCGCGCTTCCCGCTCTCGCCGCACTCCAGCCTCTATCCGGCGGAGATGGCGTCGACGCTCGCTTCGCCTGACCTCGCCGCTGCGCTCGAAAGCGCGGGCGTGACGGAAAGCCGCCCCCGCACGGTGACGATCCTGGTCAGCGAGAGCGACTCGTTCAAGGTCTCCATCGCCGACTATCTGAGCCGCACGCTCTCGACCGACGTTCTGACGGTCAGCGTGCGCTCACTCCCCTGGAGCGACTATCTGACCGCGCTGCAAAACGGGAATTTTGACCTGTATCTCGGCGAGGTGCGCCTGACGGCGAACTGGGACATTTCGTCCCTCGCGCGCACTGGCGGCGCGCTGAACTACGGCCGCTACGCGGACGAGCAGTGCAACACGCTGCTCGATGCGTTCTCGCTCAATGAGACGGATCAGACCGCCCGCGCGCTGTACCGCTACCTTGCCCAGAGCGCGCCCATCGCGCCCATCGCGTTCAAGACCGCGTCGGTCCTGACGCCGAGCGGCCTCATCGACGGACTGAACCCCACCGTCTCCTCCCCGTTCTACGGGATCGAGGGCTGGACGGTGCACTTTGACAAGGGATGAGGGCGTAACAAGCGGGATTTGTAGTTGATAAAGGATATCGTGGTTGCGGCATTGGCGGAGAAATATTGGAAAAGACGATACAGCTTGTTTATCGTGACTTTGGTAAGCGCCCCATTGCCTTAGGGTGTCATAAGGATAATATTCAGGCAGAACACTTTTATTTACGACACGGGTTTAAGAAAATGGATGTTATGGAAGGAAATGACTACCTACTATTATTTAAGATTCACCAATTGATAACGTTCAGTTTGCCGCAGCGCTCCCTCTAACCCTACGCTTTCCCCCATAACAACAAAAAAACGCCCCTCCGCATTCGCGGAGGAGCGTTTGCTTTTCTCGCTTAATACTGCCGCACCACGGCAACGACGCGGCCCAAGATCGTGCACTCGCGGCCGTCGATGGGCTGGTAGTCGGGGTTCGCGGGCATGAGCCAGACCTCGCTGCCCTTGCGCTTGAGCGTTTTGACCGTCGCCTCGTCACCAAGCAGCGCGACCACGATCTGCCCGTTCTGCGCGAGGTTCTGGCGGTGGACGACGACAAGGTCGTCCGGCAGGATGCCGACGCCGAGCATCGACTCGCCGCGCACACGCAGGGCGAAATACTCGTCATCGTGCCCGCCGGTGTCGAACGTCAGGTAGTCCTCGATGCACTCCTGCGCCAAAATCGGGTTACCGGCGGCAACATTGCCGAGGATCGGCACCTGACGGCGGCGCGGAGCAAGCTCGTCGATCTCGACGGGCTGCGGCGCAACGGGAACGGCCTGCAGCTGCTTTTTGAGCGTGATGGCACGGCCCTTGCCCGCGCTCTTCTCAATGAGCCCCATCTCCTGCAGGTGCTTGATATGGAAGTGGACCGTGGAGGGTGACTTGAGTCCCAGCGCCTCACCGACTTCGCGCACAGAGGGGGCATAGCCGTGTTCGGCGATGCTCTCTGCTATATAATCGTATACGCGCTGCTGCATTCTGGACAGTTTTTCCATCTTGTGCGCCCCTTCCAACATTTGTTCGAATTTATGATACCACATTTTCCCCGAAATGCAACATCTGTTTTAGGATTTTATGTCAATTTCGCGGTTTTTTTCTGCCGCGAAATTTTTTTGATCTTTTTTGCGTCCGGCTATTGACAAATGCCGCTTGATGTATTATTGTACTAATCACTTAATACAGTGATACACAAGGAGGATCACTATGGACTGGAACTTCCGCAATGACCAGCCGATCTACTCCCAGCTGACACAGCGGTTGACGGAGGCCATCGTCTCCGGCATCTACGCGCCGGGAGAAAAGCTCCCCTCCGTGCGAGAGCTTGCGGTGGAGGCGGGCGTCAACCCCAACACGGTCCAGCGCGCGCTATCCGAGCTCGAACGCGACGGTCTGGTGTTTTCCCAGCGCACGGCGGGACGGTTCGTCACGGAAAATGAAAACATGATTGCAAATGCCAAGCTCCGCATTGCGGACGAGCGCGTGGGAGAATTTCTCCACTCGATGAAAACGCTCGGCTGCACGAGAGACGAAGTCATAGCTCTCATTCAGGGAGCTAAGGAGGAGGAAGAATGAGTATTTTTGAATGCAAGGCGCTCACGAAAAATTACGGCGCCAAAACGGTGCTCGACAGCATCGATCTCACGATCGAACCCGGGCGCATCGTGGGCCTGCTCGGCCCCAACGGCAGCGGCAAGACGACGCTCATCAAGCTCGCCAACGGCCTTCTGACGCCGACGTCGGGCGAAATTCTGATCGCAGGCAAGGCCCCCTGCCGCGCAACGAAGGCCATTGTCTCGTACCTGCCCGACCGAAACACGCTGCCCGGCTGGATGACGATCGCGCAGGCGCTTGACTACTACGGTGACTTTTATTCGGACTTCCGCCGCGGCGTGGCCGAAGCGATGCTGATGAACCTCGGCCTTGACCGCACACAGAAGATCAAGACGCTCTCCAAAGGCATGCGCGAGAAGACGCAGCTCATCCTGACGATGAGCCGCGACGCCAAGCTCTATCTCCTTGACGAGCCCATCGGCGGTGTGGACCCCGCGACGCGTGACTACATCCTGCGCACGATCATCGGCAACTACAGCGAGGACGCAGCGGTCATCATCTCCACACACCTGATCGCCGACGTCGAGCAGATCCTTGACGAGGTCGTGTTCCTGCGCGAGGGGCAGGTCATGCTCCACGAGAGCGTGGAGACCATTCGAGATGAAAAGGGAAAGAGCGTTGACGAGCTCTTCCGGGAGGTATTCAGATGCTGAGCAAACTGATCAAACATGAATTCCGCGCAACGAGCCGCATCATGTGGCCGGTCTTTCTTGGAATGCCGGCTCTGACGGCGCTGATGCGTTTTTCTCAACTGCTCCTGAACGGCGGGCACATTCCCTGGCTCTTACAGCTCATCGGCGTACTGCTGGTCATCGGCTTTATGATGGGCCTTGGTGCGCTGGCGTTTGTGCCGCTGGTGCTCTCCGCCGTCCGCTGGCGCGACCATGTGCTCAAGGACGAGGGCTATCTCACGCTGACGCTGCCGGTGAGCCTCCATCAGCTGCTCATCTCCAAGCTCATCGTTTCCGCCGTGTGGTATGCTGCGGCGTTCATCGTGGGACTTCTCTCGCTGATGATTGCTGTCTCCGGCTGGAGCACTTTCCAGTATGTCCCCGATTTTTTCAATGATGTTTTCACAGCGTTCTTCGAAATGGAGGCCTCGCTGCGCAGTCACGCGCTGCTGATCGTCTTTGAGCTTTTCTGCAATTTCGTCTTTGCCGTTTCTGCCGCCGAGCTCGTGGTCTACGCCGCCTTCTCCATCGGTTACAGCTTCAATAAGCACAAGACGCTCTGGACGACCATCCTTGTGCTCGTGTTCTTCCAGCTTGCGCAGTTCACCGCCATCGCCATGATCGGCGCGTTCTTCAGCGCCGATCCCACACGCTGGATGTATCTGGACGTTTACAGCGCGCCCGCGAGCATCGAGCTGCTGCTCCTCTGGGGCATGCTCGGCGAACTGCTCTTCGCCGCGGCAGGCTACGCCGTGACGTGGTACTTCACAACGAAAAAACTGAATCTCGAATAACGCGTTTTCGAAAAAGCAGCCGCGAAAGGTCTCCGCTTTTCCGGCTGCTTTTTTGCGCCCTTTTTTCTGCAAAATTTTCTGAGAATTAAAAATTATGTCAACCGTCAGCTTCTAACTCACTCGTTTGAAAGGAGTCATCTCATGCAAATCCTGACTGTTTCCGGTCTTCAAAAGACCTACACCACGCGCTTTGGCGGCAGCAAGGTCCAGGCGCTCAAAAATGTCAACTTCACCGTCGAATCCGGCGAGTATGTCGCCATCATGGGCGAGAGCGGCAGCGGCAAAACGACGCTTCTCAATATCCTCGCCGCGCTCGACAAGCCCACCGGCGGCACAGTGCTGCTCGGCGGCAAGAACCTCTCCGAGATTCCCGAAGAAACCACCGCAGCCTTCCGCCGCGACAATCTGGGCTTTGTGTTTCAGGACTTCAGCCTGCTCGACACGTTCTCGCTCGAGGACAACATCTGCCTGCCGCTCGTGCTCGCGGGCAAGTCGCGCACGGAGATGCGCGACCGGCTCTCACCGCTCGCCTACGACCTCGGCATCGAGACGCTGCTCAAAAAGTACCCCTACGAGGTCTCCGGCGGACAGAAGCAGCGCGCCGCCGTCGCCCGCGCGCTCATCACCCGCCCGCAGATCTTGCTGGCCGACGAGCCGACCGGCGCGCTCGACTCCCGCTCGACCGACGAGCTCTTGAAGCTCTTCGGCGAGATCAACGCCTCTGGCCAGACCATCGTGATGGTCACGCACTCTGTGCGCGCGGCGAGCTGCGCCTCGCGCGTGCTGTTCCTGCGCGACGGCGAGGTCTCGCTCGAGTTAAAGCGCGGCAAGGACACGGATTCCCAGTTCTACCAGCGTATCACCGATGCGCTCACGCAGCAGCAGACGGGAGGCGAATGCGCATGAAGCCCACCTTTTACCCCCGCCTTGCGTGGATGGGTATCAAAAAGAATGCAAGGCTCTATGTGCCCTATCTTCTCTCCTGCGCGTTCATGGCAGCGATGCTGTACGTCATTGCGTACCTCGCCGTCACCCCCGCGCTCTATACGGTCAATGGCAAGGTGAACGGCTCCGGCACCTCTGCGGTCGCGATGACGATGAGCCTCGGCTCGTTCGTCGTATCGGTGTTCATCGCGCTGTTTCTCTTCTACACGAACAGCTTTCTCCTGCGTCGCCGCAAGAAGGAATTCGGCCTTTACAGCGTGCTCGGCATGGACCGCGGCGCACTCAGCGCCATTCTCTTCTGGGAGACACTTCTGGCCGCGGCGTTCACGCTGATCGCGGGGCTTGGCCTCGGCCTGCTGCTCTCCTATGTCTCGCAGTCCGCACTGCTGCGGCTTTTATCTCTCCCCGCCGCGGCTTTCACCGTGAGCCTTGCCGCCATCAAGCAGTGCGCCATCACATTCATCGCCATCTTCGCGCTGCTCTATGTGCGCGGTGTGCTGTCGCTGCGCCATGCACAGGGCGCGGCGCTTTTGAAGAGCGAAAACGTCGGCGAAAAGCCGCCGAAGTCGCAATGGCTGCTCGTCATCCCCGGCCTTGCGCTGCTGCTCGGCGCGTACTACATCGCCGCGACCATCAACGACCCCGTACAGGCGATGCTGCTCTTCTTCCTCGCGGTCATCATGGTCATTCTATCGACGTATCTTCTCTTCATCTCCGGCAGCGTGACGCTCTGCAAAACACTCCAGAAGGATGAAAAATTCTACTACAAAAAGCGCAACTTTGTTTCCCTCTCGTCGCTCACCTACCGCATGAAGCGAAACGGCGCGGGCCTCGCCTCCATTTGCATTCTCTCGACGATGGTGCTGGTGATGCTTGCCTCGACGGCGAGCCTCTATTTTGGCGCGGAGGACGCGATCAACACGCTTGCCGTCCAGAATCACTGGCATCCCACGGAAATGGCAGACGTCCGTGCGGAGTTCTTCTCGCTCTACGGCAGTCTCTTTTTCCTCGGCATTCTTTTAAGCGTGCTGTTTCTGTTCGCAACGCTCCTGATGCTCTACTACAAACAGGTCGTGGAGGGGTATGAGGATGCCTCGCGCTTTGCCATCATGCAGCGCGTGGGCATGACCAAGCGCGACATCCGTGAGAGCGTGAACGCGCAAATGCTGCTCATTTTCCTGCTGCCGCTCGCCGCGGCCACGCTGCACCTCGCCTTCGCCCAGCCGATGGTCTGGCAGATCATGCAGCTGTTCGGCATCCAGAACCTCACGCTGTTTCTCGGCGTGACCGGCGCGGCGCTGCTTCTTTTCGCGCTGCTCTACTGCGCGATGTACCGCCTGACGTCGAATGCGTATTTCCGCATCGTCAGCACTGGCGGCGCCGCGGCGTGACGCGCTTTACTATATAGAGAACGGGACGGAAATGTTCATTTCCGTCCCGTTCTTCTTTTTCTCTTTTTACACCAGCAGACCGTATTTTTCGACCAGCGGCGCAAGGGCATCCTCGGTGAGATTTCCCTCGTACAAGGCTCTTCCCTGATAGGCGCGCAGGCCCGCTTCCAAAAGCTCCGCGTCGTCGCAGATAAGGCACAGCGGCTTTCTGATCATGTACTGGTAGTCCGCCAGCGCGTCGACGTCCGCCCAGGACGCGAGCTTCAGCGCGACCATCGGCCATTCGTCATCCATCGCGTCGGAGAGCTTGTCCTCCAAATCGCCGTCCGCGGTCAGCACCGCGCCGTGCGTCGCATCGGCGGGCAGGAAGAAGGCTTCCTTCTCCGTTGCCGCGGGAAGAAGGTCGAGGCATTCCGGTGCGGGGCAAACGTATTCCGCGTCCTTGAGCGCTGCTTTCAGCGCGGCGATGTGCTCCTCCGTCGTGCCGCAGCAGCCGCCGAAGAGGGCCACACCTGCCTTGAGCATCTCGGGCACCAGCGCGACAAATTCCTCCGGCGGGCAGTTGTACACGGCCTCGCCGTTCACGATCTCCGGCATGCCGGCGTTGGGCTTGGCGATCAGCGGCACGCGCGCGTATTTATGCAGGCGTTGGAGCTGCGGCAACATCTGCTCGGGGCCTGCCGAGCAGTTCAGGCCGAATGCGCTCACGCCCATGCCCTCCATCACGGAAAGCGCCGCGACCACGTCCGTACCGGAGAGGATCTTGCCGCTCTCATCGCAGGTAAAGGACACAAGGATGGGCTTTTTGCTCATGCTGCGGATCGCCAGAACCGCCGCACGCGCATCGGTCAGCGTCATCATCGTCTCAATGACGTAGAGGTCGACGTCTGCCTGCTCAAGGCCCGCCGCCTGCTCGGTGTAAATGTCGACGAGCTCTTCAAACGACGCATCGCCGAGGGGGGCTAAAAAGCGGCCCGTGGGCGCAATATCGCCCGCGACCCATGCTTTTCCGTCCGCCGCCTGCTTCGAGAGCTGCGCGAGCGCTTTGTTCATCTCCTCCGTGCGGTTGAAGATGCCGCGCTCTTCGAGCTTCTGGCGGTTGCCGCCGAACGTCGGCGCGTAGAGCACATTCGAGCCGCTCGCCACATACTTGCGCTGAATTTCAAGGATGCTCTCGGGATGCTCGAGCACCCATTGCTCGGCGCTCATGTCGCCGGTGAAGCCGCGCTTTTGGAGCTCGGTGCCGGTCGCACCGTCCAAAATCACGGGAAACTGCATTTCCATAGGGTTTTCCTCCATTAAAAATTCCTGTTCGGAGCGATTTTCAAAATGTCAAACTGTCGGTGAACGCGCGGGAAAAGTCGTCGCGCCCGGAAAGCTCGAGATAGCGGCACTTTTTGGGAATCTCCGCGAGCTTTCGCCAGTTTTCCCCGTCAAGCGCCAGCATCGAAGCGCCCGCGAGCGCCGCGTTGCCAAGGGGTCTGATTTTACTAAGGCACGCGCGCGGCAGCATGCCGATGCGCACTGCATTCTCGGGCGAGAGATAGTTGCCGAACCCGCCCGCGAGCTCCACACTCGCAATGTCGTCCGCCGTCACGCCGCGCTGCTCGAGCAGCACCCGAATACCGCCTGCCACCGCCGCCTTGGCAAGCTGCAGGTTGCGCACGTCGCGCGCCGTCAGGCTAACGGCCTTCGTCAGGTGGAAGACGCCGTTGCCCTGGCCGTCCTCGGTCAGATAGCGGCGCACGTCTTCCGGCGCGCCCTGCGGCGGCAGCAGCCGCCCGCTTTCGTCGATCACGCCTCGCTCCAAAAGCACGGCGACGAGGTCGACCAGTCCCGAGCCGCAGATGCCCTTTGCCTCTCCCCCGCCGACAATGTCGCAGAGGAAGCCCCTGTCATAGCTCACATGGCTCACCGCGCCCGTGATGCCCGGCATGCCGCAGCTGATGCCCGCGCCCTCAAACGCTGGGCCAGAGGCGACCGCGCAGCAGAGCGCGCCACTCTCATTTCCCAGCGCCATCTCGCCGTTCGTGCCGATATCGAGAAACAGCCGCAATTCCGGCTGCACAAAAAGGCCGTCTGCCAACAGTCCCGCCGTGATATCGCCGCCGACATAGCCCGCGACGCACGGGGCAAATTGCACGGGAATGCCCGAAAGCGGCTCGCCCGCGCCGTCTTCAAACAGCGTCTCCGGCTGAAACGGCGCGCGGGCGATGGACGCGACCTCGCGCCCGTCGAAAATGTGCTGCATCACGGTATTGCCCGCAATGACGAGTTCCTTGACCTCATCCGTCTTCCGTCCGGCGGCGGAAAGTGTCTGTCCTAAAAGCGTCTCGGTCTGCGCGCGGATACAGCGCGACAGCTCGCCGAGCCCGTCGGACGCTTCCATCGTGTGCTGGATGCGGCTGATAACGTCCGCGCCGTAGGGCGCCTGCGCGTTCCAGTCCTGAGCCTGCGCGAGCAGCTTTCCGTCTGCGCGGTCGAAGAGCCGCAGCGCCACCGTCGTCGTACCGAGGTCGACTGCCGCGCCAAGGCCCGAGCGGCCCGCCTGCGCCTTCGGCAGTGTGAGCGTGTCCGTCAGGATGACGCCGCGCATCGTCTCGGGCAGGTCGATCCAATCGCCGTCCTGCGCCCGCGTCTTGCAGGCAAGGCGCGGCACACCGTTCACCTTCACGCGGCATTTGCCGCAGCGGCCCTTGCCGCCGCAGGCTGCGGGGATGGAATATCCCGCCCGCCGCAGCGCGGAGAGCAGCGTCTCCCCTGCTTCGAACGGGACCGGCGTGATTTTCGCCCCCTGCTGAACTTGAATGCTTGACACGAGCTTCCCCCACCCATATAATAAATAATGTATAAATAGTATTTTATGCAGAAATAAATTCCCTTGTCAAGAGGCATTGCTTATGACAGACCTTTTCACCCTCACCCACGAGGTTGGCTTCTCCCAGTGCGCACCGGTGAATATGGATGCACTCGATCCGCTCGAAGCCGTTCGCGACATGTGCAAAGCTGACCGCTGCGGCCGCTACGGCAAAAGCTGGAGCTGCCCGCCCGCCTGCAGCACACTCGAGCAGGCAAGGGCGCAAATCAAGCGCTATTCACAGAGGATTTTAGTCCAGAGCACTGCGCAGCTCGAGGATGAATTTGATTACACTGGTATGACGTCGCTCTTGGAGGCGCATAAAAAGCGCTTTTCGACCTTCGCCCGCCAGGCGCGGCTCTTATATCCCCACTGCCTGCCGCTGACGGCGGGCACATGCACGCTCTGCCATACCTGCACCTATCCGGACCGTCCCTGTCGACATCCCAAGCAGAGGCTTTCTTCGATGGAGGCCTACGGACTGTTCGTCAGTGACGTCTGCGTCCGCTCAAACCTCGCCTACAACTATGGTCCCCGCACTTTGACCTACACAGCCTGCGTGCTGTATTGACAAAGGAGATCTTCCCCGTGTCTACCCCGAAAGAAATTTTTCTTGAACTCATCAAGCCCGACGGCCAGCCCGAGCGTCAGCTCTGCCAGTATGAAGCGCTGCACATGTGCCTCACAGACCCCATCAACACCTATCTTCGCGGCAACCGCAAGCGCGGCTCCGTGAGCAAGGACCGCTGGGGCACGACCATCAGTTTTCCCGAGGACGCGCCCGGCCCCATCCCCGTCCACACACCGGAGCTGACGGTCTGTCCCGATGTGATGCACTGGAAGGACACCGTCCACGTTCCCGATCTGAGCGTCTGCTCCGAGGGCTGGGAGGAGTGCCGCACGCGCTCGCGCGCCGCCTCGGATGCCGAGGGCAAACTCCTCGCCGGCTTCATGGGCACAGGCATTTTTGAGCAGTGCCACTTCCTCATGGGCTTTGAAGATACGTTGACCGCGCTCTACGAGCATCCCGACGAGATGCACGAGCTCATCGAGACGATCACGCAGTACCGTCTCGACTATGTCCGCCGTCTGATCGACGGCCTGCAGCCCGATGTCATCTTCTCCCACGATGACTGGGGCACGAAAAATGCCCTCTTTATGAAGCCCGACATGTGGCGCGAGTTTTTCAAGGAGCCCTACCGCCGCTTTTATGGCTACATCCGCTCGCGCGGCGTCATCGCCATCCACCACGCCGACTCGTACCTCGTCCCCATCGTGGACGACATGGCCGAGATCGGCATTCAGGTCTGGCAGGGTACACTGCCGGAAAACGACATTCCCGCCCTCCAGCGCCACTTAAACGGCAAGCTCACGCTTATGGGCGGCTTCGGCGCGGCCATCGACCGCGCGGACGCGCAGCCCGATGAAATTCTCGCCTACGCAAGGGACGTGCTCGCGCGCTATTGCCCCGGCGGGCACTTCATTCCCTCGATCACCTACGGCCTTGCCGGTACGGTCTTCCCGCACGTGGATCAGTACCTCGATCAGGCCGTGAACGAGTACAACGCGGGGCTGCACATTCCCGTCACGCCGCTCCCCGCCGTGCCGAAGCGTGAGATCGGTGCCGCAAAGGCCGAGGTGGTGCAGGCCGCAGCCTCCGCGCAGGAGTCCGCCGATGTGTTCGGGAACATCGCCCGCGCGCTCGAGCGCGGCCAGCAGAAAAAGCTGCTCACCCTCTGCCAGCAGGCACTCGACGAAGGCCACGAGCCGGGCGACATTCTCTCCAAGGGCATGATCATCGGCATGAACCGCCTCGGCGAGGCGTTCTCCGCCAACCGCACGTTCGTTCCCGAAATGCTCATGGCCGCGCGCTGCATGTCCGCCGCCACGGAGCTTCTGAAGCCCCTGATGGTCGGCGAGGGCACCGAGCCCGTCGGCCGCGTGTGCCTCGGCACCGTGAAGGGCGACATGCACGACATCGGCAAGAATCTCGTCCGCATCATGATGGAGGGCAGCGGCATCGAGGTCTTTGACCTCGGCGTAGACACGTCGGCGGAGCAGTTCGTCAGCACCGCCGTGGAGAATCACTGCGGCGTGATTGCCTGCTCGTCGCTGCTGACCACCACGATGGAGGAAATGCGCGAGGTCGTCAAGCTCGTCCACGAGCGCGGCTTGCAGGATCAGATCAAGGTCATGGTCGGCGGCGCGCCCATCAGCCAGAGCTTCTGCGACGAGATCGGCGCAGATTACTACGCCGAAGACGCCGGTGCCGCCGCCCGCGAAGCCGTCGCCATCCTAAAAGCACAGAAGGCGTCATAAACAATTACAATACATCAAAAAGGTCCCGTCCGAAGACGGGACCTTTTTTCTATGCATTCTGTTGTACGGTACGTGTCCTTACTTGCCCGCGTACTCGACCAGCATCTCGAAGAAGTTCAGGCAGGTCTCATAGTCGCACAGGGCCTTTTCGGGGGTCTTGGTGTAGAGCACGAACTTGCAGTCATTCTCGGGGTGGAACTGCACGCCGAGGCAGAACGTCTTATCCTGACGCTCGACCGCCTCGATGATCTCCACACCGTCGATCGTCGCCGTGCTGACGACGGTGAGGTTCGTGCCCTCAACGCCGCCGACCGCCTGGTGGTGCCAGGAGGAGACGTTCTTCAGCTCCGTGGAGCCGACGATCTTATAGAGCCACTTGGAGGCGTCCTTATTGATGACCACATCGTGGCGGGCATAGGTGCGGTCAGGCGCGTCGGCCGGCATTCTGTGCGTATCGTTGTAGGTCTTCCCCTGCTCCTTATAGTAGTTGGGGATATCCTGGATGAACGTGCAGCCGGAGACGATGGACATCACCTGCTCGCCGCGGCAGACCGCGAACGTCGGCACGTCTTTTTCAAGGCAGTAGGCCATGAGCATGTAGTCGGAGATATCGCGCGTGGCGTTGATCTCTTCGCCCTCGTTCTTTTCCTTCTCGGGGACCTTGAACAGAGACGGGCTCACATCCTCGCCGCCGGTGAAGAAGACGCCGTCGATGGCCTGCATCACAGCGCCGACGTTGCTGGCCGTGAGATCCTTTTCCTTCACCTTGTCAGCGTATTCCTGCTTGAGCATGCCGCTCTCTTCGAGATACGCGGACTCGATCTTGCCCTCGGCATCGTACTTCACGGCCGTGCTCGTCACCTGATCGAGCTCGACGGGGATAGCGCCGACGGTCTTGAAGATCGTCTTGTGGGAGTCGTAATTCTGGCCGTTGTAGGACCAGCTGATGCCGATGACCGGCTTGTCCGCGATCGCCGCGGCATTCTTGAGCATCTGCTCGATCATCGCCGTCGTCACGGGCTTGGACGCCTCGTAGGTCAGGCCGTCCATCAGGCCGGACCAGACGGCCATATCGTCATAGTCCGCGGGCCAATCCTTCAGCAGCGCCTTGTCCAGACCGGTGCTGCGCAGGATCATCGCGGCCGCTTCCAACTGCGTAACGGCTGCGTCGGGCGCAAATGCGTCCTTGCTGACGCCGTTGACAATGCCCTTGGAGTAGGCGAGGTTGATCGCGCCTTCAAACTTGCTGCCCTCGGCAACATCCTTGAATGCGCTCGCATCCTTGGCGCTCGCTTCCGCCTGTGCGGCGAGGCCCATGTTCTTGATGACCTCCTGCGTCACTTCGGCGCGGGTCATCGAAGCGGCGTTATCATCTGCAAAGGCGGTGACGGAGAGACTGAGCGCGAGAACAAGTGCCAGGATCAGGGACGTTGCTTTCAGAGACAATCTTTTCATACAAATTCTCCTTCGTTCGATATTTGGCGGCACGCGCATGCCGCTCTACCGCCATGATAGCGGGGCAAAGTGAAAATAGCAAGTTAAAGTTTAAACAAACTGCATTTTTAGCCACTGTATACAACATATCGACTCCTTTCCCCGTACGACATGCACAATCGCTTTTGCGTTCCTGCAATTTTCACTTTTCACCCAGGCAATGTATGATTTCTCCCCTGCCCTTGTTTTTACGAGTCAATCACGGTATACTATAAAGTAAGCATTGTCCCATTTCATCAGGAAGGAAATATTCTATGGACATTAAATTTTCCGGCTCGGACGCCGGCGGCTTTCAGTTCGACCCGAACTCCGCGCCCAAGCCCAAACGCGAGCGCAAGCCCCGCAAATCGATCGGCAGCAAGGGCGGCCGCATTGCGGTCAACACGCTCGTCACGCTGCTTGTCGGCGCAGTCTTCTTCTACGTGCAGATGCCCGCCATCAACCTGCATGCCGAAGAGTTCTACGGTTTCGTGCTGCTGCTTTGCGTCACGTACTGCATCTGCGCGCTCTTCACCTCCGGCTTTCAGGGCACGGGGGCCAAGGGCTACTTCACGTTCGTCAAAAAGCAGTGCACGGTGCCCTTCTTTGTCGTGGCGGCGCTCATCGTCACGGCGCTCGTCGGCGCGCTGACATCGTGGGTCGTGCTGCGGGCCAAGGACTATCAAGCGCTGCTGCCGATCGACAGCGGCAGCTTTGCAAGCGAAATTGAAGAGGTCTCATATGACCGCATCCCGATGCTCGACCGCGACAGCGCCGAAAAGCTCGGCGACCGCAAGCTCGGCGAGCTGGCCGACATGGTCTCGCAGTTCGAGGTCGCGGAAAACTACACGCAGATCAACTACCATGGCCGCCCCGTGCGCGTCACGCCGCTGCGCTACGGCGACATCATCAAGTGGTTCAACAACCGCTCGGAGGGGCTGCCCGCCTATCTTATCATCGACATGGTCACGCAGAACGTCGAGGTCGTGCGCCTTGACGAGGGCATGAAGTACACGACCGCCGAGCACTTCTCCCGCAACCTCTACCGTCATCTGCGCTTCGCGTACCCGACCTATATGTTTGAAGAGCCGGTCTTCGAGATCAACGAGGACGGCACGCCCTACTGGGTCTGCGCCAAGAAGGAAAAGACCATCGGCCTGTTCGGCGGCACGGACAACCACGGCGCGGTGCTCGTCAACGCCATCACGGGCGAGAGCGAATACTATGAAGAGCCGCCCGCGTGGGTCGACCACGTCTACTCCGCCGAGCTCATCATCGAGCAGTATGACTACTATGGCCAGTATCACAATGGCTTCTGGAATTCGATCTTCGGTCAGCGTGACGTGACCGTCACGACCGACGGCTACAACTACCTTGCCGAGGGCGACGACGTCTATCTCTACACGGGTGTCACGAGCGTCGGCGGCGACGAGAGCAACATCGGCTTCCTGCTCTCCAACCAGCGCACAAAGGAGACAAAGTACTATCCCTGCGCAGGCGCGACAGAGTACAGCGCCATGGACAGCGCCGAGGGTCAGGTGCAGAACCTGCGCTACAATGCGACGTTCCCGCTGCTGCTGAACATCGCCGAGCAGCCGACGTACTTCATGGCGCTCAAGGACGCGAGCGAGCTCGTCAAGATGTACGCGATGGTCAATGTCAACCAGTACCAGATCGTCGCCATCGGCGCGACGGTCGCCGACTGCGAGGCGAACTACCGTCAAATGCTGCTCAAAAATAACCTCATCTCCGACGATCAGGGCTCCATCGACGTCACGCCGAGCGATTATAAGAGCATCGAGGGCACGATCGCCGAGATCCGCACGGCGGTCGTAGATGGCAACAGCATCTACTTCCTGCGCTTTGACGGCGAGAGCGCCTTCTCCGTGCGCATGAGCGCGGCCGAGGTCGCCTATGCACCGCTGCTGAACGTCGGCGACCATGTATGCGTCTATTTCCGCGACGGCTACGTCACGGAAAACTGGATCGAAGTGTCCGACGTCGAGCTGCTGGATGGCAGCGCCCAGAGCGCACCGCCCGTAGAAACGAGCGTTTCGACTGAGGACAGCGCGGATCCCGTCGAAAACACACAGGAAATGCCGTAAAGCGGCGGCAAAGCACTTTCTATTACAAATTTTGATAGGGGTGGCGACACCCCTATCTCTTTTTGGAATGCATTGCACAAAAATGCAAGATTATGAGCAGTTTTCCTCGATAAAGTAACCACTTTGAAAGTTGGCTTGCATCAATCTAATATGTTTTATTAAAAAAGTTAAAGTTTTTTGCCAAATTTTCTGCCAATTGCACAAAAAGTCAGAAAGAATTTCTTGCACAGCGCCAATAGCGTTTTGCTTGAGAATTTTTTCCTTTGGTGATAAACTCATAGACAAGATGGCTGAACCATCAAGCCCTGATTTTCAGGGTAATTTTAGAGGAGGCTACATATCATGAACGCTTACATTGAGAGAGTTCTTGCCGAGACCAAGGCCAAGAACGCGAATGAGCCCGAATTCCTGCAGACCGTCGAAGAAGTCCTGTCTTCCCTCGAGCCGGTCATCAACGCCCACCCCGAGTACGAGAAGGCCTGCCTGCTTGAGCGCATGGTCGAGCCCGAGCGCACCATCGAGTTCCGTGTTGTCTGGATGGACGATAACCTTCAGTATCACGTCAACCGTGGTTACCGCGTGCAGTACAACGCGGCCCTCGGCCCCTACAAGGGCGGCCTGCGTTTCGCTTCCAACGTTAACCTTTCCATCATCAAGTTCCTCGGCTTCGAGCAGACCTTCAAGGATGCTCTGACCTGCCTGCCCATCGGCGGTGCCAAGGGCGGTTCCGACTTCTCCCCCATCGGCCGCAGCGACGGTGAAGTCATGCGCTTCTGCCAGGCTTTCATGACCGAGTTCCATCGTCACATCGGTCAGGACATCGACTGCCCCGCTGGTGACGTTGGTGTCGGCGGCCGCGAGGTCGGTTATCTGTACGGCCAGTATCGCCGCATCGTCGGCGCTGCCGAGTTCGGTGCTATGTCCGGTAAGGCTGTCTGCACCGGCGGTTCCATCCTCCGTCCCGAGGCTACCGGTTTCGGCGCTGTCTATTATCTGCGCGAAGTCCTCAAGCACGACGGCAAGGAAGTCAAGGGCATCCGTGTCGCCATGTCCGGCTACGGCAACGTGGGCTGGGGCATCATGAAGAAGATCGACGAGCTCGGCGGTAAGGTCACCTACTTCGCCGGCCCCGACGGCTACATCCACGACCCCGATGGCGTCTGCGGCGAAGAGAAGCTCAACTTCATCCTCGAGATGCGCGCCAAGGATCCGATGCACTGCAAGCCCTACGCTGACAAGTTCGGCGTTGAGTTCGTCGAGGGTCAGAAGTGCTGGGGCGTTAAGGACGTCGATGTCTACATGCCCGCCGCCACCCAGAACGACGTCAACATGGAGTGGGCCAAGAAGATCGCCGAGTCCGGTGTTCCCTACTACATCGAGGTCGGCAACATGCCCACCACCAACGATGCTCTCGCTTTCCTGATGGAGCAGAAGCACCTCACCGTCGCTCCTTCCAAGGCTGTTAACGCCTGCGGCGTTTCCGTCTCCGAGCTCGAAATGGCTCAGAACGCTCAGCGCATCTACTGGAGCGCTGAGGAAGTCGACGCCAAGATGGAGTCCATCATGAAGAACATCTATGATGCTTCTGTTGAGGCTGCCGAGCGCTATGGCCTGGGCTACAACCTGGTCGCCGGTGCTAACATCGCTGGCTTCCAGAAGGTCGCCGACGCCATGATGGCTCAGGGTATTTTCTAATCGAAAATCCCTCACGACTTTCTCGTGCCGCACATCTGTGCGCATGAACCAACAAGAAAAAGGCATCCTGCTTTTGCAGGGTGCCTTTTTTGTTGTCCTCAGGTGTTGTCGCGGCTGATGGGCTTTCGAACCAGCAGCGCAAGCAGCGCCTTTTTGTCGAGCGGACAGAGCGGATAGAGATACCCCTTCCCCACGATCGGCTTCGTCGTCGCGAGCAGCACGACGATCACGATGCACCCGAGCACCAGCCCGATCCAGTCCAGCGCGCCGACAAACAGCAGCAGCATCAGCCGCAGCAGCTTGAAGGCATAGCCGAGCTCATAGCTCGGCTGGGCGAAGTTCGCAATGGCGACGAAGGCCATGTAGGCCAGCACCTCCGGCACGAGCCAGTGCGCCTGCACGGCAAAATCGCCGAGCACGAGCGCGCCGAGCATGCTGAACGAGTTTGAGAACACATCCGGCGTGTTGAGCGAGGCGAGCTTCAATAGATCGACAATGAACTCCGCCAGCAGAAGCTGCACGAGCAACGGCACGGAATAGTCGCTGTCGATGGCTAAAAACTCAAGCCCTGCCTGCGTGCGCGACGGGTCCTTCACAAGCAGGAACCACACGGGCGTGATGAACATCGTGAGCAGGAACACCACGATGCGCAGAATGCGCAGATACGTCCCGATCAGCGGCGGGAAGTAGAAGTCGTTCGCCTCCTGCACAAAGTCGAAAAAGTGCGTCGGCAGGATCATCGCCGCGGGCGAGTTGTCCACGAGCACGACGATGTCACCTTCCATGACGCAGGCCGTCGCGGCGTCGGGCCGCTCGGAGTAGCGGACTTTAGGAAACGGTGTCCACCATTGCTTCTTCCCCATCATCGCCTCGGCAACGCTCTCCTGGCTCATCGAGACCGAGCGCACGTCGATCTTTGCAAGCTTCTGCCGCACCTCGTCGAGCAGCTTTCTGTCGACCTTGTTTTCCAAATAGCAGAGCACCACGTCCGCGCGCGAGCAGTCCGACACCTTGTGACCTTCGAGCGTAAGCTGCGGGTCGCGAATGCGGCGGCGCAGCAGCGCCGCGTTGGCGACAAGCGTTTCGATGAAGCCGTCGTGCGCGCCGCGCAGCACCTTGCCCGACGACGGCTCCTCCACCCCGCGCGCGGGATACTGCTTCGCGTCGATCAGCGCACACTCGTCATAGCCCTCGACCAGCAGCGCCATCTTGCCCAAAAATACGCTTGTCACCGTGTTTTTGACGTTTTGCTCGGCGTTTACCTCGTTGAATGTGATGTATCGGTCGATGAACTGCTGCATCGTCTGCGCGTCGCTGACGTCTCTGAGCGGCAGCCAGAAGCTCAGCATCCGCTCAATAACCGCGTCGTCGCCGTAACCGTCCACCACCCACATCCGCGCCCGCCTGCCGCCGACATACAAGTCGCGCGAGATCATATCAAAGCACCGCCCCACGCCAAGCAGATCATCCAGCGCGCGGGTGTTTTCCTCGTAGTCTGCCGAAAAAAGCTCCATAACCGCCCTCCGCCACATAATTTTCCTTATTATGCTCATGAGCGGAAATTTTATGCCGCGCGGGCGGCAGATTTTCCCTGCGCCGCGCAGGGGACGCGGGAAAGGGGGCCATTCTCTCACGTGAGAGAATGGCCCCCTTTAAATCCCCCAAGAGAACGCGAGGGGAGTTCCCCTCGACCCCCGACATCGACAGCTTTAGGCTTGAAGAACTGCTCAGCCTGCGGAATCGGGTACGGTGTACATGGCTTCGCCATGAATCCCTGCGATTCGTGACAACTCGCAACCGCGCCTTACTACCGTGAGGCGCGTGTGACGTTTGCTCGGCGGCAGACTGCCTGCGGAATGTGGCATTGCTGCGCTCGCCACATTCTGGAGACTGGCGATAGACGGTGATTAGGCTGTACTCCTACAAGATGGGCAGAGCGGCACCCGCAAGGGGTGTGCCGCATCCGTAAGGCAGCAGAGCCGCCAACGGCTGC
>PPYE01106709.1_pt1 | contig 27535 bp, 28 predicted proteins | sample 1559881 | NCBI WGS metagenome assembly PPYE01 (sample SAMN08240022, study PRJNA423297) | Human gut metagenome, whole genome shotgun sequencing project. | reverse complement strand
CGACCCGCAGCTCATGGGCGCTCTGGGCGCTGCCGAGTATGCCCGTCAGAAGGGTCTTGCCAAGAAGTAAGCCACCCCGTAGAAAACCGAAGCGGCCGCTGATCACTCAGCGGCCGCTTTTGAGACTGTCAAAAAGTATTACTTTTTGACAATGGGGTTTGCGGCCTGACTGCAGCGCACTCGCTGCCCGCCGGAGGCGGACGGCTCGCACGTTTGCAGGCCGAGAAGTATTTTCTTCGCCGCACATGTCGCCGAAGAAAATGATCGGACTTTCTTTCGCCGTGCCATTGGCGAAACTCTACGAGGTTCTTTGGCAAACTCAGCGGCCGCTTTTGCCTATGCGGAGCATGGACAAAAGCAAATGCTCCCATTCAAGCCGGGCGTCCTTATTCCCAGTAGCCGGAGATGCCGTCCGGCGCGTGCGCCTTGCTTTTGGGCACGGCGTCAGGTGCTGGCATATGCCCGGTGTCGCTGTGCTCGCGCTTTCCGGCGCGGTGGTCGTGCCCGGTCTGCACCGGTGCGCTCTTGCGCCCGCTATTTTTGTGATCGTTCATGTTATCCTCCTTGTCAGTGGATGCCGCATACGGCGAGGATCAGCCCGTAGACCACGCTTGCGCCGATGCCGTAGACGATCACCGGCCCTGCGATCGTGAAGATCTTCACCGCCGTGCCCGTGACGAGCCCCTCGGTCTTGAATTCCAGCGCCGGTGATACGACGGCGTTGGCAAACCCCGTGATCGGCACCAGTGACCCCGCTCCGGCAAAGCGCGCCAGATCGTCGTAAACGCCCAGCCCCGTCAGCAGCGCGCCGAGAAACACCAGCGTGATCGAGCACCAGGCTGCCGCCGTTTCCGCCGCTGCGCCGCAGGCTGTGTACAGGTCAGTCAGTGCCTGCCCGAGCGTGCAGATCGCGCCGCCGACCAGCCCCGCGCGCAGCAGATCGCCCCAGATGGGCGAGCGCGGCGAGAGCGAGTCGACAAAGGCCGCATATTCGTCGCTGCTCATGCGCATTGTCCTCATCTCCTGCGCACAGTATGACCGCACACGCGAAAACTATGCGCTGTGCAAAAAACAACGCGGCCGCCGGATTTTTCCGGCGGCCGTGTTTTCGATCGGTTATTCGATCGGTTATTCGATCGGTTATTCGATCGGTTGTTTATTTTAAATGTGTGATTCCTTCCAGCGCCAGCAGGCGGCGCTTTGTCTCCAGCCCGCCGGCATAGCCCGTGAGCGAGCCGTCCGCGCCGATGACACGGTGGCAGGGGATGAGGATCGGCAGCGGGTTGCGGTGGTTTGCCATGCCGACGGCGCGCGCTGCCTGCGGGCTGCCGATGGCGGCGGCAATCGCACCGTAGCTGCGCGTCTCACCGTAGGGGATCGTGCGCAGCGCCGTCCACACGCGCAGCTCGAACGCCGTACCGCGCGGATCAAGCGGCAGGTCAAACGTGCGCCGTGTGCGCGCGAAGTATTCGTGCAGCTGCGCCTCGGCCGCGTCAAGCAGCGCCGAAGCGTCCCGCGCGCCCTGCGCGCCGAAGCGGACGGCCGTGACAGCGTCCGCCGACGCGGTGAGCGTCAGTGCGCCGATGGGCGTCTCGATTGTGCGCGTGCTCACGCCTCGATCACCAGATTTTCCACGCCGGACTTTTCAAACTCATCCATGTATTCGTCCATGCGCGCGTTGAGCTCGGTCAGATCGGCGGGCTCGCCGTCGAGACAGCCGAGATCGCGCCGCGCGAGCTCCTCGGCCAGAATGTCGAAAAACACGGCGTCCTCATAGTCGGCGATGGCCTCGTGGATGCCGCCGTTTTCGTATGCCTGCGAGGGGAAGATGTGCCCCTGCCAGCGGGAGATGAGCGCGCTCATGCCGTTTCTGGCGCACAGCGCAAAGAGCTTCTCCTGCAAAATATCATAGTCCTCAAACCGGTCTTTCTCGCGCGTGGAGTTGAGGATCCAATTGCCGATATAGACGAGATCCAGCAGCCGCCGGAACTCCTTGTCGGTGAGCTCAATGTTCATCCGGTCATCCCTCCCGACGGGAGCAGCGCCCCCGAAAAATGGCTTGCATCCGCAGCGGTCGGCGGCGGATGCGCTTATGCTACCATTATAGCAAACGGTGACGGGAAATTCTACACCATTTTTCTGTTGCGAAGTTGGACAAAACAGTATATAGTAATAGAATCGCACAATTATGCAAAGGAGGCGGCGTATGCGGGTCGTTATCACGATCGAGGGCGCTCAGGCGGATGTTCTGGAGCAGGAGCCGGATGAACTGGTGCAGTTTTCGACCGACGGGGAATATACCTGCGTCGACGGCTGCGGCATGCTCACCTATCCCGAGAGCGAGCTGACCGGCATGGCCGGCACGCTCACCACCATCACCTTTACGCCGTCAAACGCCGTGCTCAAGCGCACCGGCACCGTCACGAGCCGGATGGTCTTTGCCCCCGGCACGCGCAACACGTTTTTGTACCAGACGCCGTACGGCACGAGCACGGTCGGACTGGAGACGCAGCGCTACCGCTCCACGCTCGGTGAGCGCGGCGGCGTGCTGGAGCTGCTGTACGTTGTGGATTTTGACCATGCCTGCGCCAACCGCAACCGGCTCAGGATCACCGTCAGAGAACAATAAAGATTATAGAATAGAGGGTAACTGATTATGGCCAATCGAATCGAACAGGCACGCGCCGCTGTGGATGCGTGCATCCAGGAAGCATATCTGCGTGCCGTCGCCGCGGGCGAGCTGCCTGAGGGCGCGGAGATCCGCGGCAGCGTTGAGCAGCCGAAGGACACCGCCAACGGCGACTTTGCCGCAAACCATGCCATGGCATCGGCCAAGACCATGCACATGGCGCCGCGCAAGATCGCCGAGGCGCTCATTGCGCACATGGAGCTCGGCGGCTCATGGTTTTCCGGCGTTGAGGCGGCAGGCCCGGGCTTTTTGAACTTCCGCCTGTCCGACAAGTGGTATCAGGACGTGCTGTCCGCCGTCGAGGACTCCGGCGCGGACTACGGCCGCGTGGACGACGGTCACGGAGAGAAGGTCATGGTGGAGTTCGTGTCCGCCAACCCCACCGGCCCCATGACGATCGGCAACGCGCGCGGCGGTGTGCTCGGCGACGCGCTCGCGTCCGTGCTCGAGCGCGCGGGCTACAATGTCTGGCGCGAGTTCTATGTCAATGACGCCGGCAATCAGGTCGACCTGTTCGGCAAGTCCATCGAGGCGCGCTACCTCCAGCTCATCGAGGGTGAGGACGCGGTCGAATTCCCGGACAACGGCTACCACGGCGACGACATCAAGGCGCTCGCCAAGCTCATCTACGAGCGCGACGGCGACAAGTACCTCACCGTGCCGAGCGCCGAGCGCTGCGCGGCGTTCGTGGCCTTCGGCCTGCCGTACAACATCACGCGCATGCAGCGCGATCTTGAGCGCTACCGCATCCACTTTGACCAGTGGTTCCTCGAGAGCAGCCTGCATAGCTCCGGCTACGTGGCCGAGACCGTGCAGCTGCTCACGGATGCCGGCCTGACGTATGAAAAGGACGGCGCGCTCTGGCTGCGCAACACCGACCTCGGCGCCGATAAGGACGAGGTCCTGCGCCGCTCGAATGGCTTTTATACCTACTATGCGGTCGACATCGCCTATCACCGCAATAAGTTCATCGAGCGCGGCTTTGACCGCGTCATCGATGTCTGGGGCGCCGACCACCACGGCCACGCCATCCGCTTCGCTGCGACCATGCGCGCGCCCGCGCTCGGCCTTGAGGGACGCAAGCTCGATTTCCTCATCATGCAGATGGTGCGCCTCATGCGCGGCGACGAGATCGTCAAGGTCTCCAAGCGCACGGGCAAGGCGCTCTCGCTCGCTGACCTCATGGACGAGATCGGCGTGGACGCCTGCCGCTTCTTCTTCAACGCCAAGCCGGACACGCACCTCGAGTTCGACCTCGACCTCGCCGTGCGGCAGGACAGCGAAAACCCCGTCTACTACGTCCAGTATGCGCACGCGCGCATCTGCACGCTGCTGGCTGCCATGGCGGAGAGCGGCTGCACCGTGCCTGCCGCTGCGGATGTCGACGCAGCGCTGCTCTCGACGCCGCAGGAGCGTGAGCTCATCAAGCAGCTCGCCATGCTCCCGGAGGAGATCCACCTCGCTGCGCGCGATTACGATCCCAGCCGCATCAACCGCTATGTGACGGAGCTGGCCGCGCGTTTCCACCGCTTCTACAATGTCTGCCGCATCAAGGACGCAGAGCCTGCCGTGCGCGACGCCCGCCTGAAGCTGGCCGACGCGACGCGCTGCGTGCTCGAGATCGGTCTGGGCATCATCGGCGTGACCGCACCGGAAAAAATGTGATTCGTACAAACACAAGCTGCCCTCTCCCGCGTATGCGGGGGAGGGCAGCTTGTTCGTATAGGCCCGAAAACGGCAACAACGTGCCGCCGGAGAGTGGCGACACGTTGCTGTCGAGAGAGCAAAAATAAGAAGAGAAAAGAAAAGAAATCGGAAGAACGTTGAGTTAATTTATTAACTAACGTGATTATTTTATAACACATTCCGTCGGCTTTGTAAAGCAAAAAGTGCGTATTTTTGCAAAATAGGCGTTTTGTCAAGAAAATATCAACCATGCCGTCTGCTTTTGTGCACTTTGTCGTCTGCCTATGTACCCCAGAGACAGCGCACCAGCGCCGCGGCCGTGACAAAGCCGGTCACGTCGGCGACGATGGCGGCGGGGATCGCCCAGCGGCTGTGCCGGATGCCGCATGCGCCGAAATAGACCGCCAGCACGTAGAACGTCGTCTCGGTGGAGCCGAGCATGACGGCGGCGGTGCGCCCGATGCGGGAATCTGCGCCGTAGGTCTGGATGATGTCGCTTGCGGCGGCCAGCGCACCGCTGCCGCTGATCGGCCGCACGAGCAGCAGCATCGCCGTCTCGGGCGGGATGCCGAGCCGCGCCAGTATGGGCGCGCACAGCCGCGTGAGCGCCTCGAGCGCGCCGGATGCGCGCAGCATGCTTACGGCGGTCAGCAGCGCTATAAGCGCAGGGAAGATGCGTATGACGGTTTTCAGCCCGTCGCGCGCGCCGTCAGTCAGCGCAGAGAACACATCCGTCCCGGTCAGCACGCCGCAGAGTCCGACACCGGCCAGCAGCAGCGGCACGGTCAGTGTCAGCAGCCCACTCACGGCCATATGCGCGCGAGCCCCTTTCCGGCCAGCAGCCCCGCCGTGACCGAGCAGAGTGAGCTCACCCATACGGCGGGCAGAATGTCGAACGGTACGGCAGCGCCCGCCGCCTCGCGCACGGCGGCGATCGTGACCGGAAGCAGCTGGATCGAGGCCGTGTTGAGTACCACCAGCAGGCACAGCTCGTCGCTGGCGGTGTCGCCGCGCAGCTCGCGCGCCATTGCCTGGGCCGCGCGCACACCGGCCGGTGTCGCTGCGTTGCCGAGCCCGAGCAGATTCGCGCTCACGTTCATGCTCAGCGCATCGAGTGCCTGCACATCGCGCGCGGCGTGCGGGAACAGCCACCGCAGCACAGGCCGCAGCAGCCGCGACAGCCCGCCTGCGATGCCGCAGCGCCGCATGAGCTCCATCACGCCCGACCACAGGCAGATCATACCGCCAACCGTCAGGCAGAAATCCACTGCCTGCTGCACGCCCTGCGCCGCCGCTGCGCCGAGCTGCGCACCGCGTCCGGACGCCGCGCCGAAGGCCAGCGCGACGCATATCATGCTGACCCATATTCTGGACAGTGCCATCTTGGTCGCTCCTTTCCATCAAAAAATTTAAGTTTTCGGTGATTATTCACAAAAAATAATTATGCGCAAGGGAACCAAAATATGCAAATGGTAGAAAAGCGTAAATTAGCTGTGAACGTTTGTCGAATCCGTTGACATTTTGACAACCTTTGGTATAATGCAGTTGTTGAAATGAATGATTTTTGAGTCATCCTTTCCCTTATCCCATACGTATTGGAGGACACATTTATGAAATCTACAGGTATTGTTAGAAAAGTAGACGAGCTCGGCCGTATCGTGCTTCCCATTGAGCTGAGAAGAACGCTCGGCATCGAGGAGAAGGACCGCATCGAGATCTTCGTGGATGGTGAGTCCATCATCCTGCGCAAGTATCAGCCGGCCTGCATCTTCTGCGACAACGCGAAGGACATCATCAACTACAAGGGCAAGAACATCTGCCCCGACTGCATCCGCGCCATGAACGAAAAGCTCTGAGCGGAGCTGAAAAAAGTCCCCTGACCTCAGGTCAGGGGACTTTTTTTCGCCAAAATCAAAATAATTTTGAGATAGAAACCGATTCCATCATGCTCAGATGTTGAGCGCCATCTGATACAATTCGTTTTTGCCGAAGCCGGTGTCGGCGGCGGCGAGCTTGCACGCCTCCTTGAGCGCGCGGCCCTCGCTGCGGTAGCGCGCCACGATCTCCAGCGCCTGCTCGGCCGTGACCTCGGGCTCGGAGCGCTCGGGCGCGCCGCGCAGCACGAGCACGAATTCGCCCTTCGGCGCGTTTTCGGTGAAGTATGCCACGGCGCCGTCGAGCGTCGTGCGCAGCGTCTGCTCGTGCAGCTTTGTCAGCTCGCGCGCGAGCGTGATCTCCCGCTCGCCGCCGAACGTATCGCGCAGGTCGCTGAGTGTGCGCAGCAGCTTGTGCGGCGCTTCGTAGAAGATCATGGTGCGCGTCTCGCCCTGCAGCCGCTGCAGATGCTCGCGGCGGGTCTTGCCGCTCACGGCGAGAAAGCCCTCGAAGCAAAACTGCTGCGTCGGCAAGCCGGACACGGCCAGCGCGGCGATGGCGGCGCAGGGGCCGGGGATGACCTGCACGTCGATGCCCTGCTCGGCGCACTGACGCACGATGTCCTCGCCGGGGTCGGAGATGGCGGGCATGCCGGCGTCGGTCACGAGCGCGCACGTCTCGCCCGCGAGCAGCCGCGCGACGATCTTCTCGCCGCTGGCGTACTTGTTGTGCTCGTAGTAGCTCACGCACGGCTTTCTGATCTCAAAGTGGTTGAGCAGCTTTGCGGTCACGCGCGTGTCCTCGGCGGCGATGAAGTCGGCGCTGCGCAGCGTCTCCAGCGCGCGCACGGACAGGTCGCCGAGGTTGCCGATCGGCGTGCCGACCAGATACAGTGTTCCGCTCATGGTTGCGTCCTCCTGTGATAAATTCTGCGGATCTCGTCCGAGTCCGCGCCGTCGGGCGTGCACAGCGCCAGCGGCGGCGAAACGGTGAGACCCGGCCTTCCGCCGCGGCGCGCCTCGACCAGTACGAGGTTGGGCGCGGCGTCGGCCTTGTATGCCACGGTGCGCAGGCGCTTGGGCTCGAGCCCTGCGGCCGTGAGCGTGCACAGCAGCTCGCTGAGCCGCTCCGGCCGGTGTACGAGCGCGGCCGAGCCGCCCCAGCGCGTGAGATAGGCCATGGCGGCGCAGATGTCCTGCATGGTGCAGGTGCGCTCGTCGCGCGCGTGCGCCCGCATCGGGTCGGGCGAGGTATAGCCGCTTCCGGCGGCGAAATACGGCGGGTTTGCAACGACGAGGTCGAAGCTCCCGGCGGGGAGCAGCGTGCGGTGCGCGCGCAGGTCGGCGCAGAGGATCTGCGCCCGGTCGCTCAGACCGTTTGCTCTGATGTTGTCGCGCGCGAGCTGCGCCGCGTCCGGCTGCAGTTCAATGCCTACGGCGGTCGCCTGCTCCAGCGCGCGCAGCAGCAGCACCGTCAGCACACCCGCTCCGCAGCCGAGGTCGGCAATGCGCCGTGCGCGGCGCTGCGCCGCAAAATCGGCCAGCAGCACGCTGTCCGTGCCGAGGGCAAACCCCGCGCCGGAGCGCACAAAGCGCGGTCCGCCGGGCCACAGGTCGTCATATTCCGGTTGGGTCATGGCGCACGCTCCTTCCGTTGCCGTCATATAGACAGAGGCGATATGCAGCTTGCATATCGCCTCATTCGTTTGCGTTGTTCTCCGAGCGGAACTTAGTCGACGGAGATCGCACCCACCGGGCAGTTCGCAGCGCAGGTGCCGCACTCCATGCAGCTGTCCGCGTTGATGACGTACTTGCCGTTGCCCTCGGAAATTGCCTCAGCCGGGCAGTTGGCGGCGCAGGTGCCGCACATGACGCAATCATCGCTGATAACAAAAGCCATTGTCGTTACCTCCTATGTTTTTCACCGGGTATCGCTACCACTGGTATGAGAGTCATTGTAGCACAAAAATCTGAAAAATCAACTGCGTTTTTCGAAATTCGAAAATGTGTGCTGATTAAAACCCGGGAAGACGTGGAAATAATACAAATCAGTTTCCCGGATTCGGCACATTCCTTGCGCCGACCGGAGGATAATAGAGGCGTATGACCGGCGAAGGAGGCAAACGATCTATGCGCGGCAGCGAAAGGTTTACACAGCGGGCATCCACGGCGATCCGCAAGGCACACGATGCGGCGGCGGGAATGGGGCACAGTTATGTGGGCACGGAGCATATCCTGCTCGGAATCATCCGGGAGGGAGAGGGGCTCGGCGCGCGCATTCTGGCGGACAACGCGCTTACCGATTCCGTGCTCACGCGCATGGTCACGGAGACGGTCGGGCGCGGCGTGCCCGGCACGCCCGAGCAGGGGCTCAGCCCCCGCGCGCGGCACGTCATCGAGCTGGCCGCCGAGGATTCCAACCGCCTCGGTCACTGCTATGTCGGCACGGAGCACCTGCTCATGGGCATCCTCCGCGAGGCGGACAGCGCCGGGGCGCGTATCCTTGTGGCGGCGGGCGGCGACCTCAACAAGATCTATACGGACATCATGGACGTCTTCGGCCGCCCGGAGTATAAGCCCCGGCCGCAGCCGGGCGCGCCGCGCGCACAGCCGCGCCGCGCTGCCGAGACGAAAACGCTCGACCAGTACGGCCGCGACCTCACGGAGCTTGCCGCAGCCGGACGTATGGATCCGGTCATCGGCCGCGACCGCGAGATCGAGCGCGCCATCCAGATCCTCTCGCGCCGCAGCAAGAATAATCCCGTGCTCATCGGCGAGCCCGGCGTCGGCAAGACGGCGGTGGCCGAGGGGCTCGCGCAGCGCATCGCCGACGGCAGTGTGCCCGAGGACCTGAAGTGCAAGCGCATCGTGAGCGTGGATCTGACGGCCATGCTTGCGGGCACAAAGTACCGCGGCGATTTTGAGGAGCGCGTCAAATGTGTCCTGCAGGAGGTGCAGCGCTCAGGCAGCGTCATCCTCTTCATCGACGAGCTGCACACGATCGTCGGCGCGGGCTCTGCCGAGGGCGCGATCGATGCGGCGAACATCCTCAAGCCCGCACTCGGGCGCGGCGAGCTGCAGATCATCGGCGCGACGACGCTTGAGGAGTACCGCAAGTATATTGAAAAGGACGCGGCGCTCGAGCGGCGCTTTCAGCCCGTGCGTATCGCAGAGCCAACGCCCGAGCAGAGCCTGCAGATCCTGCGCGGCCTGCGCACGCGGCTCGAGGCGCACCATCGCCTGAAGATCACGGACGAGGCGCTCGACAAAGCGGTCGCACTCTCGGTGCGCTATATCGGCGACCGCTGGCTGCCGGACAAAGCCATTGACCTCGTCGACGAGGCGGCCTCACGTGTGCGGATGCAGGCGCTGGTGCAGCCCGAGCGGGTGCACACGCTCGAGACGCAGCTCGCCGCCGCAGCGGCGGAGATGGAACACGCCGTGCGTGCGCAGGACTTTGCGCGTGCGGCCGCCCTGCGGGAGCGTGAACAGAAGCTGCGTGCGGAGCTGCGCATGCAGCGCAGCCGCTGGGAGCAGGCCAATTCCGGCTCTGTGCGCGCCGTGACGGGCGAGGATGTGGCCGAGATCGTCTCGCTCTGGACGGGTATCCCGGTCGCGGGCATCACGTCGAGCGAGAGTCAGCAGCTGCTGCAGATGGAGGCGTCGCTGCGCCGCCGCGTCGTCGGGCAGGAGGAGGCGGTGTGCGCGGTCTCGAACGCCATCCGCCGCAGCCGCGTCGGGCTCGGCGATCCGAACCGGCCGATCGGCAGCTTTCTCTTCCTCGGACCGACCGGCGTCGGCAAGACGGAGCTCTGCCGCGCGCTTGCCGAGGCGCTCTTCGGCGATGAGCAGGCGCTCATCCGCGTGGATATGTCGGAGTATATGGAGCGGCACAGTGTGTCGCGGCTCATCGGCTCGCCGCCGGGGTATGTCGGACACGAGGAGGGCGGCCAGCTCACGGAAAAGGTGCGGCGCAAGCCCTATGCCGTCGTGCTCTTCGACGAGATCGAAAAGGCGCACGAGGACGTCTTCAACCTCCTGCTGCAGGTGATGGAGGATGGGCAGCTTACGGACTCGCTCGGGCGCAAGGTGAACTTCCGCAACGCGGTCGTGGTCATGACCTCGAACGTCGGGGCGAAGGCCATCACCGACAGCCGCCGCAGTCTCGGCTTTGCACAGCAGACGGGCGCGGATGCGGGGCGCACGGATGCCGAGATCCGCAGCATGGTCATGTCCGATCTGAAAAAGACGTTCCGGCCGGAGTTTCTCAACCGCGTCGACGAGATCATCGTCTTTCACAAGCTCACGCGCGCCGATACCCGTCGGATCGCGCAAAAGCTCCTCGGCACGGTCAACCGGCGCATGGAGCGCGCGGGCGTGGAGCTGCGCGTGCCGGATGCGGCGCTCGATGCGCTCTCGGCGACGGGCTACGACCCCGTGTACGGGGCGCGGCCGCTGCGCCGGGCGATCCAGAGCACGATCGCCGATCAGGCGGCGGGGATGCTGCTCGACGGCTCGCTCCGGCGCGGCGATGTGGTCACGGCGCAGGTGCGGGAAGGAAAAATTGTTTTGACGAAAACGTGCGAACGTGGTATGATAACGCCCTGAATGTAATCTGGACGGAGGCGTACCCCAACATGGAACAAACTATGCAGACGGAAAACAAGGCGGTCTATCTCGACCCGTTTCGTTATAATGAATTCAAGGGCTTCAATTCCCACAACCACATCGTCGTCACCGAGGTCGGCGACGGCACCAGCGTTGTCGAGGTCAAGCTCGCGCAGGAGAGTCTCAACCCGCTCGGCATGGCGCACGGCGGGCTGATCTTCACGCTCTGCGACGTGGCGACCGGCGTCGCCGCGCGCACCGGCGGGCGCATCACCGTGACGCTCGACAGCAACATCCACTTCCTGCGCCGCGCCAAGGACACGGAAAAGCTCGTAGCGCGCGGCCGCGTGGTCAAGGCAGGCCGCACGACCGGCCTTGTCACGGCGGAGGTGTTCGACGATACGGAAAAGCTTATCGCGACCGCAGACATGACGGTTTACTATGTGGACGAGAACACATACACGGACCCCGCGGCACAAAAGTAAGCACGGAATAAGAAAAAGAGACGTCTGGAGACGTCTCTTTTTCTTGTTCAGGCTTCGGCGCGGATGAGCGCCGTGCCGGGGTAGTAGTGCGCGAGGATGTCGGCGTAGCCGCTGCCCTGCACTGCCATGACGTTTGCGCCGTACTGGCTCATGCCGACGCCGTGACCGCTGCCCGTGACGGTGAAGGTGAATATCCCGCCGCCGTATGCGACGGAAAACGCCGCCGAGCGCAGGGAAAAGAGTGCGCGCACCTGCGCACCCGTGAGCGTCTCCGAGCCGACAGGGATGCTCGCCACGCGGCCGCTGTCATCGAGTACCGGCGTGCCGAACCACGCGCTCGGATCGTCGCCGAGCACACAGTCCGGATAACGGTCCAGCACGGCATCCTGCACGGCGTCGGCTGCGATCTCGGCTGTGGAGACGTAGTTCGGCACGTCCTGCGCCGTCTCCGGGGAGGACACGCTCACAAGATACGGCGCATCACCGCCCCAGAGTGCGGCGCTGCACTCGGTCGACCCGGCGGACGCGGCGTGAAACACCGCGCGGATGAGCTGCCCGTCGTAGACGAGATACTGCCCGTCCGTGTCAGCAACGGCCTGCCGGATGCGCGCCATGTTGTGCGCATAATCCTTGCCCCACTGCGCGCGCAGCGCCGCATCGTCCTTGTGCGCGCAGCAGCAGGTGTACCGGTCGCAGATACCGGCCTCCGGATGGTTTGCGCCGCCGCCGCGCACGCGCCGGAGAATGTAGGTGCGCGCGGCGACGGCCTGTGCCCGCAGCGCCTCGGGCGCGAAGGAGGCGGGCATCTCGGCGGCTACCACGCCGGGCAGCCAGTCGGCCATGGTCGTTTCGATGAGCGCATCACCGCACAGTGCCGTGATGGGCGTTGCGCCGTCGGGCGCGACGTTGTCCGACACCGGTACGGACGGGGCGGGCGGTGAAGCCTCCTCTCCGGCCGGGGCGAGCGTGACCGCAAGCCACGGGATCAGCAGCGACAGCGCCACGAGCAGCAGCGACAGCAGAAAAACCCTGCGCATCCGCGCCGCCTCCTTTCTGCCGCGCGGGGCGTTTTGTGCCTTGACGCAGCGGGAAAATCAGTATAAAATAACTCTGTTAAATATGTATTGGGACAGGTAGTTTGTTATGCGCAAAAATGCTTGGATGATCTGCTGCTGTACAGCTGTGCTGTCGGCATTCGGGATCTTTTTTCGTTGGCTGCAGGATCAGGCCTGCTTTGAGGCCGAGACCGGCCTTGCCGTACACGGAAGCATCTGGCCGTACGTCGTCGCGCTGATGATTGCCGTTGCCGCGGCGGTGCTGGCCGTCGTGTGCTTCCGGATAAAGAATCAGCCGCACACCAGCTTTCCGGACTCGCTTCCCGCGGCGTTCGCGGCGTCAAAGCGTGCGCGCGCGGTCGGCGGTGTCCTGCTCGGTGCGATGCTCGCACTCGGCGGCCTTTGGCTGCTGCTGAGCAGCGGCGCGCTCTCCGAGCCCGGCCTGCAGCGTGTGCTTGCCGTGCTCGCGGTCGTGACGGGTGTGGTGTTCGCGCGCCAGATGCTCGCCCCCGGTGAGCGGGAGAATGACGCCGGCGCGCTCGTGTGTGCGTCCATGCCGATGGTGCTGCTCGTGTTCTGGCTGATCGTGAGCTACAAGGTCAACATCATCAACCCCACCATCTCTGCCTACGCGGTCGAGATCCTGGCGCTGTGCGCCGCGCTGATCGCGTTTTATGAGCTTGCGGGTTTCGTCTATGGCCGCCCGAAAGCCGTCAAGAGCATTTTCTGGAGCCAGTTTGCGGCGTTCCTGTGCATCACCGCCCTGCCGGATGACCGCGCCGGCGCGCAGCAGCTTATGCTGGTCGCCATTGCGGGCATGCTGCTGTTTCAGTCTTACCTGACCGCGTCCAACATCCGCCCGGCTGTATCCGGGCCGGCCGGCGGCGCGCAATAAGCTGTGAAAAAAGCCTGCACGGTGTATGCCATGCGGGCCTTTTCATATACGGATACCGGCCGTTACCGGGGAGGAGAACATTTATGAACAACATCTTAGCCCAGCTCAACAGCGCACCTATGTACGCGATCTGCGGCGGCATCATCGCGTTCGTCGCGGCGGTGTGCGTCGTGTTCCTTGTGCGCTCGTACCGCGCGGGTCTGGCCATCGGCATGGACTCCGCACGCATGAAGCGCGCCATCACGTCGAGCGCTACATTCTCGGTCCTGCCGAGCGTCGGCATCCTGCTCGGCGTCATCGCCCTGTCCGGCAGCCTCGGCACGCCGTGGCCGTGGCTGCGCCTGTCCGTCATCGGCGCGCTGCATTATGAGACGCAGGTCGCGCAGGCTGCCGCCGAGCAGGTCGGCATGCACGCGCTGTCTGCCGCCGAGATGACGCCGCAGGCCTTCACGACGATCGCCCTGCTGATGAGCTTCTGCATCATCTGGGGCATGCTTCTGTCCATCTTCTTCAACAAGCGCTACCTCAGGCGCCTCGGCAACGACGGGGCGAAATCCGCCTCCGGCGTCGGCTTCGGCGACAGCGCCATGACGGCCATGTTCATCGGCCTCGTCTGCGCGTACATCGGCAGCTACATCGGCGCGTTCGTGTCCGGCGAGGGGCTGTTCACCTGCATCGGCGACTGGACGCCGCTGGTGGTCGTGGCCGTGTCGGCGGCGGCGATGGCGCTGTTCGTGTATCTGGCCGAGAAGAAGAATATGGCATGGCTCGAGAGCTTTTCCATCGCCGGCAGTATGCTCATCGGCATGGCGGCGGCCGTGCTCGTGCGCCTGTAAGGAGGGGGATATCATGAACGAAACCGAACGCAAAGTGTATCTGGAACAGTTTAACCGCCGCACGCACGTGCTCGGCCGCGCCGTGTGCGTGATCACGCTGGTGCTGCTTGTCGGCGCACCGTTTCTCATCGGCACGTTCCTCGGCGCCATGCCCGATATGGGCGCCGTGGCCAAGGGCTTTTTGTCCGTCGGCCTCGTGTGGGCGGTCTCAAGCGTGGCGGAGTTTCTCATCTACACGCCCATGCTCGGCGCGGGCGGCGGCTACCTCGCCTTCATCACCGGCAACCTTATCAACATGAAGATCCCGTGCGCGGTCAACGCGCGCGACATTGCCGGAACCAAGACCGGTACTGCGGAAAACGAGATCATCTCGACGCTCTCGATCGCAATGAGCTCGCTCGTGACCATCCTCGTGCTCGCGCTCGGCGTGGCGCTGCTCGTGCCGCTGCAGCCCGTGCTGCAGAGCCCCGTGCTCCAGCCGGCGTTTGCAAACGTCGTCCCCGCGCTCTTCGGCGCGATGGCGTATCAGTATTTCCGCAAGAACATCCGCGTCGCCATTGCACCGCTGGTCATGATGAGCGTGCTGTTCATGCTCGTCCCGTCGCTGACGGGCTCGACCAGCTTCATGATCGTTCCGAGCGGCGCGCTGGCCATCGGCATCGCCTACGCACTCTACCGCAAACAGAATCAGGAGGACAAAGCGTAATGAAATTTCACCCCGGTTATCTCGCACTCGCACCGCTGGCCCCACTGGGGGCGGCGGTGGCGCACGCCGTGCTCATGCCGAAGAAAAAATCCGCCTATCAGCCGCAGCCGGATGCAGACCGCGCCATGGCTTACGCTGAAAAGCTCGCCGCCATGATCCGCTGCGACACCACGTCGTATGCTAACGTCTACGCCCCGGAGCGTTTCGAGCGCTTCCACGCGCAGCTTGCGCAGCTGTTCCCGCTCGTGCACGAAAAGCTCGAGCGCACGGTCATTGACGGCAACCTGCTCTTCTGCTGGAAGGGCAAGGCGCATGACCGCCCGATCGTGCTCATGAGCCATCAGGACGTTGTGCCCGCCGAGGGCACGTGGTCGCACGCGCCGTTTTCCGGCGACATTGCCGACGGCAAGGTCTGGGGACGCGGGGCGTCGGACACCAAGGCCTCGCTCATGGCGTTTTTCCAGGCGGTCGAGGAGCTGCTTGCCGCCGGCTATGAGCCCGCCAACGACGTCTATCTCTCCTCGTCCTGCACGGAGGAGTGGGCGGGCGACGGCGCGCCGAAGCTCGTTGCCGAGCTCAAGCGCCGCGGTGTGCGCCCGTTTCTCGTCTGCGACGAGGGCGGCGGCATCATCACCGAGCCGATCGGCGGCATCCCCGGCAACTTTGCCATGGTGGGCGTGTTTGAAAAGGGCAAGGCGGACGTGAAATTCACCGCCCGCAGCAACGGCGGCCACGCCAGTGCGCCGATGGCGAACAGCCCCATCGCGCGCCTGTCCGCGTTCGTGACGGACGTGGAAAAGCACGATCCGTTCCGCAGAAAGTTTCTGCCGGAGGTATCGGCCATGTTCGCGCGCCTTGCGCCCTATGCGCCGTTCGGCCTGCGGCTCGTGATGGGCAACCTCTGGCTGTTCCAGCCGCTGATGAAGATCGTGCTGCCGCGCGTTTCGGCGCAGGCAGGCGCGATGCTGCACACGACGATCGCCTTTACGATGCAGTCCGGTGCCGATGCGTATAACGTCCTGCCGCAGGAGGCAACGCTCGGCGCAAACATGCGCTTCATCCCGCATCAGGGAGAGCAGGAGAGCCTTGCCATCATCCGCCGCCTTGCCGAAAAGCACGGGCTGGAGATGGAGGTCATCCACGCCAATGACTACTCCGAGACCGTGGACATCCACGGCGAAGCCTTCCGTCAGGTGGAGCAGGTCATCGGCGAGACGTTCCCGGGGCTGCCCGTGAGCCCCTATGTCATGACCGGCGCGACCGATGCGCAGTTCTATCAGGAGATCTGCAGCAACTGCCTGCGCTTTGCGCCCGTGATCTACGGCCCGGAGCAGATGAAGGGCATGCACGGCATCGACGAGAACATCGAATATAACTGCCTGCCCGGCGCGGTCGATTTCTACAAGAACCTGATCCGCGCGCAGGAGCGATAAAACCGAACACAAAAAGCAAACCGCCCCGGTGAAAACCGGGGCGGTTTGCTATGGTGCCCGGTGAAAACCGGGGCGGTTTGCTATAGTGCATGGTTTATTCAAACGAGATCATGTAGTAATAGACCGGCTGGCCGCCGTCGACTACGTTCACGTCCGACATCGGCAGACGCCCGCCGATCAGCTCGGCTGCGTGCTGCGCGGCATCGGCCTTCACGTCCTCACCGTAGTAGATGGAGACGATTTCGGGGTCGAGATCCGTGGCGGCATCGGCGATCATAAGCAGCACCTTGTCCAGGTCCGCGTTGCTGCCGAGCAGCGCGCCGTCCATCAGCGCCAGATACTCGCCCTTGTGGATGTCGTGCCCGTCAAAATCGGAGTCGCGCGCGGCGTAGGTGACCTGCGCGGTGTGCACGCTCTCGATCGCGGCACTCATCTCGGCCTCGATCACGTCCTCGGCGCTTGCCGGGTCGAACGAGAGCATCGCGGTGATGCCCTGCGGCACGGTCTTGGTCGGAATGACGATGACCTTCTTGTCCGACAGCGGGATGCACTGCTGGGCGGCCATGATGATGTTCTTGTTGTTCGGCAGCACGAACACGATCTCTGCCGGGGTCTTGTTGACCTCGGTGAGGATGTCCTCCGTGGAGGGGTTCATGGTCTGGCCGCCGGTGACGACGCGGTCGACACCCAGCTCGCGGAAGAGGTTCGCCATGCCTTCGCCGGCGGACACGGCCACGACGCCGAACTGCTTTTCGGGCGCGGCCACAGCGGGCTCTGCCTCGGGCGCGGCGGGGGCATCGCTGCCGGAGAGGGCAGTGTGCTGGTTGCGCATGTTTTCGATCTTCACGGTCTGGAGCGGGCCATAGGTCAGCGCCTCGGTCAGCACCTCGCCGGGCACGTTCGTGTGCACGTGCACTTTGATGATCTCGTCATCATCGACCACGACGACACAGTCGCCGAGGTTGTTGAGGAACGAGCGCAGCAGCTCGGGGCTCTTGTTGTTTTCACGCGCCACGATAAACTCCGTGCAGTAGCCGAACGTGATCTCTCCGGTGTCGAACTCGGAGAAATCCGCGCCCTCTTTCGGTGCGGCGGCGGCAGCCGGAGCGGCCGCGGTCACGGGGGCGGCGGTGCGTCCCTGCAGATAGCCGAGCATGGCGTCCATGACGAGTACGAAGCCCTCGCCGCCGGCGTCGACCACACCTGCGCGGCGCAGCACGGGGTTGATGTTCTGCGTGTCGGCCAGCGCCTCGCGCGCAGCGGCGAGCAGCGCCTCGAGCATGGCCTCAAAGTCCGTGCTCTCCTTGGCAAACTCCACGGCGGCCTGCGCACCCAGACGGCTGACGGTGAGGATCGTGCCCTCGGCCGGCTTCATGACGGCCTTGTAGGCGGCGTCCACACCGGCGGAGACGGCGGCGGCAAATTCGGCGGCGTTTGCGTTCTCGCGGCCCTTGAGGGACTTGGCGATCCCGCGGAACAGCAGCGACAGGATGACGCCGGAGTTGCCGCGCGCACCGCGCAGCAGGGCGCTGGCGGCGCAGTCGGCCACGGCGCCGACGGTGTCGGTCTGCTTGCGGCCGAGCTCGATGGCGGCGGAGTTCATCGTCAGGCTCATGTTCGTGCCGGTGTCACCGTCCGGAACAGGGAAGACGTTGAGCTCGTTGATGCGTTGTTTGTTTTCTTCCAGTGCCGCATTCGCGCACAGGAGCATCTCCCGAAGCGCTGCGGCATCAATGATTTCTCTCAAATCTGTACACCTCCGACGGGGGGAATGAAAATTGCCCGGAAGCGTGGCTCCCGGGTGGGGAAGCGATGCGAAATGTCCCTGCTCAATCGAGGAACATGGAATCCACGAACACGTCCACACGCGCAACGGGCACGCCGGTGGCCTGGTTGACCTTATAGCTGACCTCGTTGATGATGCTGTGGGCGAGCGCGGAAATGTTCACGCCGTGATCGACTGCGATGTGCAGCTCGAGCGAGATGCTCCCGTCGTCGGCGAACGTGGCGTTGACGCCCTTGGACATGGATTCTCTGCGCAGAAGCTGGAACGGACCGCTGTCCTTGCTGCGGCCGACCATGCCCTTCACGCCGAAGCAACTGGTCGCGGCGTCGCCTGCAAGGTTTGTGAATACTTCGTTGGTGATGCTGATGGTGCCATTCGATTGTTCGATTTTGACCATGTAGACAGCCCCTTTCTTAACAGCAGTGATATATTATATAACAATAGGTGAGAAATCACAAGCGAAAAAACAGCGAAAAATGCAGGCGTTTTCCGTGAAAATGCCGGTTTTTCCTCAGAAACTTGCATGTTTTCAATAATAACGTTTCGAAATATGAAATACGAATTAAAAAACTATTATTTACGTTTTTTTGCAACTGTGTTATCATATTGACGCGAATGGGCTGATAGGTACCCATTGCACAAATATAGGCTAACGCATAAGAGAAATAGGAGATGAAGTTTATGGCAAGAAAGCTCGTTACGATGGACGGCAACAATGCTGCCGCCCACGTGTCCTACGCCTTTACGGAAGTGGCTGCCATTTACCCGATCACCCCGTCGAGCCCGATGGCCGACCTGGTCGATCAGTGGTCCGCCGCCGGCCGTAAGAACATCTTCGGCACGAAGGTCCGTGTGCAGGAAATGCAGGCAGAGTCCGGCGCAGCCGGCGCTGTCCACGGTTCGCTGAATGCCGGCGCTCTGACGACGACGTATACCGCCTCTCAGGGCCTGCTGCTCATGATCCCGAACATGTACAAGATGGCAGGCGAGCTGCTCCCGGCCGTGTTCCACGTGACGGCGCGCGCACTCGCTTCGCACACCCTGTCCATCTTCGGTGACCAGTCCGACGTTATGGCCTGCCGCCAGACCGGCTTCGCCATGCTCGCCGAGGGCAACGTGCAGGAAGTCATGGATCTGTCCCCTGTGGCGCATCTGGCCGCCATCAAGGGCCGTGTTCCGTTCCTGAACTTCTTCGACGGCTTCCGTACCTCGCACGAGATCCAGAAGATCGCCGTCTGGGATTATGATGATCTGGCTGATATGGTGGACATGGATGCGGTCAATGCCTTCCGTCAGCGCGGTCTGAACCCGCAGCATCCGCAGATGCGCGGCAGCCATGAAAACGGCGACATCTTCTTCCAGAACCGTGAGGCGTCCAACAAGTACTACGACGCCGTGCCGGACCTGGTCGAGGAGTACATGGCGAAGATCAATGCCAAGATCGGCACCAACTACCAGCTGTTCAACTACTACGGCGCCCCGGATGCTGACCGTGTCATCATCTCCATGGGCTCCATCTGCGATGTGGCCGAGGAGGTCATCGACTACCTCAACGCCCACGGCGAAAAGGTCGGCCTCGTGAAGGTCCGCCTGTACCGTCCGTTCCGTGCCGACAAGCTCATCGCGGCCATCCCGGCGACCTGCAAGAAGATCGCCGTGCTCGACCGCACGAAGGAGCCCGGCGCACAGGGCGAGCCCCTGTACCTCGATGTCGTCACCGCGCTGGCCAACGCCGGCCGCAATGACATCGTCGTCACCGGCGGCCGCTACGGCCTCGGCTCCAAGGACACCCCGCCGGCCTCCGTGTTCGCGGTCTACGAGGAGCTCAAGAGCGAGAACCCGAAGCGTCAGTTCACCATCGGCATCGTTGACGACGTGACCAACCTCTCCCTGCCGGAGACGGACGCGCCCGACACCTCCGCCGAGGGCACCATTGCCTGCAAGTTCTGGGGTCTCGGCGGTGACGGCACTGTCGGCGCCAACAAGAACTCCATCAAGATCATCGGCGACCACACCGATAAATTTGTGCAGGCCTACTTCCAGTATGACTCCAAGAAGACCGGCGGCGTGACCATCAGCCACCTGCGCTTCGGCGATCACGAGATCAAGAGCCCGTACTATATCAATAAGGCCGACTTCGTTGCCTGCCACAACCCGAGCTACATCACCAAGGGCTTCAAGATGGTTCAGGACGTCAAGCCCGGCGGCGTGTTCATGATCAACTGCGAGTGGACGCCCGAGGAGCTCAGCCACCATCTGGACGCCTCCGCCAAGCGCTACATTGCCAAGAACAACATCCAGCTCTACACGATCAATGCCATTGACCTGGCCATCCAGATCGGTATGGGCAAGCGCAACAACACCATCCTGCAGTCCGCATTCTTCTCTCTGGCGAAGATCATGCCGGAAGAGGACGCCATCCGCTACATGAAGGAGAAGGCCAAGGCCTCCTACATGAAGAAGGGCGAGGACGTGGTCGAGATGAACTACAAGGCCATCGACCTCGGCGCGACCGCGTATGTGAAGATCGACGTTCCGGCCGACTGGGTCAACGCCGTGGACGATGCGCCCGCCAAGGAGCTGACCGGCCGTCCGGCCACCGTCAAGATGGTGCGCGACATTCTCACCCCGGTCGACAAGATGGACGGCGACAGCCTGCCTGTCTCCGCGTTCGTCGACCATGCCGACGGCACGTTCGAGCTCGGTGCCTCCGCGTATGAGAAGCGCGGCGTGGCCGTCTCCGTGCCCGAGTGGGACAGCGCCAAGTGCATCCAGTGCAACCAGTGCGCCTATGTCTGCCCGCATGCGACCATCCGCCCGTTCGCGCTCACTGCCGACGAGCTGGCCGCCGCGCCCGCTCAGACCAAGGCGGTCGACTTCAAGGTCGGCGCCGGCAAGGGCGTTTACAAGTTCTCCATGGCCATCTCCCCGCTCGACTGCATGGGCTGCGGCGTCTGCACGCACGTCTGCCCGGTCGGCGCGCTGACGATGCAGCCGCTGGAGGGCCAGGAAGCGCAGCAGCCCGTGTTCGACTACATGGTCTCCGCTGTTGCCGAGAAGAAGGAGCTTCAGGACTTCACCGTCAAGGGAAGCCAGTTCCGTCAGCCCATGCTTGAGTTCTCCGGCTCCTGCGCCGGCTGCGCCGAGACGAGCTATGCCCGCCTGATCACGCAGCTGTTCGGCGATCACATGATGATCTCCAACGCGACCGGCTGCTCGTCCATCTGGGGCGGCCCGGCTGCCACCAGCCCGTACACCGTCAACAAGGAAGGCAAGGGTCCCGCCTGGGCCAACTCCCTGTTCGAGGATAACGCGGAGCACGGCCTCGGCATGTACCTCGGCCAGAAGAAGATCCGCGACGACCTCGCGGAGGACATCCGCTACATCGCCGAAAACGGCAAGGATCCCGACAAGGTCGCGGCTGCCAAGAAGTACCTCGAGACCTACAACGACGGCGAGGCCAACCAGACCGCCACGGCGGAGTTCCTCGCTGTGATGGAGGCCAAGCCCGCCTGTGACTGCGAGCGCTACCAGCGCATCATGGCCGGCAAGGACTTCCTCAACAAGAAGAGCTGCTGGATCTTCGGCGGCGACGGCTGGGCCTATGACATCGGCTTCGGCGGTCTGGATCATGTCCTGGCGCAGGACGAGGACGTGAACGTGTTCGTCTTCAACACCGAGGTCTACTCCAACACCGGCGGACAGGCGTCCAAGGCCTCCAACATCGGTCAGGTCGCGCAGTTCGCGGCTGCCGGTAAGGAGCTCAAGAGCAAGAGCCTTGCCGAGATCGCCATGAGCTACGGCTACATCTACGTGGCGCAGGTCGCCATGGGTGCAAACCCGGCGCAGACCATCAAGGCCATCAAGGAAGCGGAAGCTTACCCCGGCCCGTCCCTGATCATCGGCTATGCTCCCTGCGAGATGCACAGCATCAAGAAGGGCGGCATGACCAACTGCCAGGGCGAGATGAAGCGCGCGGTCGACTGCGGCTACTGGAATCTGTTCCGCTACGATCCGTCCGCCGAGAAGCCCTTCGCGCTCGACAGCAAGGAGCCGGCCGGCGGCTACCGTGACTTCCTCATGAACGAGGCACGTTACGCCCGCCTGACCAACGAGTTCCCGGATCGTGCCGAGGAGCTGTTTGCCAAGTCCGAGGCCAACGCAAAGAAGCGCTACGAGCACCTGCTCAAGCTCAAGAAGCTCTACGACGAGGCATAATTTTTCCTACCCACGCAGGCGGGGCTGATCTCAGCCCCGCCTTTTCTATCCGGCTCGCAGACGAGCCGGATAGAAAAGGCGCGATCCTGCTTGAGGCAGTATCGGACACCTGCGCGCACGCATTTTTCTCCAACGCCCCGCCTGACGGAACGTGTTGAAAACCGGCGGGGTATGGCGTATACTGAACATCAGATCATTCACGAAAGGGGAGACCGCCATTTGAATACGGACACCTATCAGAGCGCGCTCGAATCGACAAAAGACAGCATCGAGGACGTGAACAAAGCCATCGGCTTCAGCCTCGGCAGTCTCACACTGGAAAAACTCATCACCTCTGCCATCACGCTCGTGATCTGCATTGTCTGCATCTGGATCATCATGCGCATTGCGCGGCGCATATCGTCGCACTCGCGCCTGTCCGAGAGTCTGAGCAGGTTCATTCTCAAGGTGCTCAAGATCACGCTGGAATTCATGGCGATCCTCATCGTGGCCGACAGCCTCGGCTTTAATGTCACAGCACTGCTGGCTGTGTTCAGCCTGCTCGGTCTGGCTCTGTCGCTCTCGGTGCAAAACTGCCTCTCGAATGCCATGAGCGGTATCATCATCCTGCTCACACGGCCGTTTGAGGACGGCGATTTCATCGAGGCCGGCAATGTCAGCGGCACGGTGCGCGACATCGGCCTCATCTACACGCAGCTGTGCACGATCGACAATAAGGACATCTATGTGCCGAACAGTGACCTGTCGGCGTCCAAGATCGTCAACTACAACCGTGAGCCGCAGCGGCGCGTGGATCTCACCTTCGGCGCGGACTATACCTGCCGTCCGGAGCAGGTGAAGGCGGCGCTGCATAATGCCGTCTCCCTTGTGCCCGGCATCCTGCCGGAGCCGGAGCCGTTTGTGCGCGTGTCGGGGTACGGCGAGAGCAATATCGACTACGTCGTGCGGGTCTGGTGCAAGACGGCCGATTACTGGACGGTGTACTACGACCTCATGGAGGCCGTCGGCGCGGCGTTTGATGCCCACGGTGTGTCCATGTCCTACCCGCAGATGAACGTGCACGTGCTCGACACACCGGAAAGTGCAAAAAAAGATTGACTTTCCCATATTTTCAGGTATAATAATATGGCCTGTGTGCTGACACAGGTGATCCTTGCTCTCATTTGAGATGAGGGCCATCAGACCAGAAGGAGGTGCAACTGAAATGGCAAAAACCACCGAAAAGTACGAACTGATGTACATCATCAACCCCAACCTGTCGGAGGAAGAGACTGCAGCAGTCGTCGAGAAGTTCAAGGCGCTTGTCGAGCAGAACGGCACGCTGGAGGAGATGGAGGAGATGGGTAAGCGCAAGCTCGCTTACGAGATCAACTACATTTCCGAGGGCTACTACGTGCTCGTCAAGTTCACCAGCGGCCCGGATTTCCCGGCTGAGCTGGATCGTGTGCTGGGCATCACGGACGGTATTCTCCGCTCCCTGATCACCCGTCGCCCGGAATAAGGAGGCGCGGCAATGCTGAATCACATTGTGCTCATGGGCCGTCTGACCCGTGACCCCGAGCTTCGTTATACCCAGTCCCAGATCCCCGTGGCGTCGTTTTCGCTTGCGGTCGACCGTGATTTCGGCGGTCGTGACGGCGGCGAGCGGCAGACGGACTTCATCGACATTGTCGCGTGGAGAAGCACGGCGGAGTTCGTCTCCAAGTACTTCACCAAGGGCAGCATGGCCGTTGTGAGCGGCCGCCTGCAGATCCGCGACTGGACCGACCGTGAGGGCGGCAAGCGCCGCAGCGCGGAGGTCGTGGCGGACAATGTCTACTTTGGCGAGAGCAAGCGCCGCGACGGCGGCGATACGTCTCGCCCGGCAGCGCCGAGCGCATCGGCACCGGCTCACCGCGGAAGCTATGGCGGATATGACAATGTCCCCCAGGGCGGCAGCGCGTTTTCCGAGCTGGACGACGATGACGGCGACCTACCGTTCTGATTTTGATAAAGGAGGATTACAGTCTTGGCTTTTGACAGAGATAAGAGCAAGAACCGCAAACGCAGAAAAGTTTGCCAGTTCTGTGTTGACAAGTGCACTTATATCGACTACAAAGACACCGCGAAGCTTCGCCGCTTCCTGTCCGAGCGCAGCAAGATCCTGCCGCGCCGCACGACCGGTACCTGCGCGATGCACCAGCGCGAGCTCACCGAGGCCATCAAGAGAGCGCGTCAGATCGCCCTCCTGCCGTACGTGACCGACTGAGTTTTTGTTCCCGGATGCAAACCTGCCCCCATCGCACGATGGGGGCAGGTTTTTGTTATGTTCTTATTCAGCTCTCGAGATGCAGCGGGATTTTTTCCACCTGCGCAATGCAGGAGACCATGGCGCGGATCTGCGGCGTGAGCACCTTGTCGCGGTGGTGCACCAGCTGGCTCCACTGCTCCATGTGGCAGTCCGTGACCGGCAAAATTGCGAGGCGGCCCTCTTCTGCGCGGCGGCGCGCCGTGTAGCGCGGCAGCACGGACAGGTACGGGCTGTGCTCGAGCAGCTGCATGACCATGCTCGTGCTCTCCAGCTCCAGGAACGGACGGATCGTCAGCTTCTGGTGCGCCAGCTCCACATCGAACTGGTGGCGGTAGCTGTTGGACTGCGGCATGAGCACGAACGGCTCGTCCACGAGGTCCGCCAGCTTGAGCTGCTTTGCCGAAGCGAAGCGGTGCTTGGGGCTGGCGACGATGACGATATCCTGCGGGCATTCAAAGAGCTTGACGCGCTGCGCGTCGTAGCCCATATCGTCGAGCGTATAGATCAGGTCGACCTCATTGTGCATGAGCATATCCGACAGCGTCTTTGTGTCGCTCTCAATCAGCTGCGTGTTCACGTGCGGACAGCGCTCATGATACAGCGGCAGGATCTCCCCGAAGCTGGCCGTCATGATCGACTCGATCGTGCCGATGCGCAGTGTGCCGGTCAGATCGCGCTCCTCGACCGTGAACGACACGGCGCGCGCGGCAGCCGACACGACATCGCGCGCATAGGGAATGAACTCCTGCCCATAGTGGGTGATGGACACCGTTTTGCCGATGCGATCGAACAGACGCACGCCCAGCTCATTTTCAAGCTGCTGAACCTGCACCGTAACTGCGGACTGGGAATATCCCAGAGATTCTGCGGCTTTGGAGAAGCTCTGCAGCTGTGCGACCTTTAAGAATGTGGTCAGCAAACGAAGTTCCATAGGCAATGCCTCCTTATCCCGAATTGGATCCGTTTTTTTCTCAATCTTATAATACGTCGCAAATCCAGCCTGCGTCAAGCATTATTTCCGGTATTCGACACGGAGCAGGAACAGTCTGACAATCATCTATCACAATTTTCAAAGTACCTTATTATTTTTTTGAATTGCATCAAAACCGAAAAAGAGAACATTCGAAATTGTGAATTTTACAACACACGTTTTCTGTGCTATTCTGTCATCGTAAAAGGGGATCAGAAGCGCCCCGAAGCAAATCTTTCAGGAGGGATCCGTTATGAAAAACATCTTGCTGAACGTTTTGGCTTTTGTTGCGTTTCTCGCGATCGAGATCGTCGCTGTTGCCTTCATGAGCACATATCCCGCAGGTTCGGCCGCCATGATGCTGCTGGGACTGCTGGCACTCGTGATCGGCGGGGCGTACACGGTGCTCCTCGGCAGAGACATTGTAAACCTCAAACTCTGATAAACCGCTTTTCTATTTGCTATCTATCTTTCATTTCTGTTTTTTCTCCTTGGTTTCCGGGAGTAACCGCCTCCCGGTGACCACCCCCCAACGTGTGGTTTTCTGCACGTAAAAAATCTCCTCCCGTTAACCGCCGGGAGGAGATTTTTTTGCCCGGTTTCGTGCCCGCAGAGGGATTTACAACGGCGGCGCACTGTGATACACTGAATGCGGTTTTTCATATTGCGCAGCCTTCGCCGCTTCGGGCGGCAGGGGAAATGGGGTGCAAGGCCCCGCGAGTCGGTCACTGTGAAGCCGCCGTCCGGCGGATGAGTCAGAACACCCGAAGGCTGCAGGCATTTCCGCCGGAACCGGAAGCTGCAGGGCTGAACAGGATGCGTTGTTCGTCCGGTTTTGCTGCATCTGTCCGCCGGTCCCGGCGGGCAGAATTTTATTGTTTCAGGAGGAACGTACATGAAAAAACGGTTTCTGTCGCTGCTGCTGGTGCTGGTTCTGATCATGAGCCTCATGCCGGCGGCGCTGGCTGTGAACGCAGACGATGCGCAGCCCAAGACGATCAGCGTCACCTTCCGGCTGCACACGGACACGGATGAGTGGATCGCACCGACCGAGGTCAGCGATCTGCCGGAGGGCACGTCGGTGTTCACCGTGTTCCAGAAGGTGCTGGCCGACAAGGGCTACACCTATGAATACCACGAGCAGTACTGCTACGTGCAGGCGATCACTGCGCCCGACGGCACGCGGCTGGCCGAGTTCAGCAAGGGTCAGAACTCCGGCTGGCTGTTTCGCGTCAACAATGACTTTGCGGACGTCGGCATGAACGATTTCGTGCTCATGGACGGCGACGAGATCGAGGTGCTCTACACCGCCGATTACGCGAAGGAGCCCGGCATGTCGCTGCCGTATACCGACGTGTCGTGGGATCACTGGGCATACACCGCCATCAAGCGCATGTATACCCGCGGCCTCATGGTCGGCGTGAACGAGACGACCTTCGCGCCGAGTCAGGAGCTGAGCCGCGCGATGCTCGCGGTCATCCTCTATGCCAGAGCCGGTCAACCGGCGGTCGAGGCGGCGAACCCCTTCACCGATGTTCCGGCTGACAGCTGGTATGCCGACGCCGTCATCTGGGCGGCGGAAAACGGCATCGTCTCCGGCTTCGGCGACGGCACGTTCCGCCCGAATGACGCACTCACGCGCGCACAGGCCGCCGTGATGCTCTGTGCCTTTGCCGCCTTCACGCAGGACGACGTGACGGCGCGTGCAGACCTCTCCGCCTATAGTGACGCCGGACAGATCCCGTCCTGGGCGATGGATGCGATGCAGTGGGCAAATGCGCGGCAGCTCATCATCGGCCGCGACAGCGCGCATCTCGCGCCGACTGCTGCGACGACCCGCGCCGAGATGGCGAGCATCCTCAGCGCGTACATCCGCAAATAACAGACGATCGTCAACACCCCCGGGCTGCGGCCCGGGGGTGCTGTCAGCTTGTCAAAAACCTCGTAGAGTTTCGCCGCCGCAGCGGCGAAAGAAAGTCCGATCATTTTCTCAGGCGACATGTG